>Ga0116179_1001135_pt1 | contig 20185 bp, 18 predicted proteins | sample AD_UKC071_MetaG_FD_89751 | JGI IMG/M metagenome (GOLD analysis project Ga0116179, IMG submission 89751) | Active sludge microbial communities of municipal wastewater-treating anaerobic digesters from USA - AD_UKC071_MetaG | ecosystem: Engineered > Bioreactor > Anaerobic > Digestate | place: USA...
AGCCTAGCAGTTCGGCATATTCATCAGCAAGCAGGACATCCGACAGGCGGGCAATCCGCAGTTTCGGGTGCGGCGTTGGCAGAGTAGCCTCATCATCAGCCAGCAATTCCTCATAAAGCTTCTCGCCCGGCCGCAGCCCTGTAAATTCGATTCGAATTTCCTCGTCCGAGAAACCTGAAAGCCGAATCATGTCGCGAGCCAGATCGACGATCTTCACCGGTTCGCCCATATCAAGGACAAAAATCTCCCCCCCTTGCCCCATGCTTCCTGCTTGCAACACCAGTTGCGCCGCCTCGGGAATGGTCATGAAGTAGCGCACGATGTCCGGATGCGTGACGGTGACCGGCCCGCCGCGCGCGATCTGCGCCTCGAACAGCGGCACCACCGAGCCGCTGGAGCCCAGCACGTTGCCAAAGCGCACCGACACGTACTGCGTGGCCGGGTGCTCGCCCGCCACCGCCTGCACGCACTGCTCGGCCAGGCGCTTGCTGGCACCCATCACGCTGGTGGGGTTGACGGCCTTGTCGGTCGACACCAGCACGAAGCGCGCCGCGCCCAGCTCGCCCGCCACGCGCACGGCATTCAACGTGCCCAGCACGTTGGTGCGCAGCGCCTCGATCTCGTTGCCTGCCTCCATCAGCGGCACGTGCTTGTAGGCGGCGGCGTGCAGCACCACGGCTGGCCGGTGCGCGCGCGCGATGGCGCGCAGGCGCTCCGGCTCGCGCACGCTGGCGGTGTAGTAGCTGCCCGCCATGGCCGGAAAGGCCTGGCGCAGTTCCTGCTCCAGCCGGTAGGTGGCGAACTCGGACACGTCGACGCACACCAGGCGCGCCGCGCCCAGGCGCGCCACCTGGCGGCACAGCTCGCTGCCGATGGAGCCGCCGGCGCCCGTCACCAGCACGGTCTGGCCGCCAAACAGCGCGGCCAGGCCCTGGTGATCCAGTGCCACGGGGCTGCGCCCGAGCAGGTCTTCCAGCCGCACCGCGCGCGGCGCGGCCGGGGCGTCCGGGCGCAGCAGCTCGTCTGCGCTGGGCAGGGTGAGCAGGTTCAGGCCCGAGCCGGCCCAGCGCATCATCACCTCGCGCCGCAGCGGGGCCCCCGGCGCGCTGGCCAGCAGCACCGTGCCCACGCGCCGCTCGGCCGCGATGTCGCCCAGCGCCTCGGGCGTGCCCAGCACCGCCACGCCCTGCAGCGTGCGGCCCTGATCCTGCGCATGCGGCGACACCACGCCCGCCACGCGCCAGTGCGTCACGCCCTTGAGCGCGCGCAGCGTCTGGTCGGCCTCCTCCAGCGTGCCGACGATCAGCAACGGGCGCGCCGCGGTCGCGCTCGCGTGATCGCGCGCGTGCGCGCCCTCGATCAGCGTGCGCCAGCTCGCGCGCGCGCCGGCCAGCAGCACCAGCGTCAGCAGCGCGGCGATCGGGAACACCGAGCGCGGAAAGCCCTCGATGCGCAGGCCCATCACCGCCGCCGTGGTCAGCAAGGCCCCCAGCGCCACGCCCAGCGCAAGCTGGCGCAGGTCGGCCAGGCTGACGTAGCGCCACGATTGGCGTGGCACGCGCAGCAGCGCCAGCCCCAGCGCCATGGCCGGCAGCACGATGGGCGTGGTCTGCGCCGCATGGTCGATGTACGGGCGCGGCAGGCCGAGATTGAAGCGCAGCCAGAACGCCGCCCACCAGGCCAGTGCGATCAGCGGCAGGTCGACCCACCAGCTCTTGCTGACCACCAGGTGACGCAGCGCATTCAGCATCGCGGCTGCGGCGCCGGGCCGCGGGTCTCGTTGAAGCCGCTTCCGGTTACTATAATTTTCATAGCTTTTAGCGCGCTCTGGACAAGCGCTGGAGTCGAATTCTGCTTGAGATCCATCAGCGTCCGCGCCAGACGGCGCCCAGGGTGTCCCACAGGATGCGCACATCGCCCGCCAGACTGCGCGTGGCCACGTAGTCGAGGTAGTGGCGCTGCTTGATCGGCATCACCTGCTCGATGTAGGCGCGCTCGGGATCGCTGGCTTCGGCCAGCAGGCGCTCCTCGTCGCGAAACGCGATCGCCGCGCGGTCGGTGATGCCGGGGCGCACGCTCAGGATCAGGCGGCGCGCCTCGTCGGGGTACAGCGCCATGTAGCGCGGCACCTCGGGGCGCGGGCCGACCAGGCTCATGTTGCCGGCCAGCACGTCGATCAGTTGCGGCAGCTCGTCGAGCTTGCTGCGCCGCAGCCAGCGCCCGGCGCGCGTGATGCGCGCGTCGTGCGCGGTCGTGATCTGCGCGCCATGCGCCCCATCCACGTACATGGTGCGGAACTTGTGGATGCGAAACAGCCGCCCGCCGCGCCCCACGCGCTGCTGGCGAAACAGCGCCGGCCCCGGCGAATCCAGCCGCACCCACAGCGCGATCAGCGCCGTCAGCGGCAGCGCCAGCGGCAGCGCGGCCAGCGTCAGCACCAGGTCCATGGCGCGCTTGGCGGCGGCGGACGCACGGCTGCTCATGCAGGGCGACGGTAGACGTGCAGGTGCACCGCGTGCTGGTGCGCCCAGGGGCTGAGCAGGCGGTCGCAGCCGGCCAGCGCGTCGTCGATGCGCGCGCCCCATCGGCCCCAGCGCGTGGCGGCCGAGGCCACGCTGAGCACGCCGTGGCTGAAGCGCGCCTCGGCCGGTGGCAGCTCGCCGGCAGCAAAAAAACGCCAGCCATTGCGCCGTACCCCAGCGCGCGCCAGCAGCGGCTCGAGCGCGGTGCGGCCGTTGTCCAGCGTGACCAGCAGGCCGCCAGGCCGCAGGTGATCGGCCACCACGCGCGCGATGCTGGCGTGCACATCCGCCAGGCTCGAGCGCTGCACGCGGTGCACGCCGCCCAGCACCGACTTGAGCACGATCAGGTCCCAGCACCCCTGCAGCGCCAGCACGTCCTGGCGCGAATGGCGCACCCGAGCCTGCTGCGCCGGCGTGAGCTGGCGCGCATTGAGCGCCTGCACCGCGCCCAGGGTGGCGCCGTCGAACACCGAGCATTCCACACGCTGCGCCAGCCCCAGCAGCAGTGGCACCAATGACGAATGCGCGCCCGCGCCCACCTCCAGCGCGTCGGCTACCTGCAAGCTGGGGTAGGCGCGCACGAAGTCGCGCCACGGCCGCGCCCAGGCGCGCGCGCTCCAGCCCAGGCAGGCGCGGTGCGCGTCGACCCAGGCCAGCGCGTCGGCGGTCGCGGCCGTCGGCTTAAGGTTCGCAGGCGTCACCGCAGGATGGCCTTCAAGGCCGCAATCACGCGGCCCTGCTCGTCGTCGCTCATGGCCGTGAACAGCGGGATGCTCAGCATGCGCTGATATGCGCGTTCGGCGTGCGGAAACTGCTGGGGCGTCAGGCCGTAGCAATGCTGCCAATACGGCTGGCGGTGCAGCGGCACGTAGTGCACGCTGGTGCCGATGCCGGCGTCGGACAGGCGCTGGATCACCTCGTCGCGCGTCACACGGGCGTCATCGGCCAAGCGCAGCACGAACAGGTGCCAGGCGTGCGCATCGCCCGCTGGCGCCTGGGCGGGCAGCACCAGCGGCAGGCCCTGGAGCTGCTCCAGGTAACGTGCCGCCAGCTGCTGGCGCCGCTGCACGAAGGCCGGCAGGCGCTGCAGTTGCACGCGGCCGAGCGCCGCGGCCATGTCGGTCAGGTTGTATTTGAAACCGGGCGCCACGATCTCGTAATACCACGCCGGCGTGCGGCTGGTGAAGCGGTCGAACGCATCGCGGCTGATGCCGTGCAGGCGCATCACCTTCATGCGCGCAGCCAGCGCGTCGTCCGGCGTCACCACCATGCCGCCCTCACCCGTGGTCATGGTCTTGTTGGCGTAGAAGCTGAACACCGCCGCGGCGCTGGGCAGGCGGCCCACCAGCGTGCCGCCGCTGGTGGTGGGCAGCGCGTGCGCCGCGTCCTCCACCACCCGCAGGCCGTGGCGGCGGGCGATGTCGAAAAGGGCCGCCATGTCGCAGGCCAGACCGCCGTAATGCACCGGCAGAATGGCCTTGGTACGCGCGGTGATGGCGGCCTCGACCGCCGCCGGATCGATGTTGAGCGTGACTGGATCGACGTCCACCAGCCGCGCATCCGCGCCCAGGTAGCGCGCCACCTCCACCGTGGCGGTGAAGGTCAGCGTGGGCGCGATCACCTCGTCGCCCGGCCCCACGCCGATCGCCTCCAGCGCCAGATGCAGGCCGGCGGTGGCGGAGTTGACGGCAATCGCCTGCACACCGCCACCCAGGTAGGCGGCAAATTCCTGCTCGAAGGCGCGTGTCTCGGGCCCCGTCGTCACCCAACCCGAGCGCATGGCGCGCGCGACAGCGTCGATCTCGGCCTCGCCGATGTCGGGACGGGCAAACGGGACGAAAGCGGTGGAATCACTCATGCAGGAAGGTATTGTCCGCGCCACGCGGACGCGGGTGCGTCAGCGTGTAAGCCGCGTCACGGCGGCCGGTGCCACGCGGCCGCGCCAGATGTCCCACAGCCCGCGCCAGCCACCCAGGCCGTAGCCCAGGTGGTAGGCCGCGATCACCAGGGGCAACCGCCACGCCAGACCCAGCTCGCGCGCCTGCCTGGCGGCCAGCACGCTGGCGATCAGCAGGTACGTGGCGTACAGGCCCAGCAAGGCCACCAGACCCAAATGAAAAGCCGGCGCCAGCACCACGCAGAGAGCGCAAGCAGCTATGAAAACCATAGGAACCAATTGTCGCACCGAACCGGCCTGCCGGTGCTTGCGCAGCACGAATGGCCGCCAGTAGCCGTATTGCAGCTGCTGCCCGAACAGCTGTCGCAGCGAGCCGCGCGGCTGGTAGCCGGAGCGGATGCGCGCGCTCTGCCACACACGCCCGCCGGCCAGGCGGATACGCAGGTTGTGCTCGTCGTCCTGGTTGCGCACCAGGGTCTCGTCGAAGCCGCCCACGCGCGCCAGCGTGGCGCGCGGCCAGCAGCCGAGATAGACGGTATCGACCTCGCCCTCGAAATCCACGTCGCGCGAGCGCGCGCCACCCATCACCCAGCGGCTTTGAAAGGCGGCGGCGATGGCCCGCCCCCAGGCGCCCTGCCCGCGCGCCACCCACGGCCCGCCCACGTTGTCGGCGCCGCTGCGCTCAAGGGCCGCGATGCACTCGGCCACGTAGTCGGGCTCGAACCGGGTGTGGATGTCCATGCGCACGATGACCTGCCCGCGCGCCTGCGCCAGACAGGTGTTCAGGCCGGTGGAGACGATGCGGCCGGGGTTGTCCAGCACGCGCAGCCGGGCGTCGGCGGCGGCGCGCTCAGCCAGCCGCGCGCGCGTGCCGTCGTCGCTGGCGCCGTCTGCCACCAGCAGCTCCATCTGCCAGCCGTCCGGCAGGCGCTGCGCCAATGCGGCGTCGCAAAAGGCGTCTATGTGGACACACTCGTTGCGGCAGGGCGCGATGATGCTGACCAGACCGGCTTGGCCCGGGGCGGCCAGTGGCGGCAGCGGCGGCGTGGCGCGGGCACCGGTCACCGGGGCGGCTCCCGCAGCAGGCGCCGGTACAGCGCGTCCATGGCGTCCATCTGCATCCCCCGGTCGCCGTCGCGTGCGATGCGCTCGGCGTTGGCGGCGCCCAGCGCGGCGGCGCGGTCGTCGCCCTGCAGCAGCGCCAGCCAGCGCGCCGCCAGGGCCTCGGCGTCGCCCGCCGGCACCAGCGCCTCGGCCGGCAGCCACTCGCGGTTGGCCGGCAGGTCGCTGGCGATCACGGCCAGGCCGCAGGCCATGCTCTCCAGCACCGAGACCGAGGTGGCGTCGCTCTCGGGCACGCTGATCGACAGCTTGCAGCGCGCCAGCACGGCGGCCATGCCCGCGTCGTCAAGCCGGCCGTGGAACCGCACCGAATCGTGCAGCGCCAGTTGCTCGACCAGCGCGCGCAGCGCGCCTTCCTGACTGCCGCCGCCCAGCAGGTGCAGACGCGCATCGGGCCGCCGCGCGTGCACCTGGGCAAAGGCGCGCAGGATGAGGTCGATGCGGTAGTTGGGCTCCCAGATGCGCAGGCTGACTGTCTCCGCCCAGGGCTTGCCTGCCCAGGGCGCCGGCGCGAAGCGGCTGCGCTCCACGCCCCAGTGGATCAGCGCGGCCGGCACCCCTGGGGCCAGGCTGTGGGCCACCGTCAGCAGATCGTGCGAGTCGCCCGTCACCAACTGCGCCCGGCGCAGGCTCCAGGCCGTGAGCCAGCGCTTGGGCGCGCTTTCGCGCGGCGTCACCAGCAGGTCAGTGCCCCAGGCGGTCAGCACCAGCGGCTGCATGCCGGCGCGCGCGGCCAGGTAGCCGTAGGAGGTGACGTAGTGCGCGTGCACGATGTCCGGTCGCAGCCGCGCCAGCGCGCGCCGCGCCTCGCCCACGCGCCACAGCCAGTCGCTGGAGCGGCGCACCGGGCGCAGCACGATCTGCTGCACACCCTCGATGGGCGCCGGCCGCGCCGTCACCAGCGACACGCGCCAGCCGCGCGCCAGCATCTCGCGCGCCCAGCGCTGCACGTGCACGCTGCTGGCATCGCCCAGCAGGCACAGGTGAAGATGAGCAGCCCCACGCTCCCCCGCTGCGCGTGGCCCGCTGGCCGTGGCGGCCGCGGGGCCGCCAGAGTCAGCCCCTCTTCGGGCTGTCCGACCTCGCGCAGGCGAGGTCGGAGCCGCAGCCCTCAGCCCCGAGGGGGCTGCGGCCGCCTGGGGGCGGCCCGGCGGCGGCCGGAGGTCGCTCACGAACCCAGCCCCTGGCGCCAGCGCTGGTAGGCCGGTTGCAGATCGGGGTGCTCGCGCAGCCAGCGCTCATCGGCCTCGCGCGTGTCGCCCACCACCCGGGCCGGGCTGCCGGCCAGCACGGCAAAGTCGGGGAACGTGCCGCGCACGCGAGCGTGCGCCGCTACCAGCGTGCCGTGGCCCAGCGTGGTGCCGGCCTCGATGGTGCTGTGCGGGCCGATGAAGCAGCGCTCGCCGATGACGATGGGCGCGCGCATCACCGCGGCCTCCAGCTCGGCGCCGGACAGGCCCGCCGCCACGCGCACCGCGCGGTGCGTGCTGTGGCTGACCATGCTGACGAAGTTGGTGACCTGCGTGCCGCGCCCGATGCGCACGCCGGCGCTCGCCTCGATGAAGCAGAAGTGGCCGATGAACACATCGTCGGCCAGCGCCAGTGCGCCTTCGTGCTCGATGCACACGGTGGGCGACAGGCGCGTGGCCGGCCGCAGCGCGCCGGCGCTGGCTTCGCCAAACAGCGTGCGAAAGAACAGCAGGCGCCAGAGCCGGCGGCGCAGGCGGTTGAGCGCGGCGCGCAGCGCGGTGGTCATGGGACCGCCTCCGGAGCGGGGACTTGCGACCAGCGCGCCAGGCGCCAGAAGTACCAGCCAAAGTACGGCACCATCGCCGCCGACACCGCCCAGGCCCCGCCCAGCAGCCCGCCGCGCCACAGGCCCAGCGCCAGCGCGCCGACAAACGCCACCTGCCCCACCAGCGCGAGGCGAAACGCCCAGCGCTGCGCGCGCCAGGCCATGGTCACCACCGCCAGCGGGGCGGCCACGAAATGCGCGGCGATGTAGGGCGCCAGCGCACGCGCCAGCTCGCCCGCTTCCCGCCAGGGCGGCCCGAACACGCGCTCGAACAGCCACGGCCCGGCCAGCAGCAGCACCGCCATCAGGCCGATGGCCAGCACGCCCAGCAGCGCCATCACCTGCCGCACCGTGCGCTGCGCCTCATCGGCCGAGGCAGCCACCAGGCGTGGGTACAGCGCCTGCGACACCGCGCTGCCCACCAGCGTGGCTGGCGCCTTCAGGTAGCGCAGCGCCAGGCCCCAGAAGCCGGCGGCCGCCTCGCCCGACCAGGCCACCAGCAGCGCCACCGCCAGCGCGTCCTGCAGCAGGCCCAGAAAGGCGTGCGGCGTGTTGATGAAGGCAAAGTCGCGGTGCTGCCGCGCCGCCTGCCGCATCTGCCCGCGCAGCGCGGCGGACGCCGGTGCCAGCAGGGCGCGCCAGCCGCCAGCCGGCGCCGGCCGCCACAGCCCGCCGCAGGCCAGCAACTGCGCCAGCAGCGGCGCCAGCGCCAGTACCCAGGCGCCCTCGGCACCGGCGGCGGCGCCGCGCCACAACACCCAACCCAGCGCCAGTTGCAGCACCGCCGCGCCACCGTACTGAAGCACGCGGCCCGCCGCCAGCGCGCCAAAGCGTTCGGCGCGGTTGGCCCACAGCATCAGTACCTGCAGCAAGCCGGCCGTGGCCAGCGCCAGCGGCAGCAGCGCCGCCAGCGGCAGCACACCCAGCGCGTGCAATGCCCAGGCCAGCGGCACGCCCAGCCCCACTGCCGCCAGCAGCAGACGCAGCGCCAGCGCCAGCAGCGCGCGCGCCTCGTCCTCGGTGCGTGCCAGCGGCAGCGCCTGCTCGTAGCGCAGGCTGGCGGCCACCGCCAGCGCCGCCGCCACGGTGGCGAACTGGGTGTACAGGCCAAACGCTTCGGGCGTGAACAGGCGGGTGATGAACGGCCCCAGCAGCAGGGGCAACAACTGCGCCAGCGCGCCGCCACCCAGCAGGGTGAGCGTGGCGCCGGTCAGCGAGGCGCGCGCGTCGGGCGTCGCCGTCACCGCGGCGCTCCCGGGAGCGCCGGCGGCCTCGCCCACCGGCGGGCGCCGGCGCGGGCGCGCGGGGTCATGTCGCGGGGGCAGGTCACGGGCACGGTCACAGGCTGCGGGCGCCTAAAATACGCGGTTTCCCTCGACACATGCAAGGGTCGCGGCGAATTATCGCCGCCGCCCGCGCCATGTTCGCGCCCCACTGCCTTTCGCGACACCATGAACCAGTCCGCAGCGCCCGCCGACGTGCCAGCCGCCGCCCCCGAGCACGATGAAAACAAGCTGATCGCCGAGCGACGCGACAAGCTGCGCGCCATCCGCGCCGCGCAGGCCGACACGGGGGCGATTGCCTTTCCCAACGATTTCAAGCCAAAAGACCGCGCAGCGCAGCTCCACCAAGCGCAAGGCGCTATCGAAAAAGAAGCAATGGACGCCGACATCGCGGCAGGCCGCAAGGTGGCCGCCAGCGTCGCCGGCCGCATGATGCTCAAGCGCGTGATGGGCAAGGCCAGCTTCGCCACGCTGCAGGACGCCACCGGGCGCATCCAGATCTACGTGGCACGCGACGAGGTGGGCGAAGCCGACTACGAGGCCTTCAAGCACTGGGACCTGGGCGACATCGTGGCGGCCGAGGGCCACCTGTTCAAGACCCGCACCGGCGAGCTGTCGATCCACGCCACGCGCATCCGCCTGCTGACCAAGAGCCTGCGCCCGCTGCCCGACAAGTTCCACGGCGTGCAGGACCAGGAGCTGAAGTACCGCCAACGCTATGTCGACCTGATCATGGACGAGCAGGCGCGCGCGCGCTTTGCCGCCCGCAGCGCCACGCTGTCGGCGATGCGCGCCTTCATGACCGAAAGCGGCTTCATGGAGGTGGAAACGCCCATGCTGCACCCCATCCCCGGCGGCGCCAACGCCAAGCCCTTCGTCACCCACCACAACGCGCTGGACCAGCAGATGTTCCTGCGCATCGCGCCCGAGCTGTACCTCAAGCGCCTGATCGTCGGCGGCTTCGAGCGGGTGTTCGAGATCAACCGCAGTTTTCGCAACGAAGGCATCAGCGTTCGCCACAACCCCGAGTTCACCATGATGGAGTTCTACGCGGCGTACTGGAACTATCAGGACCTGATGGACTTCACCGAAGCGCTGCTGCGCGACACCGCCCAGCAGACCGCCGGCACGCTGCAGCTGACGTATCAGGGCCGCGCGGTGGACCTGGGCCAGCCGTTCCAGCGCATGACCATCCGCCAGGCGCTGCACACGCACACCGACATCGGCGCGCACGTGGACGATGCCGCCGAGCTGATCCGGCGCCTGAAGAAGCTGGGCCTGAGCGAAGACAAGGACCGCCTGAGCCAGCGCAGCCTGGCCAGTCTGCAGGTGATGTATTTCGAGGAAGAAGTGGAGCAGCACCTGTGGCAGCCCACCTTCATCATGGAGCATCCGACCGAGATCAGCCCGCTGGCGCGCGCCAACGACGCGCGGCCCGAGGTGACTGAGCGCTTCGAGCTCTACATCACCGGCCGCGAGATGGCCAACGGTTTTTCCGAGCTGAATGACGCCGAGGACCAGGCCGCGCGCTTTGCCGCCCAGGCCAGCGCCAAGGACGCCGGCGACGAAGAGGCCATGTTCTATGACCAGGACTTCATCCGCGCGCTGGAATACGGCATGCCGCCCACCGGCGGCTGCGGCGTCGGCATCGACCGCTTCATGATGCTGCTGACCGACAGCCAGAGCATCCGCGACGTGATCCTGTTTCCGGCGCTGCGGCACGAGGCCTGAGCGCCTCGCCATCAGGTCACGAAAAAGGCCTCTGGCGCTTGCGCGGACTGCGCCAGCAGCTATCTTAATAAGAGCAAATTGCGGTTGCGGTTTCAGCGACCGGGCGCTTGGCCGTCGTCTGCCGACGAAGCGGGCACCTCGCGCCAGGACACGTCCTGCACCCCCGAGGCGTCACTGGCCGCACCGGTGGCCTGGGCCGCATCGGCGCGCGGCGTGCTGCTGGCCGGGCGCTGCGGCCAGCGCTGGCGCGTCATCTCGCGCGTCATGTCGCGGTAGCGGCGCCACAGCAGCGTCACGGTCGCCGGCCGGCCGGTGAACAGGCTGCCCACCAGGCTGACCGCCACCATCACCACCAGCCAGACCAGCAGGCTGAGGGCAAACACCGCGCCAAAGGCGGCCAGCGTCAGCCACACCAAGGCGCCCAGCAGGCGCCCCATCAGGCTGTCAGCGCTGCCGCTGATGGACGCGGGTGGAGGCAGGGAATGGAAGTACATGCGGCTCATGATAGCTCCGATCCCCTGAGGGCTTGAAAGTTCGAGTCAGCCAGGGACTTCAGCTGAAAGACGCAGCCCCCGAAGCCGCTGATCGCGATCGAACACCCTCCACCCGGGCGCGCCGTCGCTGTCAGACGCGAAGTGGCTGCGTCGGCTGCACCGCCTGAGCCGGTCACGGCGCGCCCCTGGTGGCGTGAATGCCTGGCGACTCGTCAAGGCTCCCACGCGGCGCCCGCACTTGCCGGGGTTGTGAGACGGTCATGACACGGCGCGCGTCAACCGTGGATCACTGTGTTTTTCATAGCTTTCCGCGCTTGCCCACAAAGCGCAAAGCATCCATTGATCATGGATTTCAGTCGCGCAGCCAGCAGCCTGGCATGTCACATGGCCGTCACAAAGCGTCTCTACAGTCGCCAGCATTCCATCCACAACCGCAAAGGTTTTCACATGAAGTTTTCCCTGCCCCGCGTTCTGCTCGCTGGCGTGCTGTCGGCCTCTGTGCTACCCCATGCATTCGCCCAGGAGGCCACAGGCGCAGGCGCCAGCTTTCCCGCGCCGCTGTACGCCAAGTGGGCGGCCGACTACCACAAGGCCACGGGCGTGAAGATCAACTACCAGTCCGTCGGCTCCAGCGCGGGCGTCAAGCAGATCGACGCGAAGACGGTGGACTTCGGCGCCTCCGACGCGCCGCTCTCCGACGAGGAACTGGCCAGGAAGGGCCTGCTGCAGTTTCCCACCGTGGTGGGCGGCGTGATTCCGGTGGTCAACATCGCGGGCATCAAGGCCGGCGAGCTCAAACTCTCCGGTGCCGTGCTCGGCGACATCTACCTGGGCAAGATCACCAAGTGGAATGACCCGGCGATCACCGCGCTCAACCCCGGCGTCAAGCTGCCCGACGCAGCCATAGCCCCCGTGCGCCGCGCCGACGGCTCGGGCACGACCAACGCCTTCACCAACTACCTGAGCCAGGTCAACCCCGAGTGGAAGGCCAAGGTGGGCGAAGGCACGGCCGTCAACTGGCCCACGGGCGCGGGCGGCAAGGGCAACGAGGGCGTGGCCGCCTTCGTGGGCCGCCTGCCCAACTCCATCGGCTATGTGGAGTACGCCTACGTCAAGCAAAACAAGATGACCTACGTGCAGCTGCAGAACGCGGCCGGCAAGTTCGTGAGCCCGGGCGACGCCAACTTCAAGGCCGCTGCCGCGGGCGCGGACTGGTCGCGCTCGTTCTACCAGGTGCTCAACAACAAGCCCGGCGATGCCTCCTGGCCCATCACCAGCGCCACCTACATCCTGATGCACAAGAGCCAGGACAAGCCGGCGCAGGCCGCCACGGTGCTCAAGTTCTTCGAATGGGCCTACCAGAACGGCGACGCCACGGCCGACGCCCTGGACTATGTGCCCATGCCCGACAGCGTCAAGGAGCTGATCTACAAGTCCTGGGGCGAGATCAAGGACGGCGCCGGCAAGCCGGTGGCGCTGAAGTAAACCCTGGGAGCGCCGGCATCCTGCCGGCCTTCTGCCACCTTGATGCCGGCAAGATGCCGGCGCTCCCAATTGGAATAATCCGCTGGCCTCAGGCGCGCATATCGCGCCGGTGGCCGCTCCATGCAAGACCACAAAGGCTTTCCCGTGTCCATCACGCTGACCGCACCACCCATGCCGCAGCCGCAACGGCAGTCCGGCACCGGCCAGGCCCAGCCGCCCACGCGCGGGCCCCTGATATCGGCCCAGCTGGCCGACCGTCTCTTTGCCTGGCTCGCGCGCTCGGCCGCGCTGCTGACGCTGGCCTCGCTGCTGGGCATTCTGATTTCCCTGCTGGTGGGGGCCTGGCCCTCCATCTCCACCTATGGCCTGGGCTTTCTCACCAGCAGCGCCTGGGACCCGGTGCAGAACGACTACGGCGGCCTGGTGATGATCTACGGCACGCTGATGACCTCGGCCATTGCCCTGCTGATCGCCGTGCCGGTGAGCTTCGGCATCGCCCTCTTTCTCACCGAGCTCTCACCCGCCTGGCTCAAGCGCCCGCTGGGCACTGCCATCGAGCTGCTGGCCGCCGTGCCCTCCATCGTCTACGGCATGTGGGGGCTGATGGTGTTCGGCCCCATCCTCGCCACCTGGGTGCAGCAGCCGCTGCAGGCGCTGCTCTCGGGGGTGCCCTACCTCGGCGCGCTGGTGTCCGGCCCGCCCGTGGGCATAGGCATTCTGTCGGCCGGCATCATTCTGGCGATCATGATCATTCCGTTCATCGCCTCGGTCATGCGCGACGTGTTCGAAGTCACGCCGGCGCTGCTGAAGGAATCGGCCTACGGCCTGGGCGCCACCACCTGGGAGGTGATCTGGAAGGTCGTCCTGCCCTATACCAAGGCCGGCGTGCTGGGCGGCGTGATGCTGGGCCTGGGCCGCGCGCTGGGCGAGACCATGGCCGTGACCTTCGTGATCGGCAACATGAACCAGCTCAATTCGCTGTCGGTGTTCGAGGCGGCCAACAGCATCACCTCGGCCCTGGCCAACGAGTTTGCCGAGGCCGGCGAGGGCCTGCACCAGGCATCGCTGATCTATCTGGGCCTGGTGCTGTTCTTCATCACCTTCGTGGTGCTGTCGGCCTCCAAGCTGCTGCTTGCCCGCCTGCAAAAGGCCGAAGGAGCACGCGCATGAACGCCGCCACCACGTCACAAAAATTGCTGAGCCGGGCCGCACTGGACCAGGCACGCGGCCGGCGCTACGCGGCGCGCAAGCGCGTGAACCAGGTAGCGCTGACGCTGTCGCTCGCCGCCATGGCCTTTGGCGTGTTCTGGCTGGTGTGGATTCTCTGGGAGACGCTGCGCCTGGGCCTCTCGGGCCTCTCGGGCCTGTCGCTGTCACTGTTAACCGAGATGACGCCCCCGCCCAACGAGGCCGGCGGCCTGGCCAATGCGCTCTACGGCTCGTTCATGATGGTGCTGCTGGCCACCTTTGTGGGCACGCCCGTCGGCATTCTGGCAGGCATCTACCTGGCCGAATACGGCCGGCGCGGCTGGCTGGCGCCGGCCACGCGCTTCGTCAACGACATCCTGCTGTCGGCGCCCTCCATCGTCATCGGCCTGTTCGTCTACACGGTGGTGGTGCTGCGCTTCAAGAGCTTCTCGGGCTGGGCCGGCGTCGTGGCCCTGGCGCTCATCGTCGTGCCCGTGGTCATCCGCACGACGGAAAACATGCTGCTGCTCGTGCCCGCCAGCCTGCGCGAGGCCGCCTACGCCCTGGGCACGCCGAAATGGAAGGTCATCACCATGGTGACACTGCGCGCCGCGCGCGCCGGCGTCATCACCGGCGTGCTGCTGGCCGTGGCGCGCATTGCGGGCGAGACAGCGCCGCTGCTGTTCACCGCGCTGAACAACCAGTTCTGGAGCGGCGACCTGTCCAAGCCCATGGCCAGCCTGCCCGTGACCATCTTCAAGTTCGCCATGAGCCCGTACGAGAACTGGCAACAGCTCGCCTGGGCGGCCGTGTTCCTCATCACCGTGGCGGTGCTCGCGCTGAACATCCTGGCGCGCGTGCTGACCCGTCAGAAGTAAACCCCAAGATTTTCCTGGAAGACATTCATGCCCTCCACAACCACCCCAGCCCTCACGTCCAAGATTGCGGTGCGCGACCTGAACTTCTACTACGGCAAGTTCCACGCCTTGAAGGGCATCAACCTCGACATCCCCGAGAAGAAGGTCACCGCCTTCATCGGGCCCTCGGGCTGCGGCAAATCGACGCTCTTGCGCACCTTCAACCGCATGTTCGAGCTCTACCCCGAGCAGCGTGCCGAGGGCCAGATCCTGCTGGACGGCGACAACCTGCTGCAGTCCAAGCAGGATGTGGCCCTGATCCGCGCCAAGGTCGGCATGGTGTTCCAGAAGCCCACGCCGTTCCCGATGTCGATCTACGACAACATCGCCTTCGGCGTGAAGCTGTTCGAGAACCTGAACGCGTCCGACATGGACGAGCGCGTCGAATGGGCGCTCAGAAAGGCCGCGCTGTGGAACGAGGTCAAGGACAAGCTCACGCAAAGCGGCGCGGGCCTGTCGGGCGGCCAGCAGCAGCGCCTGTGCATCGCGCGCGGCATCGCCGTGCTGCCCGAGGTGCTGCTGCTCGACGAGCCCTGTTCGGCACTGGACCCGATCTCCACGGCAAAAATTGAGGAGCTGATCGCCGAGCTCAAGAACGACTACACCGTCGTCATCGTCACGCACAACATGCAGCAGGCGGCGCGCTGCAGCGACTACACGGCCTATATGTACCTGGGCGACCTGGTGGAGTTCGGCGCCACCGAGCAGATGTTTTTCAAGCCCCGGCGCAAGGAGACCGAGGACTACATCACAGGCCGCTTTGGCTGAAGGACTCTCTCCCTCTCCCGCTTGCGGGAGAGGGCAGGGGTGAGGGTTTGAGCAAAAGGCAGTGCGCTTGCACCCCCTCACCCCCGCCCTCTCCCCCAAGGGGGCGAGGGAGCCAACGAAAGACCACCATGACCGAAAAACACCTCTCCTCCCAGTTCGACAGCGAACTCCACAACGTCTCGGCCCGCGTCATGGAGCTCGGTGGCCTGGTGGAATCGCAGATCCGCCAGGCCATTGCCGCCCTGTCCCAGTTCAGCCTGGAGGCGGCCGAGCAGGTCGAGTTCATCGAAAACCGCGTCAACCAGATGGAGGTGGAGATAGACCACGAGCTCATCACCATCATCGCGCGGCGCCAGCCCACGGCGCGCGATTTGCGCCTGTTGATGGCCTTCTCCAAAGCCACGGCCAACCTGGAGCGCATGGGCGACGAGGCCTCGCGCATGGCGCGCATGGTGCGCTCCATCATCGAAAGCGGCGCGGCACGCTCGCTGCCCAGCAGCGATCTGCGCGTGGCGGCCGACCTGGCCTCGGGCCTGCTGCGCAAGGCGCTGGATGCGTTTGCGCGCCTGGACACGCGCGCGGCGCTGGCCATCCTCAAGGAGGACGACCTCATCGACCGCGAGTTCGACGGCTTCGTGCGCAAGCTCATCACCTACATGATGGAAGACGCGCGCACCATCTCGGCCAGCCTCGATCTGCTGTTCCTGGCCAAGGCCATAGAGCGCATCGGCGACCATTCCAAGAACATCGCCGAGCTCATCATCTACCTCGTCGAGGGCAAGGACGTGCGCCACCGCCCCGTCGCCGACATCGAATCCACCATCCAATGAAAAAACAAGACCCCCACGCTCCCTCGCTTCGCGCAGTCCGCTGCCCCCCGAGGGGGCCGCTTTTTCATCTTGGGGCGGCCCGGCGATGAAAAAGTTGCCCACGATACTCATCGTCGAGGACGAACCGGCGATTGCCGAGCTGATTTCCGTGAACCTGCGCCACAACGGCTTTGCCCCCCTGTGGGCCGAAGACGGCGCTGCCGCGCAGCGCGAGCTCGATGCCGTGCTGCCCGACGTCATCCTGCTGGACTGGATGCTGCCCGGCCAAAGCGGCCTGGAGCTGGCGCGCAAGTGGCGCGCCCACCCGCGCACGCGCGCCGTGCCCATCCTCATGCTGACCGCGCGCGGCGACGAGCCGGACAAGGTCGCCGGCCTGGACGCGGGCGCCGACGACTACATCACCAAGCCCTTCTCCACCCAGGAGATGCTGGCGCGCATCCGCGCCGTGCTGCGCCGGCGCGCGCCCGAGCACAGCAGCGAGAGCGTGGCCATAGGCGCGCTGTCGCTCGACCCGGCCACGCACCGCGTGAGCCACGCGGGCCAGCCGCTCAAGCTCGGCCCCACCGAGTTCAAGCTGCTGCACTATTTGATGCGCCACGCCGAGCGCGTGCACAGCCGCGGTCAGCTGCTCGACAAGGTCTGGGGCGACCATGTCTACATCGAGGAGCGCACCGTGGACGTGCATGTCAAGCGCCTGCGCGAGGCCCTGGGCGACGCCGCCGCCATGGTGGAGACGGTGCGCGGCGCGGGCTACCGCATCACCGCCCAGCCAGACGCTACCAAACCGATAGCTTCTGGCGCTTGACCCCACTGCCCTGAAGCCTGATTTCATTCCCGTTTTTGCGAATCCCATGTTCTGGCGCATCTCCATATTCGCCCTGTTGCAGCTGGGCTGCGCCGCCGCCGGCTGGCGACTTCTGGGGCCCTGGGGCGCTGCCGGGAGCGTCGCCATCGCCGCGTGGCTGGCCTTCGGCTGGGAGTCCTGGCGGGGTCTGCGCGTGATTCGCTGGCTGCGCGAGGACGGCGCGGCATCCGCGGGCCCTGCCCCGCACGGCCTGTGGGGCGAGGCCAGCGCCCGCATGCGCCGCCGGCTGCGCCAGCAGGAGCAACAGGTGGTGGCCAGCGAGCAGCGTCTGCACGAGTTGCTGGCCGCGCTGCAGGCCTCGCCCAATGGCGTGGTGCTGCTGGACGCCCAGGGCCACATGGAGTGGTTCAACCAGACGGCGGCGCAGCACTTCGGCCTGGACGCCGGGCGCGACCTGCGGCAGCAGGTCGGCAACCTGCTGCGCGAGCCGGCGTTCAGCGCCTACCTGGCCGCGCAGGACTTCGCGCACGACGTGGTCGTGCCGGGGCGAGACAGCACGCCGGCGCGGCCGGTGCGCATCGCCGTGCGACTGCATCCGTACGGCGACGGGCGCCAGTTGCTGCTGTCGCGCGACATCACCGCGCTGGAACAGGCCGAGGCCATGCGGCGCGACTTCGTGGCCAACGTGTCGCACGAGATCCGCACGCCGCTCACGGTGCTCGTCGGCTTCATTGAAACCCTGCGGACGCTGCCCCTGACGCCCGCGGAGCGCGACCGCTACCTGAAGCTGATGGCGCAGCAGGCCGATCGCATGCAGCACCTGGTGCAGGACCTGCTGACGCTGTCACGGCTGGAAGGCAGCCCGTTGCCCGGCCTGGATGAGTGGACGCCGGTGCAGGCGCTGCTGCGGCACTGCGAGGCCGATGCGCGCGCCCTGTCGGTCTTGCTGACACCGGCGGGGGCGCCGCCGCACGTCCTGCGGTTTCCCGCCGACGCGCCGCAGCGCTCCTGCGGCGAGCTGGCGGGTGACGCCGCCGAGCTGCACAGCGCGCTGTCCAACCTGGTCACCAACGCGGTGCGTTACACCCCGCCGGGTGGCCGGATCACGGTGCAGTGGCAGACGCTGCCCGACGGTGGCGCGCGCTTTGCCGTGCAAGACACCGGCCCCGGCATCGCCGCCGAGCACCTGCCGCGCCTGACCGAGCGCTTCTACCGCATCGACCGCAGCCGCTCGCGCGACACCGGCGGCACCGGTCTGGGCCTGGCCATCGTCAAGCACGTGCTGCAACGCCACGGCGCGACGCTCCAGATCGCCAGCGTGCCGGGCCAGGGCTCGGTGTTCTCGGTGGATTTCCCCGCCAGCCGGCTGCGCGACGCGGCGCTGCCGCGGCCCGGCGCCGCGTCGGCCTGACGGCACTGCAGGGGGCGCGGCCAGCCGCGGCGCCGGCCCGGCGCGATTCAGGGAATCAGCGCCAGCGCGTGCAGGTAGGCAGGCGAGCGCATCAGCGCGTCCCAGTCGGGCGCCGGCTCGCGCGGCAGCAGCGCCTGGCCGCGCGCGCCGCTGGCGGCGCGCGGCTGCCAGCGGCCGCTGAGCTGGGCCCGGGCCAGGCCGTCGATGGTCTCGTCCAGCACGCGGCCGCCGTCCAGCGACTGGTTGCACAGCAGCGCCAGATCGCACCCGGCGTCCAGCGCGGCGCGCACGGCTTCGACGGGGCTGATGGTGCGGCCCTCGATGTGGCGCGCCGCCTCCATGCTCAGGTCGTCGGTGAAGATCGCGCCGCCAAAGCCCAGCCGTCCCCGCAGCACGGCCTGCAGCCAGCGCGCCGAATAGCCGGCCGGGCGGGCATCGACGCGCGGGTAGATGACGTGGGCGGCCATCACCGCGTCGAGCACGCTGCCCAGCCAGCCGTAGGGCGCCGCGTCATCGGCCAGGATGGCCTTGAGCGAGCGGCCGTCGCGCGGCAGCGCCGTGTGCGAGTCGGCGGCCACGAAGCCGTGGCCCGGAAAGTGCTTGCCGCAGCTGGCCATGCCGGCGCGCCGCAGCCCGTGCGCCACGCCCTTGGCCAGCAGGGTGACGACGCGCGCATCGGCATGAAAGGCGCGGTCGCCGATGACCCCCGAGGGCCCCCAGTCCAGGTCGAGCACCGGCGTGAACGACAGATCGACCCCGCAGGCGCGCAGCTCGGCACCCAGCACGTAGCCGCAGGCGCTGGCGGCGTCCTGCGCGCGCATGGCGTCACGCATCCACAGCTCGCCCAGCGCGCGCATCGGCGGCAGGTGGGTGAAGCCGCCGCTGCGAAAGCGCTGCACGCGCCCGCCCTCGTGGTCGACGCAGATCAGCAGCTCCGGCCGCAGGCGCTTGATGTCGGCGCACAGGGTGGTGAGCTGGGCGCGGTCCTGCCAGTTGCGCGTGAACAGGATCAGGCCGCCCACCAGCGGGTGGGCCAGACGCCGGCAATCGTCCTCGGTCAGGGCGGTGCCGGCGATGTCGATGATCAGGGGAGCGTGCTGCATGGGCGTGACCGGCGTTGGGCAATTACTATGAGTTTAATAGCTGTTGACGCTCGCTGTGCGGGCGCTGGAGGCATTTTCAGCTCAAATTATCGGACCGGCGCTCAACCACGCAGAAGCTGGCGGCGTAGTCGCTTTCGTCGCTCACGCTGATGTGCGCCACCAGCCGCTGCGCCTCGAACCAGTCCTTCAGGCCGCCATGCAGCACGATGCGTGGCTGACCACTCGGCTGGTTGGCAATCTCGCACAGGCGCCAGTGCATGGGCATGCGCATGCCCAGGCCGATGGCCTTGGAGAACGCCTCCTTGGCCGAAAAGCGCGTGGCCAGGTAGCGCAACCCGCGCTCCGGCCAGCGCGCGCTGCGGCGGCGCCAGACGGCGAGTTCGGCGTCGCTCAGGATCTTTTGCGCGAAGCGCTCGCCGTGGCGCTCGAAGCTGGCGCGGATGCGGCGGATGTCGCAGATGTCGGTGCCGATGCCGTGGATCATGACGTTGATGGTCGAAATGGCCTGCCGCGCTTGTGTGGAGCGCGCCGGCAGCTCTCTTTTCAGGAGTGAGCAGCCTGCGCGATGCAGTGCAGGTAGGCCTCGGTGGTGGCGGCGTAGCCGCGCTCCAGCGCGTCGGCGATGAAGGCGTGGCCGATGGACACCTCCAGCAGCCCCGGCACGCGCGCCACGAAGGCGCCCAGGTTGTGCAGGTTCAGATCGTGCCCGGCGTTGACGCCCAGGCCGGCATCCAGCGCGGCCTGCGCCGCCACCGCGTAGCGTTGCAGCTGCGCCGCCTGATCGGGCGTGCCCCAGGCGGCGGCGTAGGGCTCGGTGTACAGCTCGACGCGGTC
>Ga0116179_1001164_pt1 | contig 19961 bp, 19 predicted proteins | sample AD_UKC071_MetaG_FD_89751 | JGI IMG/M metagenome (GOLD analysis project Ga0116179, IMG submission 89751) | Active sludge microbial communities of municipal wastewater-treating anaerobic digesters from USA - AD_UKC071_MetaG | ecosystem: Engineered > Bioreactor > Anaerobic > Digestate | place: USA...
CGGCGAGCGGGTTACGGGTGATGGCCTGCATGACCGCACCGCTCAGGGCAAGCCCCGCGCCGACGGCAGCTGCGGTCAGGATGCGCGGCAGCCGCAACTCCCAGACGATGCCGTCGCGCAGGTCGGTGAGCGGGTTCGCGCCGATGCCGAGATGGCTGAGGATCGACGCCCACACCTCATCGAAGCGGATGTCGGCGGGCCCGATTGTGACGGCGAGCGTCACCGAGGCGACGAGCAGCAGCCCGAGCCCCGCCGCCCACAGCCCCAGCGGAACCCTACGACCCATCGATCACCGCCAACTGGTCGCGCAGCGACTCGGTCGCCTCGACCGAGCGCACGCCCGCCTCGGTCGCGGCGAACGGCACGATCAGGTACCGGCCCGCCTTGACGGCGCTGAGGTTCTGCGTCGCGGGGTTCGCCTCGAGCATCACGATCTTGTCCTTCGCGGTGTTCCAGGTCGCGTCCACCAGCACGATCACGTCGGGGTCGGCGTCAACGACGACCTCCCAGTTCAGCGGGGCCCACGTGGCGTCGACGTCGGCCGCGATGTTGGTCAGTCCGAGGGTCTCGAGCACGAGTTCGGGCGCGCCGAGTCCCGCTCCCACGTAGGGGGTGTCGTCGCCGGAGGAGTACCAGAGGGCGGTGCGACCCTGGCCCGACTTGTCGGCGAGCAGGGCATCCACTCGGGCCTGCTGGTCGGCGACGAGGGCGGAGGCGTCGACGCGGAAGATCGACGCGACCTCGCTGATGTCGCCGAACACGTCATCCCAGGTCAGCTTGGGCGGCTGGATGCTGCGGCACGCCGACGGCGCGACGTACGTGTTCACGCCCAGCGACTCGAGCTCCGCACGTTCGCCGACGCCGTCGGAGGCGAAGTTCGACTCCCAGCCGCCGAACACGAGGTCGGGGGACAGCTGCAGCACGGCCTCCTCGTTGGGCACGAAGTCGGAGATCGACGGGATGCTCGCAGCTGCATCCGCCCACTCAGCGGGCACCGGGCCGTCCTGGAACGCCGTGCCCACGATGCGGTCGCCGACTCCCAGCGCCAGCAGCAGCTCCGTGGTGGAGCTCTTGATGGTCACCACGCGCTCGGGTGCCGTGTCGAACGTCACCGTCACCCCGCAGTTGTCGACGGTGACCGGAGCGGCGACGTCGATGGTCGGGGAGGGGGTCGGCGCGCTCGCGGTGGCGCATCCGGTGAGGGCGAGGGCGGCGGCGAGAACGATCAGAACGGCGGGGTGCAGACGTGACATGACGGTCTTCCTGGGCAGGGGACATGGGCTGGGTCGGATACGCAGCACGAGAGGCTGCGGATGACCGGCCGCCCCAAGTCAGGAGCGACGAACCACGCCATACGCGGCGCTCGGGTCGAAGTGCGTCAAGCCTATCGCCGCCGCGCGGCGGCGCGGGTCAGGCCTATCGCCGCCGCGCGGCGCGCCGCGTCAGGCCCGCGCCGCCACCGCGAGCGCCGCCGCGATCGAGTCGACGTCGCCGGAGATGCGTCCCACCGTGACGCGCAGGTGCGGTGCGCCGCCGCCCAACTGGAACGGCGAACCGGGCGCAACTCTGATGCCCGCCGCCGCGAGACTCACGATCGCCGCGCGCTCGTCGGCCACCGGCACCCAGGCGTTGATGCCGTCGCCGATCGGCAGCATGATGCCCTCGCGCGCCATCGCGGCGCTGAAGGTTGCGCGGCGCTGGGCGTACACGTCCCGCGCGGTCGACACGCGCTGAACGGCTTCCGGGTTGGTGAGCAGGTCGAAGAGAATCGACTGCACCATGCGGGAGGTCCAGCCGGGTCCCAGCAGTCGGTGCGAGATGATCTGCTCGACGAGCGCGCGGGGGCCGCCGAGCGCGCCGATCCGCAGGTCGGGTCCGTGGGTCTTCGAGTAGCTGCGCACGTGCAGCACCCGGTCGGGCATCCACGCGGCCAGGCTCACCAGCGGGGCTGTGGAGATCGCCCCGGAGTGGTCGTCCTCGACGACGATGGTGTTGGGCGCGGTGCGGCTGCGGTGCAGCATCCAGGCCAACTTCTCGGCACGGGCCGCCGTCATTGAGATGCCGCTGGGGTTGTGAGCCCGGTTCTGCAGAAGTATGACCGCGGGTGCGTGACCGAGTGCCGCGAGGAAGTGCTCGGGGATCATCCCCTCGTCGTCGAGGTCGACCGGCAGCGCCTCCAGCCCATAGTGGTCGAGCAGGTCGAAGAACGGCGCAAAGGTGGGGTTGCCGACGATCACCCGATCGCCGAAGCGCGTGATTCGCGCGAGCACCCGGTCGATCGCATCGAGGGCGCCGTTGGTCACTGTCAATGCCTCGACGGGCGCCGGCCAGGTCTCGCGAAGCAGGTCGTGCAGCTCCGGGATGTCGGGCTTCTGTAGATAGCTGGTGGTGTCGGCCCGTCCGGACAACCGCGCGAGGGAAGCCATCAGGTCGGGCAGCAGTTCGGGGTCGGGGGTGCCTCGGGAGAGGTCGAGCCGCGCGTCGAGGTCACCGTCCATGCCGCGGTAGCGCAGCGGCAGCCAGTCCTTGGGCACGGCGCGCACGACGCTCCCACTGCGCCCCCGGCTGATGATGAGCCCGTTGGCCGACAGCGTCTGCCACGCGTGGCTGACGGTGGCCGGGCTGACACCGAGGTCGGCCGCCAGCGCGCGCACGGTCGGCAGGCGATCCCCCGGCGCGAGGTCGCCGCTCGTGATCATTCGCGCGATCGACGCGGCGATGCCCCGGGGTGTGGGTTCCTCGATCGCGAGGGCTACCGACTTCATGGGAACCGCCGTAGTGTCGAGATTTACGCCGAACGTCACGAAACGTAACGTTCGGGAAATGTTTAGGCCCCAGAATAACAAAAGGTTCCAGCGAGGAGAGCACAGAGATGACCGTGGTTCGCGCAGCACTCACCCAGACGACGTGGACGGGCGACAAGGAGTCCATGCTCGCCAAACACGAGCAGTTCGCGCGCGACGCGGCGGCTCAGGGCGCGCAGGTCATCTGCTTCCAGGAGCTCTTCTACGGTCCCTACTTCGGCATCACCGAAGACAAGAAGTACTACGCCTACGCGGAGCCGGCCGACGGCCCGATCGTGCAGCGCTTCGCCAAGCTCGCCAAGGAGCTGAACCTCGTGATGGTGCTGCCCATCTACGAGGAGGACATGCCCGGCGTGTACTACAACACGGCCGTGATGGTGGATGCCGACGGCACCATCCTCGGCAAGTACCGCAAGCACCACATCCCGCACCTCGATCGCTTCTGGGAGAAGTTCTACTTCCGCCCGGGAAACATGGGCTACCCGGTCTTCAACACGGCCGTCGGACCCATCGGTCTGTACATCTGCTACGACCGCCACTTCCCTGAGGGATGGCGCGAGCTCGGCCTCAACGGCGCCCAGATCGTCTTCAACCCGAACGCCACCAAGCCGGGGCTCTCCAACCGGCTCTGGGAGGTCGAAGGTCCGGCCGCCGCCGTTGCGAACGGCTACTTCGTGCTCCAGCCCAACCGGGTCGGCCGCGAGGACAACGAGTACGGCGACCTCGCCGTCGACTTCTACGGCACGAGCCAGGTCATCGACCCGCGCGGCAACTTCGTGGGGGAGCGCGGTTCCGGTGACTCGGAGGAGCTGCTCATCCGCGACCTCGACATGGACATGATCCGCCAGATGCGCGACGACTGGCAGTTCTACCGCGACCGTCGTCCGGAGTCCTACACGTCGATCCCCAAGCCGTAGTCGGCCGGTCGAGTAGCCCCGCAGGGGCGTATCGAGACCAGGTTTCGATACGGCCTTCGGCCTACTCAACCAGCGAAGAGAAGGAGTCCCCCTTGAGCACAACACTCATCACCGGTGGCACCGTCGTCACCGCGACCGGCCGCTCCGAGGCCGACGTTCTCATCGATGGCGAGACGATCGTCGGTGTTCTCAATCCTGGTTCCGTCCTCCTGGGCTCAGACCTCGCGTCCTCGGTGGATCACGTCATTGACGCGAAGGGCAGGTACGTGATCCCCGGGGGCGTCGATGCGCACACCCACATGGAGCTGCCGTTCGGCGGCACCGCGGCATCCGACACCTTTGAGACCGGCACCCGTGCCGCGGCCTGGGGTGGCACGACGACGATCATCGACTTCGCGGTGCAGACGTTCGGCCAGAAGGTCATGGACGGCCTCGCCGCCTGGCACGCCAAGGCCGCCGGCAACTGCGCGATCGACTACGCGTTCCACCAGATCATCGGCGAGGTCAACGACGACTCGCTCGCGGCCATGAAGAAGCTGCCCGACGAGGGCATCTCCAGCTTCAAGCTGTTCATGGCTTACCCGGGTGTGTTCATGTCGGATGACGCGCAGATCTTCAAGGCGATGCAAGTCTCGGCCGACACCGGCATGATGACGATGATGCACGCCGAGAACGGCCCCGTCATCGACGTGATCGTCAAGCAGCTGCTCGCGCAGGGCAAGACCGACCCCTACTACCACGGCGTCGCCCGCGCCTGGCAGATGGAGGAGGAGGCCACTCACCGCGCGATCATGCTCGCCAATCTCACGGGAGCCCCGCTCTACGTCGTGCACGTCTCGGCGAAGCAGGCCGTCGAGCAGCTCGCCGCGGCCCGTGACATCGGCCAGAACGTCTTCGGCGAGACCTGCCCGCAGTACCTGTACCTCTCGCTCGAGGAGCAGCTCGGTGCCGAGAGCGCGGAGTGGGGAAAGTTCGAGGGCGCGAAGTGGGTGTGCTCAACCCCCCTGCGATCGAAGGCGGAGGGGCACCAGCACCACATGTGGCAGTCGCTGCGCACCAACGACATCCAGATGGTCTCGACCGATCACTGCCCGTTCTGCATGAAGGGCCAGAAGGATCTGGGCCTCGGCGACTTCTCGAAGATCCCCAACGGCATCGGTTCGGTCGAGCACCGCATGGACCTCCTCTACCAGGGCGTCGTCGACGGCCAGATCTCGCTCGAGCGCTGGGTGGAGATCACCTCGACCACCCCGGCGCGCATGTTCGGGCTCTACGGCAAGAAGGGTGTCATCCAGCCGGGGGCGGATGCCGACATCGTCATCTACGACCCGCAGGGCCACACGTCGATCGGCTACGGCGAGGGCAAGACCCACCACATGAACATGGACCACTCGGCGTGGGAGGGCTTCGAGATCGACGGACACGTCGACACCGTGCTCTCGCGCGGCAAGGTCGTGGTCGACAACAACGAGTACCTGGGCGCGAAGGGCGACGGCAAGTTCGTCAAGCGCGGCCTCTCGCAGTACCTCATCTAGCACCCCGGCCGGTCGAGTAGCGCGAAGCGTGTATCGAGACCAGCCGCCACCGGTTTCGATACGGCCCCCGGCCTACTCAACCAACAGAAAGAGCAGTACATGCATTTCGGAGCAGTCATCCAGACCCACCCGCCGGCCTCGCGCACGGTGCACCTCGCCAAGCTCGCCGAGCAGTACGGCTTCGAATACGTGTGGACGTTCGACTCCCACATCCTGTGGGAGGAGCCGTACGTCATCTACAGCGCGATCCTCGCCCAGACCAACCGCGTGATCGTGGGCCCCATGGTCACCAACCCGGCGACCCGCGACTGGACCGTGACGGCATCCACGTTCGCGACCCTCAACGAGATGTACGGCAACCGCACGATCATCGGCATCGGCCGTGGCGACTCGGCAGTGCGCGTCACCAACGGCAAGCCGACGACGCTCGCCGAGCTGCGCGAGTCGATCCACGTGATCCGCGAGCTCGCGAACTCGCGCTCGGTCGAGTACAACGGCGCGCAGCTCCAGCTTCCGTGGAGCAAGGGCTCCCACGTCGACGTCTGGGTGGCCGCCTATGGTCCGCTAGCGCTCAAGCTGACCGGCGAGGTCGGCGACGGGTTCATCCTGCAATTGGCCGACCTCGACATCGCCGAGTGGATGATCAAGTCGGTTCGGGATGCCGCGGAGAAGGCGGGGCGCGACCCCATGGCCGTGAAGTTCTGCGTCGCAGCCCCCTTCTACGTCGGTCACGACATGGAGCACATGCGCAACCAGACCCGATGGTTCGGCGGGATGGTGGGCAACCACGTCGCCGACATCGTCGCCAAGTACGGCGAGGGTTCGGCAGTGCCCAAGGCACTCACCGACTACATCAAGGCTCGCCAAGGCTACGACTACAACGAGCACGGACTCGCTGGCAACAGCCACACCGACTTCGTGCCCGACGAGATCGTCGACCGCTTCTGCCTGCTGGGCACGGCTGAGCAGCACATCGAGAAGCTCAAGGCTCTCAAGGAGCTCGGGGTCGACCAGTTCGCCGGTTACCTCCAGCACGACCACAAGGAGGAGACGCTGCGGGTGTACGGCGAGACCGTCATCCCGGCGCTCCGAGAGCACGTCGTGGCGAAGGCATGAGTCGCGCGGCGGCTTCCGTGCTCTGGGGGGTGCTCGGTGTGCTCGCCGTGATGGTGGCGTGGGAGCTGTACAAGTTCCTCGGGCCGGCTGACGGCTTCGTGGTTGGAGCAGTCGATGGCGAGACCGGCTCGGGAGTGATGATTCTCCCGCGCACCAACGACCGCGCCATGCCCCACCTGTGGGAGATGGGCGCCCGGTTGTTCCAGTCGACCAGCGGCGGCAGCACTCCGCCGCTCATCGTTCCTGTGGTCACCGCAGCGCTCACGACGCTCGGAATCGCCGCGGTCGGCTGGCTGATCGGGGTCGCGGTCGGCGTCATCCTGGGTGTCGTCATGCAGCGTTATCGCCTGGCCGAGTGGGGCCTTCTGCCGTGGATCGTGGTCAGCCAGACCGTGCCGCTCATCGCGTTCGCTCCGCTGCTGGCCAGCATCGGTTCACAGATCGACCGAGGCGGATTCCCCTGGCCGCAGTGGCTGTCGGTGGCCGTCATCGCCTCCTACCTCGCGTTCTTCCCGGTCGCCATCGGCGTGCTGCGCGGGCTCGAGACGCCCGACCGCATCCACCTCGACCTCATGCGCAGCTACGCGAGCGGGTACTGGTCGACGCTGTTCCGGCTGCGTCTTCCGGCCGCCGTGCCGCACCTGCTGCCCGCGTTGCGGCTCGCCGCCGCAAGCGCGGTGCTCGGTGCCGTCGTCGCCGAGGTGTCCATCGGCATGCGCGGCGGCATCGGCCGCATGCTCATCCAGCTGGCAGGCCAGGCCTCCAGCGACCCGGCCGCGCCGTGGGGACCGACTTTCGGATCGATCGCCCTGGGCCTCGTCGCCGCCGGGTCCGTCGCCCTGCTGGGCCTCGGGTTGAAGAACTATCGCAGAGGGGAGGCGACAGCATGAGCACACAGGATCAGGCCACAGCAGATCTCGCCGTACGGGCCACCGGAGTCGGGAAGGTCTTCGCGACCGCCACGGGGGATGTCGTGGCGCTGACCGACGTCGAGCTCACTGTCGAGGCGGGCGAGTTCGTCTCCCTCATCGGACCGAGCGGATGCGGCAAGTCGACCCTGCTGCGCCTCATCGCCGATCTCGACGACGCTTCGTCGGGCCAGCTCAGCATCTTCGGCAAGACCGCCCGTCAGGCCCGCATCGATCAGGACTACGGCATCGCATTCCAACAGGCCGGCCTGCTGCCCTGGCGCACCGTCGCGGGCAACATCGAGCTTCCGCTCGAGCTGCACAAGGTGGGTCGGGATGCCCGTGCCGCCCGTGTCGCGGGGCTCGCCCAGCTTGTGGGGCTCTCCGACTTCATGGACCGGTATCCCGATCAGCTCTCCGGCGGCATGCAGCAGCGCGTCGCCATCGCCCGCGCGCTCGCCGAGCAGCCGCGCCTGCTGCTGATGGACGAGCCGTTCGGCGCGCTGGACGAGATGACGCGAGAGTATCTGCAATCCGAGCTCGCCCGTATCGCGGCGGAGACCGGCGCCGCCGTCGTGTTCGTCACCCACTCGATCCCCGAGGCGGTGTTCCTCTCCGACCGCGTCGTCGTCATGAGCCCGCGGCCGGGACGCATCACCGACATCCTCGACGTGCCCTTCGGCGACGAGCGCACCGAAGCACTGCGCGAATCGCCGGAGTACTTCGAGCGGGTCACCGCCGTGCGCGAGGCGCTGCACGGAACACCCGTCGAGAGGGCGAACGAACGATGATCTCGATCCGGAGGAACCGACGGCCGGGACGGCCGTCGGCGCTGGCGTCGCAGCAAAGGCCAGAAATGGCCTTGGCCCCCAGCTCCAGCGCGCCCGTCGAGAGGGCGAACGAGCGATGAGTCTTGCTGCGCAGGAGCGCGAACCGGCCCGCTGGGTGCGGGTCGTCGCGCCCGTCGCGGTCGGCGTGATCATGTTCGCGCTGTGGGTGCTCATCGTCGATGTGCTGAAGATCGCGCCGCGAGCGCTGCCCAGCCCCTTCGCGGTCGCGGGTGAACTCGTCACGCACGCTGACATCATCCTCGAAGACATGGGCATCACCGCGACGAACGCACTCATCGGCCTCGCCGCCGGAGCAATCGTCGCGATCGTCGCGGCCGGGCTGGCCGCCACATTCCGCCCCATCGACGGCATGCTCGCCCCGCTCGTCGCCGCGATCGCGGTGGTGCCGATCGTTGCGATCACGCCGATCCTCAACACGATGTTCGGGGCGTCGAGCCAGTTCGGTCGTCAGTCGATCGCTGCCCTTGCCGCGTTCGTTCCGGTGTTCATCAACGTAGTGCGCGGACTTCGTCAAACCCGGCCGGTGCATCGCGACCTGCTACGGGCATCCGGAGCGTCCGGGTCGCAGACGTTCCGCTTTCTCACGCTGCCGACGGCGCTGCCGTATCTGGTCACCGGGCTGCGCGTCGCGAGCTCGCTCGCCGTCATCGCCGCCCTGGTGGCGGAGTACTTCGGAGGCCCAGCCGACGGCATCGGCACAGCTATTGCGGGGTACGCGAAATCGGGCAAAGCGGCCCTGGCATTCGCGTACGTAGTCGGTGGTGTCGCCATCGGACTCGCATTCTTCCTCGTCACGTTGCTGCTCGAATGGCTCGTGACGAGGCGGAGACCGACCTAGTCGGAACCTGCAGCACCCCCGCTCCATCCCTCACGAAAGGAACAGCATGAGACACAGCATCAGGCGCGGCCTTAAGGTCGCTTCGGTCGCAACGGTCGCGGCGATCGCCCTCGCGGGCTGCTCGACACCCGCACCGTCGGACACGTCGAGCGATTTCACCCCGCTCACCTCGATCAAGCTCCAGCTCCAGTGGTTGCCGCAGGCGCAGTTCGCCGGCTATTACGTGGCCCTCGACCAGGGCTACTTCGAGGAGGAGGGTTTCGACACCGTCGACATCGTCCCGTCGGGCGGCGACATCGTGCCGCAGGACGCCCTCGTTGCCGGTGACGTCGACTTCGCGATCGCGTGGGTTCCGAAGGTGCTCGGCACCCTCGAGGCCACCGGCGCCGAGCTCACCGACATCGCGCAGGTCTACCAGAAGTCCGGAACGTTGCAGGTCTCGTTCGTCGACAAGGGTGTTCCCACCGTTGCCGACTTCGAGGGCAAGCGCATCGGCTCGTGGGGCTTCGGCAACGAGTGGGAGATCTTCGCCGCCATGGCTGCCGAGGGGCTCGACGCCTCCACGGTCTCCATCACGACGCAGGACTTCTCGATGAACGCTCTGCTCGATGGTGACGTCGACGCCGCACAGGCGATGACCTACAACGAGTGGGCGCAGATCCTCGAGGTCGTCAACCCCGCCACCGGCAAGCTCTACCAGCCGGAGGACTTCGACGTGGTCTCGTACGAGGACACCGACGGGGCCATGCTCCAGGACGCGATCTGGGCCGACACCGCCCGCCTCGCTGACGACCCTGCCTACGCGGATGCCGCGGTGCGGTTCCTCAAGGCCGTCACCAAGGGCTGGATCTTCGCGCGCGACAACCCCGAGGAGGCTGCGACCATCACGTATGACGCCGCCATCAACGCGGAAGCCGCATTCCCGGTCGGACCGGTTCATCAGCTCTGGCAGATGAACGAGGTCAACAAGCTCATCTGGACCGGAAGCAAGTTCGGTATCGTCGACAAGGCGGCCTGGGACAAGACGGTCAAGGGTGCTCTCTCCGCCGTCAACCAGGACGGCGTCAGCCTCATCAGCGCGGAGCCTGCCGCGTCGGCGTACTCGAACGAGTACATCGAGAAGGCCCTCGCCGCCCTCGAGGCCGAAGGTGTGGACGTGAGCGGGGCGTACACCCCGATCGATGTCGTCCTCACCGAGGGTGGCCAGTAACAACCAGCACTAATCCGGGGCGGGTGGCTGGCCTCACGCCGGCCACCCGCCCCACCATGAAAAGGAACACCATGAATGACCTGAACCCGTCCGACGGCGAGCTCGCCTACGAGCTGGACCGCGCGCACGTCTTCCACTCCTGGTCGGCACAGGGCGCACTGAAGCCTCTCGTGATCGCCTCCGGCGCGGGCTGCGAGGTGTGGGACTTCGACGGGAACAAACTGCTCGACTTCTCCAGCCAGCTCGTCAACACGAACCTGGGGCACCAGCATCCGGCTGTCGTCGCGGGCATCAAGGCCCAGGCCGATGTGCTTGCCACGGTCGCCCCCGCGACCGCGAACCTTGCTCGCGGCGAGGCCGCCAAGCGCATCCTCGCCAAGGCGGGCGCGCACTTCGGCAAGGTCTTCTTCACCAACGGCGGTGCTGATGCCAACGAGAACGCCATCCGGATGGCGCGGCTCACGACCGGCCGCGACAAGGTGCTCTCCACCTACCGCAGCTACCACGGCAACACCGGTGCGGCCATCGTCGCCACCGGTGACTGGCGACGGATGCCCAACGAGTACGCCCGCGGACACGGACACTTCTTCGGCCCCTTCCTCTACCGCTCCGAGTTCTGGGCAGACAGCCCCCAGCAGGAGTCGGAGCGCGCCCTCACGCACCTCGAGCGCGTCATCCAGTCGGAGGGGTCGGCGACGATCGCCGCGATCCTGCTCGAGACCGTGCCCGGCACCGCCGGCGTGCTCGTGCCGCCGCCCGGCTACCTCGAGGGTGTGCGCCGCCTGTGCGACAAGTACGGCATCGTCTTGATCTTCGACGAGGTCATGTGCGGCTTCGGTCGCACCGGCGAGTGGTTCGCCTGGCAGGGCCTCGGCGAGGGCGGCACGGCCGTCGTGCCCGACCTTGTGACCTTCGCGAAGGGCGTCAACTCCGGCTACGTTCCTGCCGGTGGCGTGCTCATCTCGGAGTCGATCGCGAACGTGTTCGAGAACCAGGTGTTCCCCGGCGGACTCACCTACTCCGGGCATCCCCTCGCCATGGCCTCGATCGTCGCGGCGATCGACGCGATGGAGTCCGAAGGCGTCATCGAGAACGCGAAGATGATCGGCGAGCAGCACCTCGGCCCTGGTCTCGCCGAGCTTGCGGCGAAGCATCCGCTCATCGGGGAGGTGCGCGGTCTCGGCGTCTTCTGGGCGCTCGACCTCGTCAACGACCCCGAGTCGCGCGAGCCCGTCTCGGGTGGTGTCGTGCTCGAACTCAAGAAGGCGCTCATGGAGCGCGGGCTGCTGCCCTTCATGGCGGACAACCGCCTGCACGTCGTGCCCCCGTGCATCGTGACGCCCGAGGAAGTCGCGCGCGCGCTCGCGATCTACGACGAGGCGTTCACGGCGGTGGAAGCCGCGCTCTGATCGACCGGGCCACCGGGGGCCGCTGAGGCTCCGCTGCGAGCCCAGGAACGGATTCGAGTACGACACCTAGGGTGGTCCCTCACTGGCCATCGGCCGGCTGTTCCCGATGCTCCCGTTGTGCAGGACCAGTGAGCGAATCACCGGTGTCCTGCACAACAGGAGTGTCCAGCAGGAGTCACGCGGGTGCCAAGTGGACCGACGGCCCCGGCGCACCGCAACGCGGGTAGAATCGTCCCTCGTGTCCCACCTCATCCAGACCCCGTACACCGTGCCGGTGTTCGACCTCATGCACCGCCCCGGCGAGATGCGCGAGAAGTCGCTCGACGTCGTCGTGCCCGAGGGGTTCGGCAATGCCGTGATCGGTGTGCGCACGGGCTCGGCCCTGCACATCGACACCCGTTTGGAGAGCCTCCACGACGGCATTCTCGTCTCCGGGCGGGTGGATGCGACGGCCGAGGGAGAGTGCGTTCGGTGCCTGATCGACGTCGCTCTACCGATCGAAGTCGAATTTCAGGAGCTTTTCGCGTATTCTTTCGACGAAGCTTTTGATTACACGGTTCACGACGACTACGTCGACTTGGAACCCGTAGTCAGGGATGCGGTGGTCCTGTCACTGCCATTCCAACCGGTCTGTCAGGAAGATTGCCTCGGCCTGTGCCCGCAGTGTGGGGTGCGGCTTCTGGACAACCCCGGTCACGAGCATGAGGCTCCCGTCGATCCCCGATGGGCTGCGCTCGCCGGGCTTGACGGCCTGAACGATGACACTGAGTCTGACAAGACGGAGAAGAGATAACCATGGCAGTTCCGAAGCGCAAGATGTCGCGGGCATCCACCCGCATGCGCCGCGCCCAGTGGAAGGCTGACGCCCCCACGCTCGTCAAGACGATCGAGAACGGCAAGACCACGTACAGCCTTCCGCACCGCGCGAAGGTCGTCGAGGACTCCACCGGCACGCCCCTGTACATGGAGTACAAGGGCCGCAAGGTCGCCGACGTCTGAGTTTGTGGTTCGCCCGATGGGCGACACAGTCGTGCCGGATGACAACTCCGAGCTCTCCAGCGTGCTCGGGGTTTCCGTTGCGCCCGAACTTCTTCAGCTTGCGCTGACCCACCGGTCTTTCGCGTACGAGAACGGCGGGCTCGCGCACAACGAACGACTCGAGTTCCTCGGTGACTCGATCCTCGGGCAGGCAGTCACCGTCATGCTCTACACCGAGAACCCCGACCTCGACGAGGGCGATCTGGCCAAGCGCCGCGCCAGCCTCGTCTCGAGCGTCGCTCTGGCCGAGGTTGCCCGCGCGATCGGGCTCGGCAAGCACGTGCGACTGGGCCGCGGCGAGGAGCAGACCGGCGGCCGCGACAAGTCGTCGATCCTCGCCGACACCGTCGAGGCGATCATCGGTGCCGCCTACCTCGATCGAGGAGGAGACGAGGCGACAGCACTCGTGCTGCGTCTCATTCGCCCACTGCTCGATAACCCCGACCGGTTCGGGGCAGCCATGGACCCCAAGACCAGCCTGCAGGAACTGTCCACCCGGCTCGGGCGGGGCATGCCCAGCTACGAGATCACGGACAGCGGCCCGGATCATTCCAAGCGCTTCCAGGCGAGCGTGCTGCTCACGGGCGAAGTGATCGCGACCGGCGTGGGCTCGAGCAAGAAGCAGGCCGAGATGGCCGCCGCGCTCGACGCCTGGACGTTGCTCTCGGCGAAGTAGTCCACCGTGCCCGAGTTACCCGAGGTCGAGGTGGTGCGCGCCGGGCTCGCACCCGCGGTGAGCGGGGCGGGCGTGGCATCCGTCACCGTCTACGACGAACGCTCGCTGCGTCGGCATGACGGCCCCAGCGAGGACTTCATCGACCGACTGACTGGCCGACGGATGCTCGTTCCCGAGCGCCGGGGCAAGTTCCTGTGGATCCCGCTCGCGCCGGTCCCTGAGGTTCTCGAAGGGGCCGGTTCGAGTGCCTCACCGACCGAAGCGCTCGTCATCCACCTCGGAATGAGCGGCCAGGTGCTGCTGCGTGACCAGTCGACGGATGACGCGCTGACCCGCATCCGCCTCGACCTCGACACCGGCTACCGCCTCAACTTCGTCGACCAGCGCATCTTCGGATCGATGGCCATCGACACCCTGGTGCCGACCGTGGATCACCCCGATCAGCTCGTGCCGTCCCAAGTTGCGCACATCGCCCGCGACCTCGTTGATCCCCTCTTCGACGACCGCCGGTTCCTCGCCGCTCTGAAGCGCAAGAACACGACCATCAAGCGTGCGCTGCTCGACCAGACGCTGGTGAGCGGCATCGGCAACATCTACGCCGACGAGTCGCTCTGGGGCGCGCGCATCCACTACGACCAGCCCACGGCCTCGCTGAGCCGGCCGCGCGCGGTCGCCCTGCTCGCCGAGCTGCGGGCCGTGCTCGCGCAGGCTCTCGCCGAGGGCGGCACGAGTTTCGACACGCAGTACCTCAACGTCAACGGGCAGTCCGGCTACTTCGCGCACTCGCTCAAGGCTTACGGTCAGCACGGCAAGCCGTGTCCGCGCTGCGGCACCCCGATGGTGCGCGAGCAGTTCATGAACCGCGGCTCGCACTTCTGCCGGCGCTGCCAGCGGCTGCGCTGACCGGGCTGCGCGGCTAGGCTCGCAGCATGACTTCAGGCACGTCCAACGGTACCGGCGCTGAGGCGCTGCTCGGGCTCGACGGCCTGCTGACGGACGACCAGCGGGCGTGGCGCGATCGGGCGCGAGCCGTGGCATCCGTCATCGCGGAGACGATCGACGACGACGCCGAGACGCAGACGTTCCGGCGCGAGTATGTGGGCCTGCTGGCCGAGGCGGGCCTCATCGGCATGCACCTGTCGGGCTACGGCTGTGCTGGCGCCGACGCGATCAGTTACGGCTTGGCCTGCTACGAGCTCGAGGCGGTCGACACTGCGTGGCGCACCTTCGTGAGCGTGCAGGGGTCGCTCGCGATGTCGGCGATCCACCACTTCGGCTCCGAGGAGCAGAAACAACGCTGGCTGCCGCTGATGGCCCGCGGCGAGGCCCTCGGATGCTTCGCCCTCACCGAACCCGACGGTGGCAGCGACCCCGGCAGCATGTCGACCTCCGCACGCCAGGCGATCGACGGCACCGGCTGGATCATCGACGGCACCAAGCGCTGGATCGGCCTCGCCTCCGTCGCCGACGTGGCGGTGGTCTGGGCGCGCACTCCGGAGGGCATCCGCGGATTCCTCGTCGACACGACCGATCCCGGCTTCAGCGCCAGCGACATCCCCACGAAGCTCGCGCTGCGCGCGTCCATCCAGTGCGACGTCGTGCTTGAGTCGGTGCGAGGCGAGCTCCTGCCCGGCACCACCGGGCTGAGCAGTGCGCTGGCCTGCCTGACCGAGGCGCGCTACGGCATCGTCTGGGGCGTGATGGGGGCGGCACGGGCATCCCTCGATGAAGCCATCGAGCGGGCGACGACCCGCGAGGTCTTCGGCGCTCCGATCGGCTCGAAGCAGCTCGTGCAGCAGCGCCTCGCCGACGCGTTCGTCGAATACGAGAAGGCCATGCTGCTCGCTCTGCACCTCGGCGCGCTCAAGCAGGCGAAGACGCTCACGCCCGAGCAGGTGAGTGTGGGCAAGCTCAACAACGTGCGTGAGGCGATCGGCATCGCCCACGCCGCGCGCGAGATCCTGGCCGGCGACGGCGTGACGACCGAGTTCTCGGTGATGCGTCACCTCGCCAACCTCGAGGCGGTGCGCACTTATGAGGGCACCGACGACATCCACACCCTCGTCATCGGTCGTGCGCTGACGGGCCTGTCGGCGTTCTGATCAGTCGAGCGGCAACCGGTGATCGAGCGGCAACCGGTGATCGAGCCGCAACCGGTGATCGAGCTTGTCGAGATCCGCGCCGAGATCTCGACAAGCTCGATCACCGACCGCTCGATCCCCGGAAGTCGACCCGGAACACCGCCCCACCCTCGGGGCGATTCGCGACGCTGATCGTGCCACCCAGCCGGTCGACGAGGCGGGCCGCGATCGAGAGCCCCAGCCCCGTGCCCACCGGCCGGATGTCGCGGTACCGAGCTCGAAGCGCCCCGCGCTCGAATGCCGTACTCAGGTCGCCCTCCTCTAGCCCCGGACCGTCGTCGAGTACCTCGACGACGCCGTCGGATCCGCGCAACTGCACCGACCCGCCCGCCCGCAGCGCGTTCTCCACGAGCCCGTCGATCACCTGCCGCAACCGCCGCGGATCGGTTTCGACGGTGCCGGTGGTCGAGCTCGTCGAGACCGGGCCTCCGGTGATCGAGCCGCCTCCGGTGATCGAGCCTGTTGAGATCCCCACCCCCAACACAGCCGCGCGCCCCGCCCACGCGGCAGCGACCTCCGCGAGCAGCGGCTCCAGCTCGACCGTCGACACGGTGATGCTGAAGTCGTCGGCTTCGAGCCGCGCGAGCTCGAGCAGGTCACCCACGAACTGGTCGAGCCGCTCGGTCTCGGCCGCGAGGGTGCCGCCCACCGATGTCACGTCGTCGGGCCCGATGAGGCCGTCGGCCATGGCCTCGGCGTAGCCGCGCACCGCAGTCAGCGGCGTGCGCAGCTCGTGGCTGATCGACAGCAGAAACTCCCGCTGGCGGGACTCCGACGCCGCGAGTGCCGAGTCCAGGGCACCCAGGGCGTCGGTGACGTCGGCCATTTCGCTGGTGGGGGAGTCGGGCATCCGCACGCCGCGTTCGCCGGCGGCCAGACGCCGGGCCGCCGCGGCGGCATTCGTGAGCGGACGGGAGAGCCAGCTGGCCAGCAGCCAGCCCCCGATGATCGCCACGGCCAGACCGATGCCGAGTGCCACGAGGATGCGCCCCGTTGCCTGACCTAGTGCCCGATCGATGCTGGCCAGGGGCAGGGCGAGCACGACCGCCCCACCGCCCGCAATCGGCCGCGCCTCGATCAGCACCATGCTCGAGTCACCCCGTCGCACCGTGGACACCGTGTCCCCGGCGGCGAGCTTGCGCAGGATCGCGGCGTCGATGTAGTCCGCGGCGTCGCCCTCGGCGGTGCCGTCCGGCTGCACCAGCGCGACCTGCGTGCCGCCGAGGGCCAGGCTTGCCTTCTCGGCGAGCTCCCCGGCGGTGGCGAGCTGCGGCATCCGGGCAAGGCTGTCGGCCTGGGCTGAGAGCTGGTCGCGGGCATCCTGATTGACCGACGAGCGCACGAGCTGGAGCGAGATCAGGCCCGTGACGATGACCGCGATCACCGCAACCGCGATCGTGACGAGAGTGGCGCGGGCGCGCAGCGACCTCATGATGCGGAGTATCCGATGCCGCGCACGGTGCGGATGGGGCTCGATTCTCCGAGCTTGGCCCTGAGCTGGGCAACGTGCACGTCGACGGTGCGGCCGCCTCCGTAGTCGACGTGGCCCCAGACGCTCGACAGCAGCTGCTCGCGCGAGAACACCTGCCCGGGCGACGACATCAGCTTGGCGAGCAGCTCGAATTCGGTGGTGGTGAGCGCGACCTCCTCACCGCCGCTCGTGACCCGGCGGCGGGCGCTGTCGAGGGTCACCTCGCCGACCGTGATCGGCGTGGGGGTGCCCGGTCCGTCCTGGCGGCGCAGCAGCCCGCGCAGGCGCGCGACCAGCTCACGCGGCGAGAAGGGCTTGGTGAGGTAGTCGTCGCCGCCGAGTTCGAGCCCCAGCACGCGATCGACCTCGTCGTCGCGTGCGGTGACGAAGATGAGCGGGGTCCAGTCGTCTTCGGCGCGCAGGGTGCGGCAGAGTTCGATTCCGTCCATCCCGGGCAGGCCCACATCGAGCACGATGGCGACGGGACGCAGGGTGCGGATGGCGGCGAGGCCTGCCAGCCCGTCCCGTTCGATGTGCACGCCGAATCCTGCCTGGGCGAGGTACAACCGCTCCACATCGGCGATGGCAGGCTCGTCCTCCACGATCACCACGAGCCCGCGCCCCTCCGACATGGCTCCATTCAAGTGCATAGGCCCGCCCGGGGGAGGCTCCGGCCCGGGACTTTACATTCCCCGAACATTCGCCTGACACCGGTCGTACAGCCACCGGCGAGAGTCGGTGCTGTCGCCACCTCCGGCGGCCAGAGACAGGGAGTCACGACATGACCATTCGCACCTGGGTAGCAGCCGCTGCCTCAACCGCCATCCTCGCCACCGCCCTAGTGGTGGCGCCGTCAGCCGCCTTCGCCGCGCCCGCCGCGGATGGTGCGGCCGCGGCATCCGCGGACTGCAACTTCGGACAGCGGGTCATGAACATCTGGCGGCAGCTGCCCGACGAGTTGCAGGCCGACCTCAAGCACCTGCGCGAGCTGGAGCCGAGCGCTCGTCGTGATGCGGCGATCGAGATCCGGCAGAAGGCGCTCGCCGGAGACTACGGCGACGAGACTCAGGCCAGGGCCGAGATGATGAAGGACCGCCGCATTCTCGCCATCGAGACCATGCCGATCGAGCTCAAGCACGCCCTGCTCGACCTGCGCAACGCCGACCCGGGCGACCGTCGCGAGATGGCACAGCAGATCGCGGATGACGCGCTCGCCGGCGTCTACGGCCCGCAGGCCCAGCACACGGTCGAGACGATTCGCGCGAGTGACTTCTGGCAGGAGTGCGTCGCCGACTAGAGGTCGCGCCGCCACGCCCCCTCATAGGCGATCGCCACGAAGCCCAGCGTCTCGTTCACGCTGAGCATGTGCCGGTTCTCCTCAGCGTTGAAGGTCGTGACCGACGGATGCCCGGGCGAAACCCGCTCGAGGTGTACGAGGTTCGCGACCTTCCGCAGCATGCCCAGCCGATGCCCTCGGTGTTCACGCAGCACGAGCGTCGCGTACTGGGCGGCGGACCGGTGAGCCTGCTGCGGCACCGATAGCACGGTGAAGCCGACGAGGTGACCCGACGGTACGTGCTCGACGGCGGCGACCGTGCGGGTGCGGGGGCTCGCGGCATCCCGCACGTCGGCGGCGATCACGCGCTCCTCGGTCCAGGTCTCCTCGGGTTCCTCGAGGCCGGCGCTCGGGGCGTCGGTCGACATGCGGTTGCCGAGCACGGCGACGTCTGCCCGCCAGCGCCCGGGGGTGGGGCCGTACCAGTAGTGCAGGGCGTAGTCCGGCCCGCTGGCCAGTTGGGCGGCGGCGAGGCGATCCTCGAGCGCTTCCACCGGCAGCGCGAGCCGACTCACCCGCTCGACCTGCTCGAGCCGGTAACCCCGGGCCAGGAGCAGTCGCACCGCCCGGTCATCAGCGGGCACCGAGCCGAATCCGGTCGGCGAGGCCAACTGCTCACCCGCTCCGGCCTGCACCCCGTGGTAGACGACCACCTTGGTGCGACCTTCGGCCCGCGAGAGCTCCTCGACCGCCCCGGCCAGGGCTCGACCGATACCCCGGCTCTGGAACTCGGGCAGCACGTACACACCGATCCACGCGGTGTCGGCATCCTCCTCTGCCTGCTTCTCGTACCGCGCGGTGCCGACGATCTCGCCGTCGAGGCGGGCCACGAGCATCCGCTGGGGGTGGAAGGGGTCGCGGTAGTAGGGCAACTCCTCGGCGGGCTCGTAGGCCAGATCCGGGGTGCCGTAGGTGACGGCCTCGACGACATTGCCGACCTCGACGGCGCGCGCGAAGTCGTCGCCCCCGGGTGCGTCCATCGACTCGGGGATCGGCAGTTCGTCGATCGTGGCGGTCACGACAGCATCCTCTCAGTAGGCAGCCGACCAGACTAAGCCTCACGATCGCCCGGCGCGAGCGATCGAGACGGAAGCGTTACCTCCGACACGTCGGGTACCGTAGTCCCAGCTAGCGTGACCGACCGAAGGGCTGCCGTGTATCTGAAGAGCCTGACCCTCAAGGGGTTCAAGTCCTTCGCACAGCCGACGACCTTCCAGTTCGAGCAGGGCGTCACCTGCGTCGTGGGCCCCAACGGGTCGGGCAAGTCCAATGTCGTGGATGCCCTCGCCTGGGTCATGGGCGAGCAGGGGGCCAAGACCCTCCGCGGCGGCAAGATGGAGGACGTCATCTTCGCGGGCACGGCGACGAAGGGTCCGCTGGGTCGCGCGGAGGTCATCCTGACCATCGACAACGCGGATGGCGCGCTGCCGATCGAGTACTCCGAGGTCACCATCAGCCGCACGTTGTTCCGCAACGGCGGCAGCGAGTACGCGATCAACGGTGAGCAGTGCCGCCTTCTCGACGTGCAGGAGCTGCTGAGCGACTCCGGCCTCGGCCGCGAGATGCACGTCATCGTCGGCCAGGGCCAGCTCGACGCGGTGCTGCACGCGAGCCCCGAGGACCGCCGCGGCTTCATCGAGGAGGCCGCGGGCATCCTCAAGCATCGTCGCCGCAAGGAGAAGACGATCCGCAAGCTGGAGGCGATGCAGGC
>Ga0116179_1001170_pt1 | contig 19935 bp, 20 predicted proteins | sample AD_UKC071_MetaG_FD_89751 | JGI IMG/M metagenome (GOLD analysis project Ga0116179, IMG submission 89751) | Active sludge microbial communities of municipal wastewater-treating anaerobic digesters from USA - AD_UKC071_MetaG | ecosystem: Engineered > Bioreactor > Anaerobic > Digestate | place: USA...
GGGCCTGTTTTGCGCAGGTAAAAGGAGGAGGCCCCGCAGGGGCCGGGGGACACGGAGCAAAACAGGCCCGCCCGCCCCGGCGCGACCGCGCTGAACTCGGCCAGCAAGGTCCGCAATGAGCCCGAATCGGAACCTCAAGGCATCCGCAACGGATGCTGCGCCGCGACGCTCAGCGAGTACTGATCGATCGGGCCGGCATGCACGTCCTGGTCGGCAAAGCCGGCCTCGCTGCCGAAGTAGACCCACACCTCGTCGGCCGGCGTGTCGGCAGGCGCGCCGAGCGGGCGCACGGCCAGGCGGCGGCGCTCGTACCACAGCGGGTCGTCCAGGCGCTCCAGAAGGTCCATGTCGGCCAGCACCGCGTCGTCCACCTCGTACACCTGGCCGATCACGGGAACGCCCTGGCCGGGCCGGTGCAGCAGCCAGGGCAGGCGGTGCGGGCCGATCACGTACAGCGGGTGCGGCTGGGCGGTCACCCAGTCGCTGTCGATGCGCCGGCCGCGGTTGACGTGGAAGTTGCGGTGCCCTTCCTGCAGGGTGCCGAAGACGAAGACGCGGTGGGTCATGCCGGGGTGGAAGCAAGCTGCGCACCACGCCGCGGCTGCAGCCGCTCGGGTGAGAGGTAGGCCAGGCGGTACTGCTCGAAGGGCATGGTGTCGGCCGCCTCGATGCGCTGCTGCTCGGCGACCGAGGCCGCCGCCATCGCCGCATAACGCTGCGCCTGCGCGTCCGTCCACGGCAGGGCCAGCAGCTTCTGGCGCGTGGCCGCCGACTGCACGCGGGTGAACTGCACGTAGCTGCCGCCGTAGTGGCTGCGCATGGTCTCCAGCACGCGGGCCGACGGCAGCTGCCCGGGCTGGTCGACCAGCGCCCGCACGGCCGCCAGCGCCGCGGCGTTGGCCTCGCCGCCGCCCTGGGCGGCGTCCAGCGCCTCGGCGATGGGCACGCATTCGACCAGCAGTTCACGCGCCCAGTCGGCCAGGGTCACGGTGTGTTCGCCCTGCTCCAGCAGCAGGCCGGGCTCGCGCCCGCGCGCGGCCACGCGGTGCTGGTTGCGGCCCAGCGCGCCCACCTCGGCCGGCGTGTCGGGCGGGCTGTCGGCCAGCAGGCAGTGCAGCAGGAAGACATCCAGCACGCGCATGGTCTGCGTGTTGATGCCCACCGGCTCGAACGGGTCGAGGTCCATGCAGCGCACCTCGATGTACTCGACACCGCGCTCGCGCAGCGCATGCAGGGGCCGCTCGCCCGGGAAGATCACCCGCTTGGGCCGGATCAGGCCGTAGAACTCGTTCTCGATCTGCAGCAGCGTGGTGGCGAGCTGGTTGTACTCGCCGCCGGGGTTGCGCACGCCCACGGCCTCGTAGGCCGGGTAGGGCCGGGTCAGCGCGTCATGCAGCGAATTGGCGTAGCTCTCCAGGCTGTTGCAGCTGACGTTCAGCGACGCCTGCGCCTCGCTCTGGTAGCCCAGGCGGCCCATGCGCAGGCTGGTGCCGTGCGGCATGTGCAGCGTGCCGTTGGCGCCGGGCATGGGCAGCAGCTCGTGCGGGCGGCCGGCCACGAAGCTGCCGCACACCGCCGGGCTGGCGCCGAACAGGTACAGCAGCACGAAGGCATGGCGGCGGAAGTTGCGGATCAGCGCGAAGTGCTGGTCGTTGTCCAGGCCGGGCAGCGACCAGTTGTAGTGGATGCCGCTGATGGTCTGCATGCGCCGGCCGTAGCGGTGGCCCAGGCCCATGCGGTAGACGCTCTTGGCGCGGCCCACATTGCTTGAGCCGTAGCGGCCCAGCGGGATGGTCTCGTCGGTGGGCAGGCCACAGGGCATGCTGCCCACCCACAGCTGCTCGTCGCCGGGCTCGGTGCCCATCGCCCGGTAGGTGGCCTGGTGGATCTCGGTCAGCTCGGCCAGACAGGACTCGACCGACGGATGCACGCCGGTGATCAGCTCCAGCTGGCTTTCGCTGTAGTCGGTGGTGATGTGCGGGTGCGTCAGCGCCGAACCCAGCGCCGCGGGGTGCGGCGTCAGCGCCAGGCCACCGCCGGCCAGGGCGCGCAGGCTTTCCTTCTCGATGCCGCGGCGGATGCCCGCCAGCCGTGCCAGCGGCAGGGCACGCAGTCGGTCGTGCAGTGCTGTCACCGGACGTCTCCTCTTGTCTTCCTCAGGTTCGGGCCGCCACCCTAACAGAGGCGCATGACTGTTGCTGACCCGCGGTTGACCGGGTTTGTGCTATGCCGACGCAACCTTGGGCGGCACCAGCGCCAGCCGCAGCGCGGCCGCGCAGCAGGCCATCGCCGCCCATTGCGCGGCGCCCAGCGGCTCGCCATGGGCCAGGGCGCCCACCACCATCGCCACCACCGGCACCAGGATGGCCGACAGCCCCGCCACGCTGGCCGGCAGCAGCCCCACGACCGCGAACCACGCGGCGTTGCCGATGGCCATGGGCACCAGGGCGATGTAGAGCATCAGCGCCAGGATGCCCGGCGACGGCCAGTGCCAGGGGCCGGGCGGCGCCAGCAGCAGCGCGCCCAGCGTGGTGGGCACCGACACCGCCAGCAACTGCCAGCCCGACAGCACCAGCGGATGCACGCCGACATCGGCGCGCTTGAGCACCAGGGTGCCCACCGCCCAGCCGATGCCGGCCAAGAGCCCCAGCGCCACGCCCAGCGGCGCCTGCGCGTAGACGCCCAGGCTGCGCCAGGCCAGCAGGGCCACCGCCACCGCGCCCAGCGCCAGGGCCAGCAGCAGGCGCGGGCCCAGCTTCTCGCCCAGCACGGCCCAGCCGATCAGCGCCGCCCACAGCGGCATGGTGAAGCCCAGCACCGCCGCCTGGCCCGAGGGAATCATCACCGCCGCATAGGTGCTGGCGATGTTCCACAACAGCAGGTAGCAGGCGGTGGCCAGGCCCAGGCGCGGCCAGTGGCGCCGCGCGATCACCAGCGACAGCCCGCGCCAGCGCGCCACGCCCAGCAGCACCAGCCCGGCCAGGGTGACGCTGACCGCGCGGAAGGTCCACACCGGCACCTCCCGCACCACCACAGGAAACAGCGACCAGTTGGTGCCCCAGACCAGGGTGATGAGCGCCAGCAGCAGCAGGGCATGGCGGGGAATGGCGGCGGCGGCGGCGGAAGGGCTGGAAGGCATCGGCCGAGTATGCGGTCCACCCGCCAAGGCCCCGGCCCGCACGGCCATCCGCACCGCCCCACTGCGGGTTGTCCAGAACTCCTGACAGGGCTTGTGGGGAGTCAGCGTCAATTTTGCCGATTTTGACTTTGCTCAAGCCGGTCACCCTCAGGTCTGCCCGGGGGCGCCCGATAGCCGTGGCATCGCATCGCCGATGCCTTCCGGCCGCCTCTCCATGCACCACGATTCCAGCTCCACCCGCGTTGTGCCGCCCATCGCAGCGCCTGCCGGCTGGTGGCAGCGCTGGCGCGGCCGGCGCGCCGCAGCCGCAGCCGACCCCGCCGCCCTGGCCCAGGTGCAGCACTGCCTGGGCGAGGCCGCCCAGCGCTGGACCGCCCATGTCGGCCTGGCGCAATCGCAGATCGACCAGGCCATCGGCCAATTGCTCGACGGCTTCAACCAGATCCTGGGCGAGCTGGACGCGCTGATCCTGCGCCGCGACACCGACGGCGACGGTGCCGAGATGACGGACCGCGCCAACATGCTGGCGCTGTGCGAGACCCGCCTGCTGGGCCTGTTGCAGACGCTGGACGGCTTCGTGCAGTCGCGCGACGCGGTGCTGGGCTCGGTGCGCGGCCTGTCGCAGGCCTCGGGCAGCCTTCGCGACATGGCCGAGGACGTGGGCAAGCTGGCGCGCCAGACCAACCTGCTGTCGATCAACGCCGCCATCGAGGCCGCCCGCGCCGGCGAATCGGGCCGCGGCTTCGCGGTGGTGGCCAGCGAGGTGCGCCGGCTGTCCGGCGAATCGGGCCTGACCGGCCAGCGCATCGGCACCCAGGTGCAGCAGTTCGCCGAGCAGATGCAGGCTGCGCTGGACCAGGCCGACGAGCAGGCGCAGCGCGGCAGCAGCGCGATCGCCGCGTCGGAGAAGACGATCCGCGCGGTGGTCGGTGACGTCGACGTGGCCGTGGCCCAGCTGCACGAGCAGGCGCTGGCGCTGCGCAGCCGGGGCGAGGGCATCCGCACCCAGGTGCAGCAGCTGATGCTGGCCTTCCAGTTCCAGGACCGGGTGCACCAGATCCTGGGCCAGGTCAACGGCTCGATCACCAGCGCCGTGGCGCGGCTGCAGGCGGCCCTGGCCGAGGGCCGGGCGCCCGACCCCGCCGAGTGGGACGCGCTGCTCAATGCCGGCTTCACCACCAACGAGCAGCACGCCCTGGCCGGCGGCCAGGCCACCAGCAGCCCGGCCAGCACCGAGACCACCTTCTTCTGACCCCGCACCCGACCGACCCGAGAAGCAGAACCCCCATGGCCAAGACCATCCTGATCGTCGACGACTCCAGCTCGCTGCGCACCGTGGTGAAGATCGCGCTGAACCGCGCCGGCTACGACGTGCTGGAGGCCGGCGACGGCAAGGAGGCGCTGGCCCAGCTCGACAAGGCGGGCAAGGTCAACCTGATCGTCAGCGACGTGAACATGCCGAACATGGACGGCATCACCTTCGTCACCGAGGTGAAGAAGCACCCGCGCCACCGCTTCACCCCCGTGGTGATGCTGACCACCGAGGGCCAGGACGCGAAGAAGGAGCAGGGCCGCGCCGCGGGCGCCAAGGCCTGGATCACCAAGCCCTTCAACCCGCCGCAGCTGCTGGACGCGGTGTCCAAGCTGGTGCTGCCCTGAGCGGCGCGCCCACCGGCACCGGAGCCGCCATGGCCACCAACCTGCCCGAATCCCTGGCCGCCGACGCGCCGGTCGAGCCCGGCCTGCAGCTGCCGGCCGAGCTGACGATCTACACCGCCGCCGAGACCCGCACCGCCTGGCTGGGCTGGCTGGCCGGTGAAACCGGGCTGGACGAGCCGGTCTGCGCCATCGACGCCAGCGCCTGCCACGAGGTGGACGCCGCCGGCCTGCAGCTGCTGGTGGCCCTGGCCCACAGCCTGGCGCGCCGCCAGTGCCGGCTGCAGCTGCTGCAGCCCGCCGCGCCGCTGCGCGCGGCCTGCGCCGAACTGGGCCTGGCCGGCCTGCTGATGGCAGACGCACAGGAGGCCGTGGCATGAAGCCGATGGACATGGACCTGCAGTTCGTCACCGAGGCGCTGCCCGCCTTCGTGAGCGAGGCGCATGAGCAGATCGCCGGCATCGAGCTGCTGCTGCTGCAGTTGGAGGACGCCCCCGACGACCGCGACCTGCTGGATGCGCTGTTCCGCTGCGCCCACACCGTCAAGGGCTCGGCCGGCATCTTCGGGCTGGACGCGGTGGTGGCCTTCACCCACCACGTCGAAAGCCTGCTCGACCGCCTGCGTGGCGGTGCGCTGCAGTTGACGCCGGACCTGGGCACCCTGCTGCTGCGCTGCAACGACCAGATCCGCGCCCTGGTCGATGCCGCCGCCGACCCGGCCGCCGACGATGCCGCGGCCCATGCGCTGCGCGCCGACCTGGTGCAGCAGCTGCAGGCTGCCAGCGGCGACACCGCCGCCGCACCCGCGGCCGCCGTGGACGCCGTGGATCCAGGCGCCCCGGCGGCACCGGCCGGCGCCGACCTGCCGTGGACGGTCAGCGCCCGCTTCGGGCCCGAGACCTTCCGCAACGGCATGGACCCGCTGACCATCCTGCGCTACGTGGCCGGGCTGGGCCGCATCGCCGGGGTGCAGTGCGACACCGGCGCCGTGCCCGCGCTGGAGGCCATCGACCCCGAGACCTGCCACCTGGACCTGTGCTTCGCGCTGCACACCGAGGCCCCGCGCGAGGCCATCGCCGGTGCCTTCAGCTTCGTGCAGGACGACTGCGTGCTCGACCTGCAGGCCCCGCAGGCGCCGGCCGCGGCCACCCCGGTCGACGCGGCCGCCACCGCCGCGCCGCCGCCGCGCCTGGGCGAGCTGCTGGTGCAGGTCGGCGTGGTCACCCCCGACGAGGTGGCCGAGGCCCTGCAGGCGCAGGACGCCGCCCGCGCCGCCGGGGCCACGCCGGCGCCGCTGGGCCAGATCCTGCAGGACCGCAGCGGCGTGCGCCCGCAGGCGGTGGACGCCGCGCTGCAGACCCAGGCCCAGCGCCGCGGTGCCGGCCCCGGCGCAGCCGACGACAACCGCTTCATCCGCGTGCAGGCCGACCGGCTGGACGCGGTGATCAACCTGCTGGGCGAGCTGGTGATCGCCGGTGCCGGCGCGCAGCTGCTGGCGCGGCAGACCAAGCACCGCGGCCTGGTCGAGGCCAACACCCAGATGGGCCGCCTGATCGAGGAGATCCGCAACGGCACGCTGAAGCTGCGCATGGTGCCCATCGGCGAGAGCTTCTCGCGCTTCCGGCGCGTGGTGCGCGACACCGCCGCCGAGCTGGGCAAGGACGTGGCGCTGGAGATCGTGGGCGCCGACACCGAGCTGGACAAGTCGGTGGTCGAGCGCATCGCCGACCCGCTGATGCACCTGGTGCGCAACGGCCTGGACCACGGCCTGGAAACGCCAGCCGAGCGCACCGCCGCAGGCAAGCCCGGCCAGGGGCGGCTGACGCTGTCGGCCCAGCACGAGGCCGGCGGCATCCTGATCCGCATCGCCGACGACGGCCGCGGCATCCGCCGCGACAAGGTGCTGCAGCGCGCGTGGTGGCGCGGCCTGCTGCCCCAGGGCGTGACACCGCCGGACGACGACATCCTGCAGCTGATCTTCGAGCCCGGCTTCTCCACCGCCGAGACGGTGACCAACCTGTCGGGCCGCGGCGTGGGCATGGACGTGGTGCGCCGCAACATCGAGGCCCTGCGCGGCACGGTGACGGTGCACAGCACCGAAGGCGCCGGCAGCACCATCGACATCCGCCTGCCGCTGACCCTGGCCATCATCGACGGCTTCCTGGTCGGCGTGGGCAGCACCAAGTTCATCTTTCCGCTGGAGGCGGTGGTCGAGGTGATCGCCGCCCGCCACACGGAGGTGCACACCGACGGCCGTGGCCGCGCCTGCGTCGAGCTGCGCGGCAAGGTGCTGCCGGTGGTCGACCTGCGCCGGCTCTATGCGCTGGACGGCCAGCCACCGGCGCGGCCGTCGGTGGTGGTGATCCAGGCCAACGGCCGCGCCTTCGGCGTGGTCGTCGATGCGCTGCTGGGCCAGCACCAGACCGTCATCAAGCCGCTCTCGCGCATGTTCCAGTGCCTGCGCGGCGTCTCCGGCTCGTCGATCCTGGGCAGCGGCGAGGTCGCGCTGATCGTCGACGTGCTGGCCCTGGCCCAGCGTGCGGCGCAGGCCGCACGCGACTGATGCCCTTGCCGTTCCCTCCTCCCCACTTCACCCCCCACCCCGTCCACGAGGTCCTCTGATGAACCACTCCGAACTGTCCTGGATCACCCGCCTGGTGGCCGGCTCCGAGCTGGACCAGGCCCAGACCGCCCTGGATGCGACCCGCGCCGAGCTGGCACGCGCCCAGGCGGCACAGGCCGCGCAGGCCGCCGATGCCGCCGCCCGGCTGGCGGCACAGCAGGCCGCCCATGCCACCGCCCTGGACACCGAGCAGGCCGCGCACGCCGATGCCGAGGCCACGCTGGCGCAGCTCAAGGCGCGGCTGGACGCGGTCGAGGCCGAGCTGCAGGTGCGCACCGACATCATGAATGTCACCAGCATCGTGTCCGAGGCCGACAAGAAGGGCGACATCCTGTCGGTCAACGAGAAGTTCCTGCAGGTCAGCAAGTACCAGAAGCACGAGCTGATCGGCCACGGCCACAACACCACCCGGCATCCGGACATGCCCAAGGAGGTGTTCAAGCAGATGTGGCAGACCATCGGCCGCGGCGAGATCTTCCGCGGCGTGGTGAAGAACCGCGCCAAGGACGGCACGCCGTACTACGTGGATGCGGTGATCGCCCCGATCCTGGGCGAGAACGGCAAGCCGATGAAGTACCTGGGCGTGCGCTACGACATCACCGAGCAGGAGATCGAGCGCCAGAATGCGCGCGGCATCCTCGCCGCCATCGACGCCAGCTACGGCTACATCGAGTTCGACCTGGGCGGCAACGTGCTCGCCGCCAACCGCAACTTCCTGGCGCTGATGGGCTACCAGCTCGACGAGATCCGGGGCCGCCACCACCGCATGTTCATGGACCCGGCGGCGGCGATGGCGCCGGCCTATGCCGAGTTCTGGCGCGCACTCAACGACGGCCAGGCGCAGAACGACCAGTTCCGCCGCATCACCAAGTCGGGCCGCGAAGTGTGGATCCAGGCGATCTATGCGCCGGTCAAGGACGAGATGGGCCGGGTGATGAAGGTGGTGAAGATCGCCACCGACGTGACCGCCCAGGTGCAGGCCACCACGATGCTGCGCGACGCGGTGGAACAGGCCCAGCGCGTGACCAGCGCCGCCTGCCTGGGCGACCTGGGCCAGCGCATCCCGCTGGACGGCAAGGACGGCCCGATCCGCACGCTGTGCGAGGGCGTGAACACCCTGATGGCCACCACGGCGGTGATCTTCAACGACGTGGGCCGCGTCTTCGGCGCCCTGGCCGTGGGCGACCTCAGCCAGCGCATCACCGCCGACTACGCCGGTGTCTTCGACCAGGTCAAGGGCGACGCCAACGCCACCACCGAGAAGCTGGCGGCCATCATCGCCGACGTGGGCCGCGTCTTCGGCGCCCTGGCCGCAGGCGACCTGAGCCAGCGCATCACCCGCGCCGCCGAAGGCACCTTCGACCAGGTCAAGACCGATGCCAACAGCACCTGCGAGAAGCTGGCCTCGGTGATCGACGAGGTGCGTGCCGCCGCCAGCGCCCTGACCGGCGCGGCCAGCCAGGTCAGCGCCACCGCGCAGAGCCTGTCGCAGGCCGCCAGCGAGCAGGCCAGCTCGGTGGAGGAGACCACCGCCTCGATCGACCTGATGAGCGCCAGCATCTCGCAGAACAGCGACAACGCCCGCGTCACCGACGGCATGGCGACCAAGGCCAGCCGCGAGGCCGTCGAGGGCGGCGGCGCGGTGACGCAGACGGTGGCGGCGATGAAGCAGATCGCGGCCAAGATCGGCATCGTCGACGACATCGCCTGCCAGACCAACCTGCTGGCGCTGAACGCCGCGATTGAAGCCGCCCGTGCCGGCGAACACGGCAAGGGCTTTGCCGTGGTCGCCGCCGAGGTGCGCAAGCTGGCCGAGCGCAGCCAGGATGCGGCGCAGGAGATCGGCGACCTGGCCGCCAGCAGCGTGAGCACCGCCGAGCGCGCCGGCAAGCTGCTCGACGAGATCGTGCCCAGCAGCCGGAAGACCAGCGACCTGGTGCAGGAGATCGCCGCCGCCTCGGCCGAGCAGAGCCAGAGCGTGGGCCAGATCGGCAGCGCGATGGGCCAGCTGAGCAAGGCGACGGCGCAGAACGCCTCGGCGTCGGAAGAGCTGGCCGCCACCAGCGAGGAGCTGTCGGGCCAGGCCGAGCTGCTGCAGCAGTCGGTGGCCTTCTTCCACCTGGGTGAAGGCGGCGGCCAGGCCGTGCCGTCGCGCTTCGAGCAGCCGGCGCGCAGCCGGCCGGCCGCGGCGGCGCCCGCCCGCAGCCCGGCGCCCGGCGCCGCACGCGGCGGCAACTTCCGGCCCTACTGAGCCCGGACCCGGCCATGCCATCCGAGCCGATTGCCAGCCCTGCGCCCGGCGCCGCCGGCGCCGCCGGCGCCGTGCACGACGGCGGGCACTTCCTGACCTTCCTGCTGGGCGAGGCGCTGTATGCGGTGGACATCCGCAGCGTGCGCGAGATCATCCAGCTGGGCGCGATGACCGCCATGCCGCTGATGCCGGCCTTCGTGCGCGGCGTGATCAACCTGCGCGGTGCGGTGGTGCCGGTGATCGACCTGCACGCCCGCTTCGGCCGGCCCCGGGCCGTGCCCGGGCGCAAGAGCTGCATCGTGCTGGTGGAACTGCAGCGCGACGGCGAACGCCTGGCCCTGGGCCTGCTGGTGGACGCGATGAGCGCCGTGGTGCACCTGCCGGCCACGGCGCTGGAGCCGCCACCCGAGTTCGGCGCCCCGGTGCGGCGCAGCTTCATCCAGGCGATGGGCCGCATCGGCGAGCGCTTCGCCGTCGTGCTGGCCCCCGAAGCCGCCTTCGACATCGACGAGATGGCCCGGCTCTGCGAGGCCGCGGTCGCCGAACAATGACCCACCCCCTACGCGCCTCGCGCGCCCCCTCCAGGGGGCAACGCCAACGGCCCGGCGAAGCCGGTTCCGCGGCGTTCGCTTGAACCGACACCACCACACCACCACACCCATGCAACCGCTGCACGACACCACCTTCCACGCCCTGAGCCACCTGATGCACGAAGCGATCGGCGTGCACTTCACCGCCGCGAAGAAGCCGCTGGTGGCCTCGCGCCTGGCGCCGCGCATCCAGCGCCTGGGCCTGCCCGGCTACGAGGACTACCTGGCGCTGATCAGCCGGGGTGAGTCCGGCGGCGAGTTCCAGATGGCGGTCGACCTGCTGACCACCAACGAGACCTACTTCTTCCGCGAGCCGGCGCACTTCACACTGATCGAGCAGGAGATCGTGCGCAGCCGCCCGCTGTCGATGTCGGTGTGGAGCGCCGCCTCCTCCTTCGGCGACGAGGCCTACAGCTGCGCGATGCTGCTGGCCGACCTGCAGCAGCGCGGCCAGCTGGGCAGCGACTGGCGCGTGCTGGGCACCGACATCAGCGACCGCGTGCTGCGCAGCGCGGTCGAGGGCGTCTACCCCGAGGACCGGCTGCGCCACGTCAGCCCCGAACGGCTGCGCCGCCACTGCCTGCGCGGCAGCGGCGAATCGGCGGGCCTGGTGCAGGTGCGCCCGGCGCTGCGCGAGCGGGTGAAGTTCGGCCAGCTCAACCTGTGCCTGCCCATCGAGGACCTGGGTCCCTTCGACATCGTGCTGCTGCGCAACGTGCTGATCTACTTCGACGCCGCCACCAAGGCCGCCGTGGTGGACCGTGTGCTGACCCAGCTGCGCCCGGGCGGGCTGTTCTTCATCGGCACGGCCGAGGGCCGCGTGGCCTGCGAGACCAAGCTGGAGCCGGTGGCGCCCGGTGCGTTCCGCAAACCCATGAAGGCAGGCTGACATGTCGATCCAGGTCTACGTCGTCGACGACTCGGCGGTGGTGCGCCAGGCGTTGCAGCACCTGCTGGCCGACGAGCCCGGCATCACGCTGGTGGGCAGCGCGCCCAATCCGCTGCTGGCCGCACCCGCCATCCGCAAGCTGCGCCCCGACGTGCTGCTGCTGGACATCGAGATGCCCGGCATGGACGGCCTGACCTTCCTGCGCCAGCAGATGGCCGAGGCGCCGATCCCGACGGTGATCTGCTCCACGCTGAGCACGGCCGGCAGCCAGGTGGCGCTGGAGGCGCTGGCCGCCGGCGCGGTGGCCATCGTCGCCAAGCCGCGGCTGGGGCTCAAGCAGTTCCTGGACGACTCGCGGCGCGAGCTGGTGCAGGCGCTGAAGGCCGCCGCCCGCAGCCACCCCCGTGCCAGTGCGACCAGTGCCACCAGCGCCGCCACCGCGCCACGGCCGGCGCCCACACCCGCCACCGCCGGTGCGGTGCTGCCGCGCCCGCTGGCCGCGGCGCCGGCCGTGGCCGGCGTGCATGCGCTGGCCATGAACAAGCCGGTGGTCATCGGCAGCAGCACCGGCGGCACCCAGGCGCTGGAGCAGGTGCTGACCGCCCTGCCGCGCGACGCGCCAGGCATCGCCATCACCCAGCACATGCCGGAGAAGTTCACCGCCATGTACGCCCAGCGCCTGGACGGCCTGTGCGCGGTCAACGTGCGTGAGGCCAAGGACGGCGACCGCCTGGAGCGCGGCGTGGTGCTGATCGCCCCCGGCGGGCGGCACCTGAAGCTGCGCAAGGCCGGCGGCCAGTACTTCGCCGTGGTGCTGGACGGCCCGCCGGTGAACCGCCACAAGCCCAGCGTGGACGTGCTGTTCCGCAGCACCGCCGACTGCGCCGGCCGCGACGCGCTGGCCATCATGCTCACCGGCATGGGCGACGACGGCGCGCGGGCGATGAAGCAGATGCACGACATGGGCGCCCGCACCATCGCCCAGGACGAGGCCACCTGCGTGGTCTTCGGCATGCCCAAGGAAGCCATCGCCCTGGGCGCGGTCGACGAGGTGATGCCCATCGGCCACGTGGCGCGGGCGATCCTGGCCTTCGACGCCCGGGCCTGAACCCGGGGCGTGGTGGTCATCGGGCGGAAGGATCGGCCTGATAACCTCGGATCGCATCGGCTGACGAACCGCCTTCCCTCGATGCTCGCCCCCTGCCCACCACCCCTGACCGACCGCCGCCGCCTGCTGAAACTGGGCGGCGCAACCCTGGCCGCCACCGGCGGCGGCCTGCTGCTCGGCGGCTGCAGCAGCGTGCCGGTGGCGCCGCCGCTGTCGCGCGTGGCGCCGTTCTCGGCCGGTGCGGGCAGCGATGGCCTGCCGGCCGGCTGGCGGCTGCACGTCACCCGGCCCGACAAGCCGGTCACCGGCTACGGCCTGCAGCGCATCGACGACCGGCTGGCCCTGCACGCGGTGGCCGAGAGCGCCACCTCGGGCCTGCACTGCGACGTCGACATCGACATCACCGCCCGGCCCTGGCTGCGCTGGGAATGGCGCGTCGACCGCATCGCCGCCGACGCCACCGTGGCCGACGACGACCAGGACGACAGCCCCGCCCGCGTCGTGTTGGGCTTTGCCGGCGACCCGGCCCGGCTGTCGCTGCGCGACCGGCTGTTCGCCGACCAGGTGGAGCTGTTCACCGGGGAGGCCCTGCCCTTCGCCACCCTGTGCTACGTGTGGGACGGCCAGGCCGCGCCCGAATCGGTGCTGCCCTACGCCCGCTCCAGCCGCATCCGCTACCTGGTGGCCGACAGCGGCACCGCCGGCCTGGGCCGCTGGCAGGCCCACCGCCGCAACGTGGTGGCCGACTTCCAGCGCGTCTACGGCGAGCCCCCCGGCCGCCTGGTCGGCGTCGGCGTGCTGACCGACAGCGACGACCTCAAGGGCCGGGCGGAGGCCTGGTACGGGGATCTGGTCATCGAATAGGCCTGGCACCCAGGCGACAAACTGCGGCGCCGCCGCTGCTTGAGACTGCAGCGCATGCCCGCCCCCCTGCCGCTGCAAGCCACCCAGCTCCACCCCTTCAATCGCCTGGACGTGCCCACCCTGCTGGCCGACCGAGCGCAGAAGCGGCGTGACCATCCTTTCATCGTCTGGGAGCCGTTCGACGGCCCCGGCCAGACCTGGACCTACGGCCAGTTCCACGCCGCGGTCGGCCGCGTGGCCGGCGGCCTGGCGCGGCGCGGCGTGCAGGCCGGCGACCGGGTGCTGATCCACCTGGACAACTGCCCCGAGACCCTGCTGACCTGGTACGCCTGTGGCTGGATCGGCGCGGTGGCGGTGACCACCAACGCCCGCGCCGCCGACGACGAGCTGACCTACTACGCGGAGCACTGCGGCGCGGTGGCGGCCATCACGCAGCCGAAGTTCGCCGAGGCCGTGGCGCGCAGCTGCAGGCACATCCGCTGGATGGTGGTGACCGAGACCGACAACGGCATGCCCGCGCCGCCGGTGCCCGCTGACCAGCGTTTCGCCACGCTGGACGCCGACGCGCCGCCGCGCCGTGCGCCCGATCCGCTGGCGCCCTGCAGCGTGCAGTACACCAGCGGCACCACCAGCCGGCCCAAGGCGGTGCTGTGGACCCACGCCAATGCGCTGTGGGGCGCCCGCATCAACGCCGTGCACGAGGACCTGCAGGCCAGCGACGTGCACCTGGTGCACATGCCGCTGTTCCACACCAACGCGCAAGCCTATTCGGTGCTGGCCACGCTGTGGGCCGGCGGCACGGCGGTGGTGCAGCCGCGCTTCTCGGCCAGCCGCTTCTGGCCGGTGAGCCTGAAGCACCGCTGCACCTGGGCGTCGATGATCCCGTTCTGCATCAAGGCGCTGATGCAGCACGAGGTGCCCAAGCACCACTACCGGCTGTGGGGCGCGGCGGCCAACGACCTGCCCACCGACCCGCATTTCCGCGTCAAGACCATGGGCTGGTGGGGCATGACCGAGACCATCACCCACGGCATCGTCAGCAGCCTGCACGTGCCCAGCCCGCCGCTGGCCATCGGCCGGCCGGCGCCCGAATACGGCATCGCCATCGTCGACGACGATGAGGTGCCGGTGGCCGATGCGCGCGCCATCGAGCCCGGCGGCTCGGGCCAGCTGCTCATCAAGGGCCTGCGCGGCCTGAGCCTGTTCGCCGAATACCTGGGCAACCAGGCCGCGACCGATGGCAGCTACACCGCCGACGGCTGGTTCCGCACCGGCGACCGGGTCGACCTGCTGGAGGACGGCAGCATCCGCTTCGGCGACCGCACCAAGGACATGCTGAAGGTGGGTGGCGAGAACGTGGCCGCCAGCGAGATCGAGCGGGTGATGGCCGCCGTGCCCGGCGTGCACGAATGCGCCGTGGTCGCCCGCAAGCACCGCATGCTCGACGAGGTGCCGGTGGTCTTCGTGATCCCGGCGGCCAATGCACCGGCCGACCTGGCCGACCAGGTGAACGCCGCCTGCGCCAAGAGCCTGGCCGACTTCAAGCGCCCGCGCGAGGTGCGCATCGTCGACAGCATGCCGCGCAGCACGCTGGAGAAGGTGGCCAAGGCGCAGTTGCGTGCGGCGCTGGCCGAGGAAGGGCCGCTCGATTAACCCAGCGGCGGATTCAGCCGCGTGTCCAGCACCAGCGTCGCCTGGTGCAGCAGGCGCCAGCGGCCCGCCGCCGCACCGGGCGTGAACACCAGGTTCCAGCTGTGCTTGCTGACGGCGCTGGGCAGCACCACGATGCCATGCGCGGCCAGCAGGCCGGCGCCGAACTGCTGCTGGCCGGCGCCGGGCACGCCGCCGTGCAGCCAGGCCGGGTTGGGCAGGTCGCCGGGCTGCACCACCACGATGCCGGCGGCATCGAACTGCACGCAGCTCAGCACATGCGGCTGGCTGTCGAGCACGGCGAAGCCGCGGTGCACCGCGGCTTCGACGATGCAGGTGGCGGGGTCGAGGCTGCAGTACACCGCCGGCAGGCCCTTGGGGTTCCAGCGTCCGCCGAAGCGCTCGGCACCGATGCCGCTGTCCCAGGTGGCGGCGAAGGGCCGGGCGTCGATGCGCCAGGCCAGCAGCTCGGCACGGCCGCCCAGCGCCGCCGGCAGCGGCGTCATCGGTGGGGTCAGTTGTAGACCCCGTGTTCGAGCCGGCCGAGGAACTCGGCCACCAGCTCGCTGCCCTGCAGCGTGCGCAGCAAGTCGATCGGGCGGGCGCCGTCCAGCCCCATGGCCGGCGCGGCCAGCCAGCGCTGGGCTGCCGCGGCGTCGCCGAACACCACGCCGGCCTGGGCCAGCAGCTCGGCCAGCTGCCAGGCCTTGCTGGCGAGGTCGGGCGGCAGGGCGCGGTCGGGCTGGTCGCGCAGGCGGCGCAGTGTGCGGCTGCTCAGGCCCAGCGCGGCGGCCACGTCGTCCAGCGCCAGCCCGCCGAGCTGGTCGAGCAGGCTCAGCAGCATGGACGCCGGCAGGCCCTGCACCAGGGTGCCGTGGATCTCGGCCCGGCTTTGCGGCCAGCGCTTGAGCGCCCGCGCGCCGCCCAGCAAGGTCATGGCACCAGTGCTGACAGCGGCACCAGGCACCCGCCAGGCGGCGGCCGGTTCCTGGGCGACCAGCGCCGCCTGCACCGGTGTGGCGGGTGCGGCGGCAGGCATGCGGCGTGCGATCGTCATGCCGACAAATGTCGGTCAACGACGGCCAAATGTCAAGCGACAGGCCGGCGGCTCAGCGCTGCAGCGCATGCAGGCTGGCGACGGTGCGCAGGCAGGCCTGCGCCGCCTCGGTGCCCTTGACCACGAAGTGATCGGCGAAGTAGCGCTGGTGCTCGGCATGCTCGTGGAAGTGGTGCGGCGTGAGCACGGCCGAGAACACCGGCACGCCGGTGTCGAGCTGCACCCGCATCAGGCCGTCGATCACCGCGGTGGCGACGAAGTCGTGGCGGTAGATGCCGCCGTCGACGACCAGGCCGCAGGCGACGATGCCCGCGTGCCGGCCGGCGCGCGCCAGCACTTGCGCATGCAGCGGGATCTCGTAGGCCCCGGGCAGCGCGATGACGTCGATCTGCGCCGCCGGCACGCCGTGGCGCGCCATCTCGGCGAGAAAGGCGTCGCGGCCGCGGTGCACGATGTCGGCATGCCAGCTGGCATGCACGAAGGCATAGCGCAGGCCGGCCGGCGGCAGCGGGGCGATGGTGGTGGAACTTGCTGTGGACATGGTGGAACCTGATGGGTTGGAACGGTGGACCAACCTCAGGGTGCACGCGGGCGGGCCGCCTGCGCCGGTCCGCCAGCGCCGGCACGGCAAGCCGCACCCACGCCGGCGGCCCGGCTCGGGCAGCCTGCACCACGCGCTCTCTTTCATCCGGACTGTGACCGTCGGCCCCGGATTCACACCGGGTCTGCTGACCCCGGCCGGTGGCCCGGCCGGGCGCTCGCGGGCTGATGCGGCTTTCGACCGGAGCCGCTGCCGCACATCACCGCCGGTGGGGACTTCCACCCCGCCCTGAGAACGCTGTGGCGGACACGTCGGCCCGCCACGCGCCGATTGTGGCCAGCCGCAGTGGCTGGCCGGTTCACGCAGGCGACACGGCCCGGATGGTCTCAGGGGCGCAACCGCTGCACCACCAGCGCGTCCACGCCCGTGCCTTCGGCCCGCAAGGCCGCCAGCAGCGCGTCGGGCACCGGCTGGCGGGTGATCAGTGCCGCAGCCAGTGCGGCGGCGCCGGCCGCGCTCTGGATGTCGTCGCCGCCCTGCCCCACCAGCCAGAAAAAGCCCGGCACGGCGTCGTCGAAGCCGATCGCCAGCTCGCCATCGGCCACGAAGCTGCGCAGCCCCGCCCAGGTGGCGCTGGGCCGGCTGATCGGCAGCATGGTGAAGGTCTGGATGCGGTCGATGGCCAGCCCCTCGGGCCGCACGTCATGCGGCAGCGTGTCGTCGGCGTTGGCGGGCGAGCCCAACAGCTGGCCGGCACCGGGCTTGACATACCAGCCCGCGCCCTCGGCCTCGACCGAAGCCACCAGCGGCCAGGTCGGCACGCGACACGCCCGGCGGCGCGGCGAAGGTGAAGGCGCTGCGCCGGCGCGGCTGCAGCCCCACCGGGCCCACGCCGCAGCGGGCCGCCAGCACATCGCCCCAGGCGCCGGCGGCATTGACCTGCGTGGCGGCGCGCAGCGTGCTGCCGTCGGTCAGCGTGATGTGCCAGCCGTCGCCGCTGTGCTGCGCCGCTTGCACCTCGGCATCGCAGCGCAGCAGACCACCCGCGCGCCGGAAGCCGCGCAGGCAGCCCTGGTGCAGCGCATGCACGTCGATGTCGGTGGATTCCGGGTCCCACAGGCTGCCCATCAGCTGTTCGGCCCGCACCCAGGGCGCCTGCGCCAGCGTGCCCGCCACGTCCATCCGCTGCAGGCCGGCACACACCGGCGTTAGTTCACTTTCAAGGACGTCCAGCTCGGCCTGCTGACCCGGTGCGGCGACGTACGGCACGCCACGTGGCGGCAGCAGTGGCTCGTCGGTGAAGCCCGCAGGCGGCGCGGCGTAGAACAGGCCGGCCACGCGGGTCAGCGCCCGCACGGCCGGCGGGCCGTGGCTGGGCATCCACATCGCCGCCGCCCTGCGCCAGCTGCCAAGCGAGCAAGGCCCCGGCAATGCCCGCGCCGACGATGACGGTGTCGAAAGCGGCTGCGTCCATCGCCGCATTCTGCGCAATGCGCGCGGGGCATGATCCGGGCTTCACCGCCACCGCTACGCCCCATGCCCGACATCACCCTGATCGCCGCCGACGGCACACCACACGGCTTCGAGGCGCCCGCCGGCGTCAGCCTGATGGCCGCGGCCACCGGCTTCGGCGTGCCGGGCATCCTGGCCGACTGCGGCGGCTCGGCCAGCTGCGGCACCTGCCACGTGATCGTCGATGCGGCCTGGGCCGATCGCCTGGCGCCGCCCGACAACGTCGAGCGCCTGGTGCTGGAGACCACCGCGGTGCCAGCCACTGCCACCAGCCGGCTGTCGTGCCAGGTGCGGCTGACGCCCGACCTGCAGGGCCTGGTCGTGCGTCTGCCGGAACGCCAGGTCTGACCACCGCCAGCTGCACAGACAATCACCCGCCATGAACACCCCGATCGTCATCATCGGCGGCGGCCATGCCGCTGCCCCGCTGTGTGCGGCCCTGGCCGAGGCCGGCCTGGGCGCGCAGGTCCACCTGGTCTGCGCCGAGCCGGTGCTGCCTTACCAGCGCCCGCCGCTGTCCAAGGCCTACCTGAAGAACCCGGCCGAGACGCTGCAGGCGCACCGCGCCGACGCCTGGTACGCGCAGGCCGGCATCACCGTGCACCGGGCCGACCCGGCGACGGCCATCGACCGCGCGGCGACGACGGTGACGTTGCAGTCCGGCACCGTGCTGCCCTACGCCCAGCTGGTGCTGGCCACCGGCACCCGGGCGCGGCGGCTGACGCAGCTGCCGGCGGGGCTGGCCAACGTGGCCGTGCTGCGCGACGCCACCGATGCCGACACGCTGCGCGGCGCACTGGCCGGTGCCAGGTCGCTGACCGTGCTGGGCGGCGGCTTCATCGGCCTGGAAGTGGCCGCCACCGCGCGCGCCCAGGGGCTGGACGTGCAGGTGATCGAGGTGGCGCCGCGGCTGCTGGGCCGCAGCACCTCGGCCGCACTGTCGGCCCATGTGCTGGCCACGCACCGCGCAGCGGGCATCCGGGTCGACCTGGGTGCGCAGTTGGGTGATGTCGAGCATGACGGCCAGCGCCTGCAGGCGATCACGGTGAACGGCCAGCGCCAGCCGGTGGACCTGCTGCTGCTGGGCATCGGCGCCGAGGCCGAGGACAGCCTGGCCCGCGCCGCCGGCCTGACCTGTGACAACGGCATCGTCGTCGACGCCGCGCTGCGCACCAGCGACCCGGCGATCCTGGCGATCGGCGACGTGGCACGCTTTCCGGTCAGCACGCGCTGGGCAGCAGGCGGCGGGCTGCTGCGGCTGGAATCGGTGCAGAACGCCACCGACCAGGCGCGTGCCGCCGCTCTCACGCTGCAGGGCCAGAGCCCGGTCTACGCCGCCCTGCCCTGGTTCTGGTCGGAACAGGGCGCGCTGCGCCTGCAGATGGCCGGCCTGCTGCCCGCCGCCGGCACGCCGGGCCTGGCCAGCCACCGCCGGCCGGGCGCCAGCGACGCCAGCTTCTCGCTGCTGCACTACCTGGGCGAGCAGCTGGTGTGCGTCGAGTCGGTCAACGCGCCGATGGACCATGTGATGTCGCGCAAGCTGCTGGAAGCCGGCCTGAGCCCGGCGCCGGCCACCGCCTGCGACCCGGCGGTGGCGCTGAAGTCGCTGCTGGGCTGACGCCATGGCCGACCTGCAAGACCTGCCGGACCTGCCCGATGCGCCGTCGCCCGCCATCCCCGGCCTGCAGTTCGCCTGCACCATCCACGCCCTGGTCGACCCGCCGCTGAGTGCCGGCCCGGGCGTCAATGGCGAGCGGCGCCACATCGTCATCACCGGCGGCCTGCTGCGCGGGCCGCTGATCAACGGCAGCATCCTGCCCGGCGGCAGCGACTGGCTGTGGCAGCGCCCCGACGGCACGGCCGAGATCCACGCCCACTACAGCGTGCGGCTGTCCGACGGCACGCCCATCTACCTGCGCAACCTGGGCCTGCGCCATGCCGAGCCGGCGGTGCTGGCGCGGCTGCGGGCCGGCGAGCCGGTCGACCCGGCCGAGTACAGCTTCCGCACCGCACCGGTGTTCGACGCACCCGACGGCCCGCATGCCTGGCTGCGCA
>Ga0116179_1001171_pt1 | contig 19929 bp, 19 predicted proteins | sample AD_UKC071_MetaG_FD_89751 | JGI IMG/M metagenome (GOLD analysis project Ga0116179, IMG submission 89751) | Active sludge microbial communities of municipal wastewater-treating anaerobic digesters from USA - AD_UKC071_MetaG | ecosystem: Engineered > Bioreactor > Anaerobic > Digestate | place: USA...
CGGCCACAGGAGCGGCAGCGGAGGCGGTGGCGGCCGTAGCGGCAGCAGCAGCCGGGGCAGAGTCGGCGGGGTTGACCGGGGCGGTCACACCAGCGGGGGTGTTGACCTCGCCCAGGAGGGCGACGATCTCGTCGTACCGCGGGCTGTCCATGAAGTTTTCGACCGCGACGTGGACGGCAGACGGGGTGCGCTGGGCGGCGCGGTCGGCGAGGTCCTGATGGGTGACCAGCAGGTCGATGTCGTCTGACAGGGTCGAGATCGCCTTGTTGGTGACCGACACGTCGTCGAAGCCAGCCGCGCGGATCTTGCGGCGGAGCACCGAAGCCCCCATGGCTGACGAGCCCATGCCGGCGTCGCAGGCGAAGACGATCTTCTTGATCGGGTCGCGCACCTCACCGGCGGCCTGAGCCGTACCAGCGCCAGCGCCGCCGCCGACCAGGGCACCAGCCACGGAGGACTTCTTGCCCTTCATGGCCTCCATCGAGCTGGTGGCGGCGCTCAGGTCACCGTCGTCGGTGGACTTGTCGGTCTTGAGCAGGAAGGCGGCAACGGCGAAGGAGACAGCGGCCGAGAGGATGACCGACAGGATCACGCCGACGTAGGAGTCGGTCGCGGTCTGGATGAGCACGGCGATGATGGAGCCCGGAGCAGCCGGAGCGCGCAGCCCGGAGCCGAAGATCACGTTGGTGAGGATGCCGGTGGCACCGCCGAGGATGGTCGCGGCGATCAGCTTCGGCTTGGCGAGGATGTACGGGAAGTAGATCTCGTGGATGCCACCGAGGAAGTGGATCACTGCAGCACCGCCAGCTGACGCCTTGGCCATGCCCTTGCCGAAGACCATGAACGCCAGCAGGAGGCCCAGGCCGGGACCGGGGTTCGCCTCGAGCAGGAACAGGATCGACTTGCCGGTGGCCGTGGCCTGGTTGGTGCCGAGCGGGGTGAGGATGCCGTGGTTGATGGCGTTGTTGAGGAACAGCACCTTGGCGGGCTCGATGAAGAGCGAGGCGAGCGGCAGCAGGCCGGCCGAGACGATGGCCTTCACGACGAACTCGGCGCCCTTGCTGAACGCCTCGACCGCCGGGCCCATGCCGAAGAAGCCGATGATCGCGAGGATCATGCCCCAGATGCCAGCGGAGAAGTTGTTGATCAGCATCTCGAAGCCGGGCTTGATCTTGTCCTGCCAACGCTGGTCGAGCCAGCGCATCGTCCAGCCGCCGAGCGGGCCCATGATCATGGCGCCCATGAACATCGGCACGTTGGTGCCGGCGATCACGCCCATGGTCGCGATCGCTCCGACGACGCCGCCGCGGATGTCGTAGATGTTCTTGCCGCCCACGAAGCCGATCAGCAGGGGGAGCAGGTAGGTGATCATCGGGCCGACGATGCCGCCGTACGCCGAGCAGGCCTGCACCCCGTTGGCCAGCGCGATGCTGGCGCCGTCCGGGCCCATCACCTTGGTGACACAGGAGGCGGCATTGACGCCCCAGCCACCGATGTGGGCGACCCACGAGTCGTTCGGCAGCTTCATGCCGAAGATCATGTTGATCCAGCCGTCCTTGATGAACAGTGCCGTGATCAGTCCCCAGGCGATGAAGGCGGCGATGTTTGGCATCACCATGTTCGACAAGACAGTGCCGAACTGCTGCACCCGCACACGCGCTGATGTGCGCGACGCCCCGGCGTTGGGGGCGGTGGACGTTGTGGCCAACGCCGTTCCTTTCCTCGTGATCCGCTGCTTCGGGGATCTGTGTTCCCCTTTATATGTGTCTGATTACCTTTGTGTCAAGCATTGATCTTGACGAGACGGAAGTAAGCAGGCAGACTTTGGGTGAAGTCCGGTACGAACGGGCGCAAGCGGACCCGAGGTCCGGTCAATGCGAAGGAGCATTCGATGTATGCCGCCGAGCGTCAGCAGCGCATCGTGGAGATGGCCCGTGAGGCCGGCCGTGTCGACGTGCTGTCGTTGGCTGATGTCTTCAATGTGACCGCTGAGACCGTACGGCGGGACCTGACCGCGCTGGAGGGCCGAGGTGCCGTACGGCGGGTGCATGGCGGCGCTCTGCCGGTCGAACGGCTGGCCATGGAGCCCACCCTGACCGACCGGCAGAGCAAGGCGAGCGCCGAGAAGCGGCGGATTGCCGCGCGGGCGCTCGACGAGCTGCCCGACGACGGCACGATCCTGCTCGACTCTGGCACCACCACGTGGGCCATTGCCCAGCTGCTCCCGATCGACAGCGCGCTCACCGTGGTGACCAACTCGATCGCGATCGCGGCGACCCTGGAGGCTCGGCCGAACCTTGACCTCTACCTGTTGGGCGGCCGGGTCCGTCGGCGCACTGGCGCGGCCGTGGGGGAGTGGATCGACCAGGCGCTCGCCGACGTACGAGTCGATGTCGCCTTCCTCGGTACGAACGGCTTCTCCCAAGACCGCGGCTTCAGTACGCCCGACCAGGTCGAAGCAGCGGCCAAGAAGGCGATGCTTCGCTCAGCCCGACGCGCCATCGTCGTCACCGACTCCAGCAAGGCGGGCCAGGAGCACTTCCACAGGTTTGCCCGCCTCGACGAGGTTGCCATGCTCATCACCGACGCCGGCCTCGACGACGAGACCGCAGACCAGCTCGACTCCGCAGGATTGGATGTGGCCCGCGCATGATCGTCACCCTGACGCCCAACCCGAGCATCGACCGTACGATCAGCGTCGCTGACCTGGAACACGGAGAGGTCAACCGTGCCACCGACAGCAGGATCGACCCCGGCGGCAAGGGGGTCAACGTCTCCCGAGCGCTGACCGCGAACGGCACGGACACCCTCGCCGTCCTGCCCATGGGTGGCCCCGAGGGTGCCTTGATGGGGCAGTTGCTCACCGATGCTGCCGTCGCACATCACGGAGTCAAGGTGGCCGGCAACCTTCGTATGAACATTGCCGTGGTCGAACCCGATGGCACCACCACCAAGGTGAACGAGCCCGGGCCCTTCCTCTCTACCGCCGATGTGGACGAGATGCTGCACACAGTCGAGAGTGCCGTGGGTGTCGGTGACTGGGTCGTGGGCTGCGGCTCGCTGCCACCCGGCGCACCCGCCGATCTGCTGGCGGAGCTGGTGGCCCGAGGCCGCGCGCGCGGCGCCCAGGTCGCGATCGACTCGTCCGGCCAGCCCATGACGGCTGCCCTCGCGGCAACACCTGACCTGATCAAGCCCAACCACGAGGAGCTCGAAGAGGTGATCGGTCGCGCACTGCCCACTCTGGGCGACGTTGTCACCGCCGCCCGCGAGCTCGTTGCCGGCGGGATCGCCACGGTGATCGTCAGCCTGGGCGGCGATGGGGCCCTGCTCGTCACCGCTGACCAGGCCGTGCACGCCATCGCGACCATCGAGACCCCGCTGTCCACCGTCGGCGCCGGTGACTGCCTGCTCGCCGGAGTGCTGCACTCCCTGGCCGGCGGCGGCTCGCCCACGGACGCCCTCGCCGCCGGCGTCCGGTGGGGTGCTGCAGCCGTCACCCTGCCGGGGAGCCGCGTTCCTGGCCCCGACGACCTGGCCCCGATCCGGGTCGACGTCGACCCCAGCCCCGACCTGGCCCGGTCGCTCACCTGAGTCTCCTCGAACCCCGTCCAGCCCCTACCGTCCAACCTACGATCAACCAGACACGCAACCAGGAGGACCCATGCCCAGCCGTACCGTCATCATCGCCTCGTCCGTCGGCCTGCACGCCCGCCCCGCCGCGATCTTCGTGGAGGCCGTGTCCGACTCCGACCTCGACATCACTATCGGCCGCCCCGGCGATGAGCCGGTCGACGCCGCCAGCATCCTCGGCGTGATGACGCTGGGCGCGAAGCATGGCGAGACCGTCGAGCTGACCGCCGAGGGCGAGGGTGCCGACGAGGTGCTCGACTCGCTGGTCGCCCTGCTGTCCCGCGACCTCGACGCTGAGTGAGGGACGGGCGGTGAGCAGCAGCAGTGAGGCCCCACGCCGGGGCATCGGGGTCAGCCCGGGGACGGCGTACGGCCCGGTGGTCCAGGTGGCGCCGGCCGTCCGCGCGCCCCACGGCGAGGCCAGCCCGGCAGACCCGGACCAGGAGCTCGTGCGGGTGAAGGCCTGCTTCGAGTCGGTCGCGGCCGACCTCGAGGCGCGCGCCGCGGCTGCTGATGACACCGCCCAGGAGATCCTCAAGGCGACCGCGCTGATCGCGCGCGATCGCTCCCTGCACAAGTCAGTGGGCAAGCAGCTCGCCAAGGGCGTGGGTCCCGCTACAGCCGTCGAGGCGGCCATCGAAGAGTTTGCCGCCCAGTTCACCGCGCTGGGCGGCTACTTCGCCGAGCGGGTCACCGACCTGCGGGACGTCGGTTCCCGTACGGTCGCGGCCGTGCTCGGCAAGCCAGCACCCGGCGTACCGAAGCTCACCCAGCCGAGCATCGTCGTCGCCGAGGACCTCGCCCCCGCCGAGACCGCGACCCTCGACCGCGCGCTGGTCGTCGGCATCGTCACTGAGGCCGGTGGCCGTACCAGCCACACGGCGATCCTGGCCGCCCAGATGGGCATCCCCGCGGTCGTCCAAGTCGCCGGAGCCACGGAGATTCCCGTGGGAACGCCGATGGCGATCGATGGTGACTCCGGCGAGGTCAACCTCAACCCCGACGCCGCGTTCGTCACCTCGCTGCAGTCCCGCCGCCAGCTGCGGCAGGCGGCGCTGTCCGGCTCGGCCGGCCCAGGTCGGACGAAGGACGGCCACCCCGTCGCCCTCCTCGCGAACATCGGCGGCGTCGAGGACGCCGAGGCGGCCGGACCGCAGGACCTCGAGGGTGTGGGCCTGTTCCGTACGGAGTTCGTCTTCCTCTCCGCCGACAAGGCGCCCACGGTCGAGGAGCAGGTCGAGATCTACACGAAGGTCTGCGCACCGTTCGAGGGCCGGCGGGTCGTCGTCCGGACGCTCGACGCCGGAGCCGACAAGCCCCTGTCGTTCGCCGACCTCGGCCCCGAGGAGAACCCCGCGCTCGGGCGTCGCGGTCTCCGGCTCTCAGCTGAGCGGCCAGAGCTGCTCGACTCCCAGCTCGAGGCGTTGGCGAAGGCCGCGAAGGCGACCGGAGCCGACGTCCGGGTGATGGCCCCGATGGTGGCCACGGCCGAGGAGGCCGACTGGTTCGCCCGCCGCGTCCGCGAGAACGGCCTCGCCAAGGCCGGCGTGATGATCGAGGTGCCCGGCGCCGCGATGCGGGCCGAGCACGTGCTGCGGGACTGTGACTTCGGCAGCCTCGGCACCAACGACCTCGCCCAGTACACGATGGCGGCCGACCGGATGCAGGGGGCACTGTCCGACCTGCTCGACCCGTGGCAGCCGGCCGTGCTGGATGTGGTCGCGGCCGCTTGTGCGGGCGCGGCCAAGGCGGGCAAGCCGATGGGGGTCTGCGGCGAGTCCGGCGGTGACCCGCTGCTCGCCCTGGTCCTGGCGGGGCTTGGGGTCGCAAGCCTGTCGATGGCGCCGTCCAAGGTGTCCATGGTGCGCTTCGGCTTGTCGCTGCACACTTTGGCGGAGTGCCGTCAGCTGGCCGACATCGCGCGGTCGGCCCGTACAGCCGCCGACGCTCTGGCGGCCGTCAAGGAGAAGGCGAACGCGGACCTGGTGGCGGTGCTTTAGGTCGAGCCGGTAAAGTTCCACCGTCCCCCCCATACGACGACCCAGGCTGCCGCACACGCTGAAGCCGGAGAGGGCCGTGTGCTAGCGACCCTGATCGCCGCCCACATGGCATCAGGCATGCTCGCCCCCCTTCTGTCGCGCGTGCTGCACCGCTGGACGTACCTCGTTCTCGCGATCCTGCCGGCCGTCACATTCGGGTGGCTGGTGTCCCAGGGACCCGCCATCATGGCCGGCGACGTCCGGGCCTGGTCGGTCACCTGGATCCCGTCGCTCGGGGTGCACATCGACCTTCGGCTCGGCTTCGTTCAGTGGGCATTGGCCCTGGTCGTGTCGGGAATCGGCGCCTTGGTCCTGGCCTACTGCCGTTGGTACTTCGGCGAAGCCTCTGCGGCTCGTACGGGCGGGCTGCTGACCGCGTTCGCCGGGGCCATGCTGCTGCTGGCCACCACCGACGACCTGATCATCCTCTACGTCGCGTGGGAGCTGACCACGGTCTTCTCGTACCTGCTGATCGCCCACGACCCGAGCCGGCGTGCGAACCGCGCCGCAGCGATGACCGCCCTGATCGTGACCACGACCGGCGGGCTCGCGATGCTCGTGGGGCTGATCACCCTGGGCGCGAAGGCGGGCACGTACTCGCTGTCGGGGCTGCTGGCTGACCCGCCTCAGGGCGTCGTCGCCGGAATCGCCGCGCTGCTCGTGCTGGTCGGTGCGCTGAGCAAGTCGGCGCTCGTGCCGTTCCACTTCTGGCTGCCGGGCGCGATGGCGGCCCCGACGCCCGTCTCCGCCTATCTGCACGCCGCGACCATGGTGAAGGCAGGCGTCTACCTCGTCGCCGTCATGGCACCCGCCTTCGCCGGTGTGCCCGGGTGGCGGCTGTCGGTGTCGATTCTCGGCGTGGCCACGATGGTGATCGGCGGCTGGCGGTCGCTGCGGCAGACCGACCTGAAGCTGCTGCTGGCGTACGGCACCGTCTCCCAGCTCGGCTTCATGGTGTTGCTGATGGGCGTCGGTACGCAGGGCGCCGCCCTTGCCGGCATGGGCATGACCTTGGCGCATGCGCTGTTCAAGGGCGCACTGTTCCTCATCGTCGGCGTGGTCGACCACTCCGCCGGCACCCGCGACCTGACCAAGCTGACTGGGGTCGGCCGGCGGATGCCGTTCGTCGCCGCCGCCGGCGCGCTGGCCGCAGCCTCCATGGCTGGCCTGCCGCCGCTGTTCGGGTTCGTCGCCAAGGAGTCGGCGTACGAGGCGCTGGTCGACCTCAACCAGGTGTCGAGTGACGCCGCAACCCTGCCGCCCCTGATCGCCTGGCTGCTGGTCGTGGGTGTCGTGTTCGCCTCTGCGATCACCCTGGCCTACTCGCTGCGGTTCTGGTGGGGAGCCTTCGCCGACAAGCCTGGCGTTGCGGCACCAGAGTGCCATCACAACCCGGCCGGGTTGGTCATCCCGCCGTTCATCCTCGCCGGCGCCAGCCTGGTGTTCGCCTTCCTCGGCAAGCCACTCACGTGGGCCTTCACTCCGTACGCCAACACGCTGCCCGATGGTGAGCCCGGGTCGGGGTTGGCGCTGTGGCATGGACTGACCCTCGAGCTCGGCCTCTCCACGATCGCGGTGGCGCTGGGCGTGTTGCTGTTCTGGCAGCGAGACCGGATCAGTGCCGTCCAGGCTACGTTCCCACCCGTCGAAGGTGCCGATGTCTGGTACCAGCGCAACATGCAGCTGGTCGACCGGCTCGCTGTCGAGATCACGGCGCGAGCCCAGCGCGGCTCGGTCTCGCACTACGTGTCCATCATCCTGACCACGGCGGTGGTGCTGGTGGCCGCGATGCTGCTGCCGGCCCAGCGCTGGCCGATGTCGTACCGGCTCTGGGACACCCCGGCCCAGCTGCTCGCCGGAGGCGTCACCGTCTTGGCAGCGCTGTTCGCCGCGACGGCCCGAGGCAGGATCAAGGCCGTGCTGCTGGTGGGTGTGACCGGCTACGGCACGGCGACCCTGTTCCTGTTGCATGGTGCACCCGACCTGGCCCTCACCCAGATGCTGGTGGAGACGGTGTCGGTGGTCGTCTTCCTGCTCGTGCTGCGCACCTTGCCGAAGTACTTCACCACCCGGCCGCTGCTCGCCTCGCGCTGGTGGCGTGTGGTGCTCGCCGGGGCGGTGGGCCTGATGGTCACGCTGTTGGTGCTCTACTCCGCCGGCTCGAGGGTGGCCGTACCGGTGTCGATCGACTTCCACGCCGCCGCGTACGAGTTCGGGTACGGGCTCAACATCGTCAACGTGCTGCTCGTCGACACCCGAGCGTGGGACACCATCGGCGAGATCTCGGTGCTGGTGATCGCTGCCACCGGGGTGGCGTCGCTGATCCACCTTCGCTCGCGCGCGGTGGGGGTCGACCGTGCCCAGGTACGTCGCCATCGGGCGACTGCCGGGCATCGTGGCTGGCTCGCCAGCGCCCATGACCTGTCGCCGATGGACAAGTCGGTGGTGGTCGAGGTGACGACCCGACTGCTGTTCCCGGTGATGATGGTCGTCTCGGTCTACCTTCTGCTCGCTGGGCACAACGCCCCCGGTGGCGGCTTCGCCGGTGGTCTGGTCGGCGGCATGGCACTGATCGTGCGCTACCTGGCCGCTGGTCGCGGCGAGCTGGACCACGCGGCACCGTACGACGCGGGCAAACTGCTGGGGTCGGGGCTGGTCGTCGCCTTCCTCAGCGCGGTCGTCCCGGCTCTGGCCGGCGGGCGGATCTTCCAGAGCTACGACATCTACATCACGGTGCCCGCGCTGGAGTACGTCGCGACGCCGTGGGGACAGGTCGAGCTGCTCGGCAAGATCCATCTCGTGTCGTCGACCGCCTTCGACATCGGTGTCTACCTGATCGTGATGGGCGTGCTGCTCGACATCGGCCGGTCCCTGGGCAAGGGCATCGACGAGCAGGCCGCCGACGACATCGCGCCTCTGCCGTACGCCGAGTCGGCTCGCGCCCTGCCGGCTGGGGCCGCTCGCCCTGACGGGGTGTCCGGGCAGCAGCTCGGCTTCGGAGGTGACTCGTGAGTCCCAACCTGACCCTCGCGATCGTGGCCGGGATCCTGGTCGCCTGCGGTGTCTACCTGCTGACCGAGCGCTCGCTGACCCGCATCCTGATCGGCGTCATCATCATGTCGAACGGGGTGAACATCTTCTTCCTGGTGGCCTCTGGGCCGGCGGGTCCACCGCCGTTCGTGGGTTCGTCCGAGGCAGGGACAAGCGCCGATCCGCTGCCGCAGGCCATGGTGCTGACCGCGATCGTGATCACCCTGGCCGTCACCGCCTTCGTGCTGGCCATGGCCTACCGCAGTTTCCAGTTGCACGGTCACGACGAGGTCAGCGACGACGTCGAGGATGCTCGGATTCGCGAGCTCGCCGATCGTGACGAGGCGTCCGAGTCGTTCGAGTCGATCGCCTTCGCCGACACCGGAGAGGACGTGGTGAGCGAGTGATCTCAAGTCTGACGAACCTCCTCCCGCTGCCGATCCTCGTCCCGCTCCTGGGAGCGGGCGTGGCACTGCTGCTGGGTCATCGGCCGCGCGCCCAGCGCATGGTCACCACCCTGTGTCTGCTGGCCGTCCCTGTGATCACGTCGGTCCTGCTCTACCTGGCCGACACCCGCGGCGTGCAGCACCTGTGGGTCGGCGGCTGGCGTCCACCGCTCGGCATCGCCTTGGTCTCCGACCGGCTGAGCGCGCTGATGCTCCTGGTCGCATCCCTGGTCACCCTGTCAGTACACGTCTTCGCCACCGGCCAGGACGACGAGGAACGCAAGGTCGAGACCCCGGTCTCGATCTTCCATCCGACCTTCCTGCTGCTGTCGGCGGGCGTCTCGAACGCGTTCCTGGCCGGTGACCTGTTCAACCTGTTCGTTGGCTTCGAGATGCTGCTGTTCAGCTCGTACGTGTTGCTGACGCTGGGCGGTACGGCCGACCGGATCCGAGCCGGGTCGACGTACGTCGTGGTCAACCTGCTCTCCAGCACCCTGTTCCTCATGGCCCTGACCGCGGTCTACGCCGCGACCGGCACCGTCAACATCGCCCAGCTCTCACTGCGGCTGCCCGAGCTCGACGACCATGCCCAGGGTGCGCTGCAGATGATCCTGCTGGTCGTGTTCGCGATCAAGGCGGCCGTGTTCCCGCTGTCGGCCTGGCTGCCGGACTCGTACCCGACTGCTCCCGCGCCGGTCACGGCCGTGTTCGCCGGCCTGCTCACCAAGGTGGGCGTCTACGCGATCCTGCGCACCCAGACCGTCCTGTTCGACCACCGACCGCTCAGTCCGGTGCTGCTGGTGGCAGCGCTGCTGACCATGCTGGTCGGCATCGCGGGGGCCGTCGCCCAGGTGGAGATCAAACGAATCCTGTCGTTCACCCTGGTCAGCCACATCGGCTACATGACCTTCGGTATCGGCCTGGCCACACCCGAAGGACTGTCGGGTGCGATCTTCTACACCGCTCACCACATCACCATCCAGACCGCGCTGTTCCTGGTGGTGGGGCTGATCGAACGGGTGGGCGGCAGTACCTCGATCGACCGGCTGGGTCGGCTCGCGAGCGCATCGCCCGCCCTGGCAGCGCTGTTCTTCGTACCCGCCATGAACCTGGCTGGCATCCCGCCGCTGTCCGGGTTCGTCGGCAAGCTCGGGCTGCTCAACGCTGGCGTCAACGACGGCTCTCCGCTGGCCTGGCTGCTCGTTGTCGGCAGCGTGCTGACCAGCCTGCTCACCCTCTACGCCATGGCGAAGATCTGGAGCCGGTCGTTCTGGGCCGACCCGGTCGAGGGGGCGCCCGAACCGCCCGACAACGTCACGCTGCCCAGACTGCAGACGATGACCGCCATGGCGATGGTGGGGGTGACATTGGCTATCACTGTCGCGGCTGGTCCGTTGTACGGCTACGCCGACCGCGCCGCCGACACGCTGCGCAATGGTGACTACGCCAGGGTCGTGCTCTCGGATGTGGACTCATGAGGCTCCGGACGCGGGCACGGCTCCGCTGGCAGGGCCGTACGGTGGCCGCCCTGACCATCGTCTGGCTGCTGCTCTGGGGACATCTCAACCTGGTGACGTTGCTGTCGGGAATCGTGCTCGGCTACCTCGTCAGCGTCGTGTTCCCGCTGCCGGCATTCCTGTACGACGGGAAGGTGCGGCCGATCGGGGTGCTCCGGCTGCTGTGGCAGCTGTTCAGCCACCTGGTGCTGGCGTCGTTCGATCTCGCCTCGTACTCCCTGCGACGCACCGTGCAGATGAGGCCCGGTGTCGTCCGGATCGACCTGACCAGCCATTCCGACCTGGTTCAGGTGATGACGGCCGCGCTGGTGTCGCTCGTCCCAGGCACGATCGTGGTCGATGCGCCGCGGCACGAGCGGCGCCTCTACCTGCATGTATTCGATCTCAAGGGCCCCGACGCGGTCGCCAACGAGGTGCTCGACGCGCTGGGCGCGGAGGTGGCGGTGCTGCGGGCGTTCGGGTCCAGCGCCGAGCTTGAGCGGGCCGAGGCCAACCTCCGGGAGCGCCGCCTCGAGCTCAGGAAGGAGTCGGCATGAGCACGGTGACGTGGGTGGTCCTCGCCATCGACGCGGCGATGCTGACGGTTGCAGCGGTTCTCAGTGTGCTGCGCGTGGCTCGAGGGCCCCGCGCGCTCGACCGGATCGTCGCCAGTGACGTGCTGGTGGCCGTCGTCATTGCGTCCGCGGGCCTGGCGATGGTTGCGACCGGGAGTGGCCTGCTGCTGCCGGTGATCCTTGGCATGTCGCTGCTCGCCTTCACCTCGGCCGTGGCCGTGGGTCGGCTGATTCGGACGAAGCGAGACATCAAGTGAGCGCCTTCCTGGACGGGCTGGGCCTGGTCCTGCTGTCGATCGGCTGCTTCCTCGCGCTCAGCGCCGGCATTGCCCAGCATCGGTTCCCGGACGTGGCGGCTCGCGCCCACGCGGCCGCGAAGCCGCAGGTGCTGGGGCTGATCCTGGTCCTGTGCGGGGTGGCTGTGACGCTCCGGCAGCCCGAGGTGACCACCATGGCGATCGTGGCGGTGGTGCTGCAACTGGCCACCTCGCCGGTGGGCTCACACATCGTGGCGCGATCGTCGTACAGGTACGGCCACCTCGACCTCGATGCCCTCGAGGTCGACCAGATCAAACGCGACCTGGATTCGGGCGACCTGACCTACCCCGTATCGCAGGAAGACTCCTCTCGGTAACCTGGGTCGCTGAACCCGCACCACACTCGCGCTACAGGTGGGCCATGACCATTGCCACGACTCCCCGGCTCTGGGGACGCTACGTCGCCGTCGGCGACTCCCTCTCCGAGGGGCTGGAGGACGCGCGCCCGGACGGCACCTACCGCGGCTGGGCTGACCGTCTCGCAGAACAGCTGGCGGGCCGTGCCTACGACGAGGGGCGCTCGTTCGAGTACGCCAACCTCGCCGTACGAGGCCGGCTGATGGCCGACATCGCCGTACGGCAGGTCGACGAGGCACTGGAGCTCGACCCCGACCTGGTCAGCATCTGGGGCGGGGGCAACGACTGCCTCCGGCCGCGCGCCGACATCGACGCCGTCTCAGCACTCCTGGAGGACGCAGTACGGCGGGTGCGGGCGACCGGAGCCGACGTGCTGATGTCGACCACGACGTACGTGAAGGGCGCCCCGCTGGTCAGCCTGGCTCATCCCAAGGCTGCCGAGCTGACCGCCAACATCTACACGATCGCGGCCAAGCACGACTGCTATGTCACCGACGTCTGGGGTCTGCGGGCGTTGCGCGACTGGCGGATGTGGGCCGACGACCGGATCCACATGTCAGCGCTCGGTCACCGGCTGGTGGCCAAGCGTGCCTACGCGGCTCTGGGCTTCCCGGTGGGCGCTGGCGTGTTCGACCCGCTGCCCAGGCAGCCCTCTGTGCCGCTGGCGGACCAGGCCCGCGGGCATGCAGTCTGGGCGCGCACCTACCTCGCGCCCTGGGTGGTGCGCCGGATCAGGGGAACCTCGACCGGTGACACGTTGAACGGGAAGCGACGGGTGCCTGCACGCTTCGACTCAGCCCAGGCAGATGGAACCCGTGCCGATGCAGGAGTGCGCCCCTCGGTAGGCTGAGGCCATGACCTCGACCTTGATCCTGCTCCGCCACGGCGAGAGCGAGTGGAATGCCAAGAACCTGTTCACCGGCTGGGTGGACGTCGACATCAACGAGAAGGGCGTCGGCGAGGCCAAGCGCGGCGGCGAGCTGCTCAAGGCCGAAGGCCTGCTGCCGGACGTCTTGCACACGTCGGTCCTGCACCGCGCCATCCACACCGCCAATCTGGCTCTCGACAACTGCGACCGCTCCTGGATCCCCGTCCGCCGCTCTTGGCGGCTCAACGAGCGGCATTACGGCGACCTGCAGGGCAAGAACAAGGCCCAGACTCTCGAGGAGTACGGGGAGGAGAAGTTCATGCTGTGGCGTCGTTCGTACGACACCCCGCCCCCGCCCATCGCCGACGACAACGAGTACACCCAGTTCGACGACCCCCGCTACGCGTTCCTGCCACCGGAGGCCCGGCCGAGGACCGAGTGCCTCGCAGACGTCGTCGTGCGCATGCTGCCGTACTGGTACGACGCGATCGTCCCCGACCTGCGCGACGGCAAGGTGACCCTGGTCGTGGCGCACGGTAACTCGCTGCGGGCGCTCGTCAAGCACCTGGACGGCATCTCCGACGCTGACATCGCTGGGCTCAACATCCCGACCGGTATCCCGCTGGCGTACGAGCTCGACGACAACCTCGCGCCGGTCACCAAGGGCGGCCGTTACCTCGACCCGGCCGCTGCGGCCGCCGCCATCGAGGCCGTCAAGAACCAGGGCAAGAAGTGACCGCCGCCCTCCTCGAGGGCATCACCGCCGAGCAGGTGGTGACCGACCGCTACGCTGCCAACGTGCTGCGCAGCTCTGTGGCTGGCGACGGCGCTCCGGTGGTGTTCATCCACGGCAACGTGTCGTCGTCGCTGTTCTGGCAGCCGACCATGCTCGCCCTCAACGTGCCCTCGCTGGCGATCGACCTGCGTGGTTTCGGCGACAGCGAGGCCAAGCCGGTGGATGCCACGCGTGGCGTGCGGGACTTCTCCGACGATGTCGCGTCGGTGCTCGACTCGCTGGGGGTCGCGAAGGCCCACCTGGTCGGCTGGTCCATGGGCGGCGGCGTCGTCATGCAGCTACTGCTGGACCGGCCCGAGCTGGTTGCCAGCCTCACGCTGGTGTCGCCGGTCTCCCCGTACGGCTTCGGCGGCACGGCCCGCGACGGCTCCCGGCTCACCGAGGACGGCGCTGGTACGGGCGGCGGTGGCGGCAACCCGGAGTTCGTCCGGCGGCTCGCCGAGGGCGACCGGGGCGTCGACTCGCTCAGCCCGCTGGGCGTGTTCCGTTCGTCGTACGTGGCACCTGGCTATTCGAGCCCGCTTGAGGACGTCTGGGTGACCTCCATGCTGTCGACCGTGACGGGTATCGACAACTACCCAGGCAGCGGCCGGGAGTCAGCCTCGTGGCCAGGCTTCGCGGCAGGTGACCGGGGCGTGCTCAACACGATGAGCCCGGTCTACTTCGACGTTTCGGGGATCGTCGACGTCGAGCCCAAGCCGCCGGTGCTGTGGGTACGGGGGACCGCCGACGCGATCGTCGGTGACGAGTCGTTCTTCGACCTGAACACCCTCGGCAAGCACGGCATCATCCCGGGTTGGCCCGGCGAGGAGATCGCACCGCCGCAGCAGATGGTGGCGCAGACCCGCGACGTGTTCGAGCGCTACCAGGCAGCGGGTGGTCAGGTCACCGAACTGGCTTGGGAGGGCGTCGGGCACTCCGCCCACCTGGAGCGCCCGGAGGAGTTTGTGGAGGTAGTGACGAACCACATCGCGTGAACGGCCATGACAAGGGGGCACCGGAGATCCGGTGCCCCCTTGTCGTCGGACGGAGTCAGGCGCGAGGCCAGTTCTCGCCTTCGGGCGCCTCACCGGTGGAGAGGTAGATCAGTCGGCTCGAGATGTTGACGGCGTGGTCGGCGATCCGCTCGTAATAGCGGCCCAGCAGGGCGGCGTCGACGGCCTTCTCGACGCCCTCGTTCCACTCCTCGCCCAGCAGCACGCGGAACTGGGCGGCGCGCAGCTCGTCCATCTCCTCGTCCTCCTCAGCCATCCTTGCGGCGTTGGAGACGTTGCGGTCGCGCAGCGAGGCCGCGGCGGCGCGCACCATCGACTCCGACAGTCGCGCCATCGTGACGAAGTTCTCGTGGAGGGCGTTGGGCACCGCCGAGTCGGGGTAGCGCAGCCGGGCGATCTTCGCGATGTGCGCGGCGAGGTCGCCCATTCTGCCCATCGCGTTCACCATGCGCAGCGCAGCCACGATGGTCCGCAGCTCACCGGCGACCGGAGCCTGACGAGCCAACAGCGAGAAACACCGCTGTTCGATGTCGTCGTGGGCGTTGTCGATGATGGCGTCGTCGGAGATCACGCGCTCAGCCATCTGCAGGTCTGCGTTGAGCAGCGCCTTCGTCGTACGGCCAACGGCGTCGGCAACCGTCTCGGTCAACCCCACGAGCGACACCATGATGGCGTCCAGCTGAACGTGGTAGCTCTCGCGCATGCGCATGCTCATGCCTGTCCTTCTCTCTGGGCTTCGACCTACCCTTCCAGCACCAGCATCCCAGTTTGGTGCTGACACGGTGAACAGTTGGCGTCGTGCGCGTGAACCATCGCCCCTGCGACCGTTCCACCCCATCAGCGCCGGCGATGATCCACCTAGGATGCGATCGTGAGCTCTGCCCTCCCGTACGTGGTCGCCTGCCTTGTGGCAGTGGCGATCGGATTCGGGATCGGGTGGCTGGCTCGCGGACGACGCCCGGCCCAGCAACCGGTGCAGCCCCTCGCGCTGAAGGTGCCCGAAGGGTCGGCCGCGCTGGCGTCCCACCTGACGACACCGATCGTCTTCGTGGGGCCCCATGACGAGGTGCTTGAGGCGACCGAACCGGCACGCACCCTCGGTCTGGCCCGCGGCTCTCGGCTCAATCACGACGAACTGCTCGACCTGGTCCGGGAGACCAGGCGTACGGGAGAGGCAGCACACTGCGATCTTGCCTTGGCCCGACATGGGGTGGAGAAGTCCTACCTCAACGTCACCGTGGCCGTCCTGGCCGACGACGTGGTCGTCGTGATCGCTGACGACAGCACAGCGGCGAAGCGGATCGACGAGGCCCGCCGCGACTTCGTCACCAACGTGTCTCATGAGCTGAAGACTCCGATCGGAGCGGTCGCCATCCTCGCGGAGGCAGTGCAGGCGGCGGCTGACGATCCTGAGGCGGTCGCACGGTTCGCGCAGCGGATGCAGATCGAGTCCGACCGACTGGCGGAGCTGGTTGGGCAGATCATCACGCTGTCCCGGCTCCAGTCGCAGGATCCGCTCCGGCAAGCCGGCCACGTGCCGGTCGACAGCGTGGTCACCGAGGCCGTGGACCGGAACGCAGCCGCGGCGAAGCGTCGGCACGTGAACCTCACTGTCTCGATCCGCGAACCGGGTGAGGTCACCGGCGACCGCAGCCAGCTCGTCACCGCTGTGGCCAACCTCGTCGCCAACGCGATCGTCTACAGCCACGAAGGTGCTCGGGTAGCGGTCGCCGCGCAGCGAGCTACGCAGGACGGCGACGACGTCGTCGAGATCACCGTCTCGGACAACGGGATCGGCATCCCGCCGAGCGAGCAGGAGCTCGTCTTCGAACGCTTCTACCGGGTCGACCCACACCGCAGCCGCGCCTCCGGTGGGACGGGTCTCGGGCTCTCGATCGTTCGTCTGGTCGCCGAAGCGCATGGCGGGTCAGTCAGCCTGTGGAGCCGGGTCGGCCAGGGCTCCACCTTCACCATCACCCTCCCGGCCCGAGTGCCGGCCCACACCACCGCGCCGGCAACGGCGCCCCTGACCACGTTGAAGGAGTCACGTTGACCAAGGTGCTGCTGGTGGAGGACGAGGACTCCTACCGCGAAGCGACCAGCTACATGCTGCGCAAGGAGGGCTTCGATGTGATCGAGGCCGCCGACGGTCGCGACGGGATTGCACAGTTCGAGCGCACCGGCGCCGACATCGTGCTGCTCGACCTGATGCTGCCTGGGATGTCAGGCGTCGAGGTCTGCCGCCAACTTCGGCAGCGCAGCACGGTGCCAGTGATCATGGTCACCGCCCGTGACTCGGAGATCGACAAGGTGGTCGGGCTGGAGATCGGCGCCGACGACTATGTCACCAAGCCGTTCAGCCACCGCGAGCTCGTCGCCCGGATCCGAGCGGTGCTGCGCCGCGGCCAGGACATCGACGTGGTCACCGACATCCTCGAAGCCGAGGGCATCAGGATGGATGTCGAGCGCCATGAGGTCACCTTGAACGGGGAGCCGGTACGGCTGGCGCTGAAGGAGTTCGAGCTGCTGGAGTTGCTGCTGCGCAACGCTGGCCGGGTGTTGACCCGCGGCCAGCTGATCGACCGGGTGTGGGGGAGCGACTACTTCGGCGACACCAAGACCCTCGACGTCCACGTCAAGCGGCTGCGGTCCAAGCTCGAGGCCGACCCAGCCAATCCCGTGCTGCTGCTGACCGTACGAGGGCTGGGCTACAAACTGGAAGGGTGACCACCGGCGGCGACCGGTTCGCCCGGTCTCCGTGACCGGCACTACGCTCGACCGCGTGAGCAGTGACATCACCGTGTTCTCCGGGTCCGCCCATCCTGCGTTCGCTGACGAGGTGTGTCAGATCCTCGACGTGGACCTGTCGCCAGCTCGTACGCAGCGGTTCTCCAACGACTGCCTCCAGGTGCAGCTGCGTGACAACTGCCGCAAGCGGGACGTGTTCATCGTGCAGCCGCTGGTGCCGCCCGTGCAGGAGAATCTGGTCGAGCTGCTGCTCATGCTGGATGCAGCCCGTGGCGCGTCTGCGGCCCATATCACCGCCGTCATCCCGCACTACGCCTACGCCCGGTCGGACAAGAAGGATGCCCCGCGCATCTCCATCGGAGCCAGGCTCGTCGCGCAGCTGCTCGAGACCTCCGGCGCTGACCGGGTGGTGTCGATGGCGCTGCACTCGCCGCAGGTGCACGGCATGTTCGACATCCCTGTTGACCACCTCGACGCGACTAAGGTGCTGGCCGGTCACTTCCGCAAGCGCGACCTCAGCAACACCGTGGTGGTGTCCCCTGACTTCGGCAGCGCGAAGCTCGCCAACCAGTTCTCCCGTGCCCTCGATGTGCCCGTCGCCGCGGGGTCCAAGCGCCGGATGTCGGATGACCGGGTGATCATCGACGCCATCGTCGGTGATGTCGCCGGTAAGGACGTGATCATCCTCGATGACGAGATCGCCACGGCTGGCTCGATCCTGGAGCTGACCGAGAAGCTGCGTGAGGAGAACGTGGGCCGCATCTCCGTGGCCTGCACTCATGGCCTGTTCACTGGCCCTGCCGCTGAGCGTCTGGTCAGCGGCGGCTTCGACGAGATCGTGACCACCAACACGGTGCCGTCGCACGTCGAACTGCCCAACGTGACCACCCTGTCGGTGGCTCCGCTCTTCGCCGAGGCGATGCGTCGGATCAACACCGGCGAGTCGATCTCGTCGCTGTTCTCCGACGAGGTGACCTACGGCTGAGCCGGATCTACTTCTTGGGCGTGATCGTCGCGAACTCGGGCATCGTCGACGCGTAGACGGGCACCTTGAGCCTGACGACGTCGCCCTTGTCGAAGGTGAGCGACAGCTCTGCCGTACGACCGGCAACCAGATCAGGCGACTTGACCTGGATCGACGGCTGGTCGGTCAGCACCTTGATCGTGTTGGCCGGGACGTCGAGCCGGGTGCCGCCCGAGACCACCAGAGCCGTACCAGCGGTGCCGTCGGCCTTGATCGGGGCTCCGGCGACGTCGCGCAGGGTGACCGGCTCACCCCGGGCGACCAGGCTGCCGGAGAGGTAGCCGTTGCCGTCGCTGGTCGTCACGATCAGCAGGTTCCGGACAGCCACCACCCGGTCGTCGCTGCGGTGCGGCTCGGCTGCGTTGGGGCCGTTGTTGACCCCTGCGGCGGGGGTGTACGGAATGAGCGTCTGAGGCGTGGAGCAGGCTCCCAGCGTGAGAGCGGCGGCGGCGCCGGTGAGGATGCGTCGGCGGGACAGGCTCATGGGTCGCCTCTCTGAGCGATGGTGATGCTGCGGTGTACAGCCACCCTATCCGGTAGCAGCGGGGCCGTCGTGCCTAGTGAGCGCGTCGTTGTCGGATTCAGGCACAGTTCCCGGCTTCTGTCAACCCCTCAATTGCGTTCTGGCTAGGTACGATGCGTTGGGAAGGCCCCCATGCCGTGGTATGCTTTCCCTTGGGAAGGGGTCAAGCTGCCATGACTTTCACTGTCGGCGAAACGGTCGTGTACCCAAATCACGGCGCCGCTGTCATCGAAGACATCGAAACCCGCACCATCAAGGGAGAAGACAAGCTCTATCTCGTTCTGCGCATTGTCGGCCAGAGCGATCTGATCGTCCGTGTCCCCGCGTGCAACACCGACCTGATCGGTGTTCGTGACGTGGTTGACGCAGAGGGTCTGGAGCGGGTCTTCGGGGTGCTGCGGGCACCACACACCGAGGAGCCGACCAACTGGTCGCGACGGTTCAAGGCGAACCTGGAGAAGCTCCACTCGGGCAACGTGCTCAAGGTGGCAGAGGTCGTCCGCGACCTGTGGCGCCGGGAGCGGGAGCGCGGACTGTCCGCTGGCGAGAAGCGGATGCTCGCCAAGGCACGTCAGATCCTCGTCTCCGAGGTCGCGCTTGCGCGGCACGTGGCCGAGGACAAGGCCGAGGTCCTGCTCGACGAGGTGCTCGCCTCGTAGTCTCATGACGTGACTGACGTCGAAACCAACCCAGAGCCGGTCGCTGCCATCGTGGTGGCGGCCGGCTCTGGCGTTCGCCTGGGTGGCGAGGGTCCTAAGGCCCTCCGTGAGTTGGCTGGCCGACCACTGGTGTCGTGGTCCCTTGAGGCGCTGGCTGAGGGCGGTGTGACGAGCGCTGTCGTCGTTGTCGCGGCCAATGCGGTCGAGCAGTTCGTAGAGGTGGTGGCGAACGCCCCCGTACCGATCGCTCTGGTGGTCGGCGGAGCGAGCCGGCAGGAGTCCGTCCGTCGCGGGTTGCTGGCCGTCGCCGCCGATGCCGACGTGGTGCTGGTGCACGATGCAGCCCGGCCGCTGGTTCCGCCCACGGTGGTGGCAGGGGTGATCTCGGCGGTGGCTGGCGGTGCTGATGCCGTCATCCCGGTC
>Ga0116179_1001172_pt1 | contig 19925 bp, 16 predicted proteins | sample AD_UKC071_MetaG_FD_89751 | JGI IMG/M metagenome (GOLD analysis project Ga0116179, IMG submission 89751) | Active sludge microbial communities of municipal wastewater-treating anaerobic digesters from USA - AD_UKC071_MetaG | ecosystem: Engineered > Bioreactor > Anaerobic > Digestate | place: USA...
GGTTGAAGGCGATCACCGCCGAGGCCGAGAAGAACGGCATGAAGATCGTCGCCACCGAGCGCTTCGCCCGCGCCGACACCAGCGTCACCGCCCAGGCGCTGAAGCTCACCTCCGCCAACCCCGACGCGATGCTGGTCGTGGCCTCTGGCTCGGGCGCGGCGATGCCGCACAAGGCCATCGTCGAGCGCGGCTACAAGGGCAAGATCTACCAGACCCATGCCGCGGCCACGATGGACCTGATGCGCGTCGGCGGCAAGGACGTGGAAGGCTCGTTCGTCGTCTCCGGCCCGGCGATGGTCGGCGACATCCTGCCCGACACCCACCCCAGCAAGAAGCTGGCGAAGGACTTCGTCACCCGCTACGAGAAGGCCTACGGCCACAACAGCGCGAACCAGTTCGCCGGCCATGCCTACGACGCGCAGATCGTGCTGGAGAAGGTGCTGCCGGTGGCACTGAAGAAGGCCAAGCCGGGCACCAAGGAATTCCGCGTCGCGCTGAAGGATGCCATCGAGACCATGGGCCCGACGCCGTTCGCTCACGGCGTGATGAGCTGGACCAAGGACAACCACTGGGGCTACACCATGGAAACCGGTGTGATGCTGGTGGTGAAGAACGGCGACTGGGCGCTGGCGAACTAAGGCTCCCCCCGAAGCGCCTGCGGCGCTCCCCAGAGCGAACGCCCACCCCCTACCGGCTTCGCCGGCCCCCTCAAGGGGGCATCGCCAGTGGCCCGGCGGAGCCGGTTCCACGGCGATCGCTGGGTTGCAGCGGCGCGGTTCGACGACTGTTGAACAAGAACAAGGCAGTGATGGACTTCTCGATCGCAGGCATCCTGGCGCTGGACGGTGCCACCAATGGGGCCATCTACGCGCTGCTGGCGCTGGCGACGGTGCTGGTGTTCGCGGTCACGCGGATCATCTTCATTCCGCAGGGCGAATTCGTCGCCTTCGGCGCGCTGACGCTGGCCATGTTCCAGATGGGCAAGGTGCCGGGCACCGTGTGGTTCCTGCTGGTGATGGCGGTGGCGGCGGCGCTGTCCGAGCTGGTCAACGGCCTGAAGGCGCACCAGCCCATGGCGCGGCTGGGGCGGCGCATCGCCGGCATCGTGGTCTATCCGGTGGCGATCTCGCTGGTCGCGATCTGGGCCGCGCCGCTGAAGCTGCCGCTGCTGGTGCAGGCCGCGCTGACGCTGGCGCTCGTCACGCCGTTCGGCTCGCTGATCTACCGCCTGGCCTACCAGTCGCTGGCCGATGCCAGCGTGCTGGTGCTGCTGATCGTGTCGGTGGGCGTGCACTTCGCCCTGGTCGGCCTGGGCCTGTTCTTCTTCGGTGCCGAGGGCTTCCGCAACCCCAGCTTCTGGGACGAGCGCTTTTCCGTCGGCGCGCTGGCCTTCAGCGGCCAGACGGTGATCATCTTCCTGGCCTCCATCGCGCTGATCGTCGCGCTGTGGCTGTTCTTCGAGCGCAGCCTGCAGGGCAAGGCGCTGCGTGCCACCGCCGTCAATCGGCTGGGCGCGCGGCTGCAGGGCATTTCGTCCGATTCCGCCGGCACGCTGACCTTCACGATGGCGGCGTTCTTCGGCGCGCTGTCGGGCCTGCTGATCGGCCCCACCACCACGGTGTTCTATGACAGCGGCTTCCTCATCGGCCTGAAGGGCTTCGTCGCCGCGGTGTTCGCCGGCCTGTCGAGTTATCCCCAGGCCCTGCTGGGCGCCATGCTGGTCGGCCTGCTGGAGAGCTTCGGCTCGTTCTGGGCCAGCGCATTCAAGGAAGTGATCGTGTTCTCGTCCATCCTGCCAGTGCTGCTGTGGCGGTCGCTGCGTGACCCGCACACGGAGGAGCACTGACATGGCCAAGCTTCACCGCTATGGCTTCTACGTCTTCGCTGCCGTGATGCTGCTGCTGATCCCGGCGCTGCCGCTGCGGGCGTTCTGGATCACGCAGCTGAACATGATCGGCCTGTACAGCATTGCCTCGCTGGGCCTGGTGCTGCTGACCGGCGTGGCCGGGCTCACCTCGTTCGGCCAGGCGGCGTTTGTCGGCGTGGGTGCCTACACCGCCGCCTTCCTGGCCGCCAAGATGGGTGTCTCGCCCTGGCTGACGCTGTTCATCGGCATCGCACTCAGCGTGGTCGTGGCCCTGGTGCTGGGCGCGATCACGCTGCGCATGTCGGGCCACTACCTGCCGCTGGCCACCATTGCCTGGGGCCTGGCGCTGAACTACACCATGGCCAACATGGAGTTCCTGGGCAAGTACGACGGCCTGATGGGCGTGCCGCCCATCACCGTGGCCGGCGTGGCGCTGACCGACGGCAAGGGCATGTACGCGCTGATCTGGGCCTTTGCGCTCGCGGCGGCGCTGTGTGCCATGCACCTGCTCGACAGCCGCCCCGGCCGCGCCATCCGCGCGCTGAAGAGCGGCACCACGATGGCCGAGGCCATGGGCATCTCCACGTTCCGCTACAAGATCGTGGTGTTCGTGCTGGCCGCCGTGCTGGCGGCAATCTCGGGCTGGCTGTATGCGCACTTCCAGCGCACGGTGAATCCGTCGCCCTTCGGCATCAACAAGGGCATCGAGTACCTGTTCATGGCGGTGCTGGGCGGCGTCGGCCATGTCTGGGGCGCCTTCCTGGGCGCCGGCGTGGTCAAGCTGGTCGAGGACCAGCTGCAGGTGCTGCTGCCCAGGCTGATCGGCACCAGCGGCAACTTCGAGGTCATCGTCTTCGGCGTCTTGATGATCGTGGTGCTGAAGTACGCGCCCGACGGGCTGTGGAGCTTCATCGCCAAGCGCTTCCCGACGCCGCCGCGGGCCAGGGACTGGGCCAGCGCTGCGGCGCTGCCCGCGCGGCCCAAGCCGCAGCGCGGCGAGCTGCTGCTGCAGGTGCAGGCGGTGCGCAAGGAGTTCGGCGGCCTGGTGGCGGTCAACGACATCAGCTTCGACATCCGTGCCGGCGACATCGTCGGCCTGATCGGCCCCAACGGCGCCGGCAAGAGCACCACCTTCAACCTGATCACCGGCGTGCTGTCGCTGACCCGTGGCGCGGTGCAGTTCCGCGGCCAGGCGGTGGGCGGGCTGCCCTCGCGCGAGATCGCCCGCGCCGGCATGTCGCGCACCTTCCAGCACGTGAAGATGATCCCGGAGATGACGGTGCTGGAGAACGTCGCCCTGGGCGGCTACCTGCGCAGCGCCAATGGCACGTTGAAGGCCATGCTGCGGCTGGACCGCGCGGAGGAGCGGGCGCTGTTCGCCGAGGCCGAGGCCCAGCTCACGCGCATCGGCATGGCGCACCAGATGCACGAGCTGGCCGGCAACCTGGCCCTGGGCCCGCAGCGGCTGATGGAGATCGCCCGCGCCCTGTGCACCGACCCCGCGCTGCTGCTCTTGGACGAGCCCGCCGCCGGCCTGCGGCACCAGGAGAAGCAGGCCCTGGCGAACGTGCTGCGCCAGCTGAAGGCCGAGGGCCTGTCGATCCTGCTGGTCGAGCACGACATGGACTTCGTGATGGGCCTGACCGACCGCATCGTGGTGATGGAGTTCGGCACGCGCCTGATCGAAGGCACGCCGGCCGAGGTGCAGGCCAGCCCGGTCGTGCGCGCCGCCTACCTCGGAACGGAACACTGACATGAGCGATCTCCTGAAGGTCTCCGGCCTGCATGCCGGCTACGGCCGCGCCGAGGTGCTGAGCGGCCTCGACTTCACGCTGGCGCAAGGCCAGGTGGTGACCATCATCGGCCCCAACGGCGCCGGCAAGACCACCACGCTGAATGCGCTGATGGGCGTGCTGCCCAGCCGCGGCCAGGTGGTGTTCGATGGCACCGACCTGGCCGACGTGACGCTGGAAGAGCGCGTGATGCTGGGCCTGGCCCTGGTGCCCGAGAAGCGCGAGCTGTTCGGCACCATGCCGGTGGAAGACAACCTGGTGCTGGGCGGCTACCGGGCGATGAAGCTGGGCGTGCCCAAGTGGCGCGGCGAGCTGGAACGCGTCTACACGCTGTTCCCGCGGCTGAAGGAGCGGCGCACCCAGCTGGCGGGCACGTTGTCCGGCGGCGAGCGGCAGATGCTGGCGGTGGGCCGCGCGCTGATGTCGGGCCCCAAGCTGCTGATGCTCGACGAGCCCAGCCTGGGCCTGGCGCCGCTGGTGGTGCGCGAGATCTTCCGCATCATCGAGCGCCTGCGCGCCGAGGGGGTGTCGATCCTGCTGATCGAGCAGAACGCCCGCGCCGCGCTGGAGGTGGCCGACCACGGCTACGTGCTGGAGACCGGCGCTTTCTCGGTGCAGGGCCTGGCCAGCGACCTGGCCGTCGACCCGCGGGTGATCGAGACCTACCTGGGCAGCGCCCGCAAGACGGCTTGAGGAACAGCGCCTGATGTGGACCTACCAGGCCCCGGTGGCCGACATGCTGCACCTGCTGACGCGGGTGCTGGACGCGCCGGCCAGCTGGGCCGCGCAACCGGCCTTTGCCGAACTGGACGCCGAGACGGCCGGCGAAGTGCTGGCCCAGGCCGGTCGTTTTGCCGGCGAGGTGCTGGCGCCCACCAATGCCGCAGGCGATGCCGAGGGCTGCACCTGGTCGCCCGAGGGCGTGGCCACGCCGACCGGCTTCCGCGCCGCCTACCGTGCCTTCGTCGACGGTGGTTGGCCTGCGTTGGCCTGCACGCCCGAGGCCGGCGGCCAGGGCCTGCCGCAGGTGCTGAACATGGCGTTGTTCGAGATGCTGGCCGCCGCCAACCACGGCTGGACCATGTACCCCGGGCTGCTGCACGGCGCCTACGAGGTGGTGCTGCACCACGGCACCGACGAACTCAAGGCGCTGTACCTGGCCAAGCTGGTCAGCGGCGACTGGCTGGGCACGATGTGCCTGACCGAGCCGCAGGCCGGCAGCGACCTGGGCCTGGTGCGCACGCAGGCCACGGTGGTGGCCGGCGAGGCGGCCAACGGCGTGCCGGTGACCGTCAGCGGCAGCAAGATCTTCATCAGCGGCGGCGACCAGGACCTGACCGACAACATCGTGCACCTGGTCCTCTGCCGCCTGGCGGGCGCGCCGGCCGGCACCAAGGGCCTGAGCCTCGCGCTGGTGCCCAAGGTGCGGCCGGACGGCACGCGCAACGGCGTCGTCTGCGACGGCATCGAGCACAAGATGGGCATCCATGGCAGCGCCACCTGCCAGATGCGCTTCGACGGTGCCGACGGCTGGCTGATCGGCGAGCCGAACCGCGGCCTGGCGGCGATGTTCCTGATGATGAACGCCGCCCGCCTGCACGTGGCGATGCAGGGCGTGGGCCACCTGGAGGCCGCCACCCAGAACGCCTGGCGCTATGCCCAGGAGCGGCTGCAGATGCGCGCCGCCGTGCGCCCGGCAACTGCGGCCACTGGACCCGGACCTGATCCGATCGCCTTCCACCCGGCGATGCGCCGCACGCTGCTGACCCTGCAGGCCCGCACCGACGCCTGCCGCACCATCGCCTACTGGTGTGCCGGTCTGCTGGACGAGGCCGAGCACCATCCCGATGCCGCGCGCCGTGCCGCTGCGGCGGGCCATGTGGCGGTGCTGACGCCGGTGGCCAAGAGCCTGTTCACCGAGTTGGGCCACCGCAGCGCCGACGAGGCCCTGCAGGTCTGGGGCGGCTACGGCTTCGTGCGCGAGTACGGCATCGAGCAGACGGTGCGCGACAGCCGCATCGCGATGATCTACGAGGGCACGAACGAGATCCAGGCGGTCGACCTGGTGCAGCGCAAGCTGCTGGACGACGGCGGTGCCCGCGCGCGGCTGCTGGTCGCCGAACTGGCCGAGGAGGCTGGTCGCTGTCGTGCGGTGCCCGGCCTGCAACTGTTCGCCGACGCCGTGGCGCAGCAGGCGATGGCCTGGGAACAGGCGCTGACCACGCTGGTGGCGCAGCGCGCCACCGACCCCGAGCATGCCTTGCGCGTGGCCGACGATGTGCTGGCCGGTGTCGGCCACGCGCTGCTGGCCTGGGCCTGGGCGCGCATCGCCCGCACCACGCGGGACGACGGCGCTGCCGTGCCCGGCGCACGGCCAGCCGATCAGTGGCTGCAGTCGGCCCGCTTCGGCGTGCAGTGGCTGCTGCCGCAGGCCCAGGTGCACTGGTCGCGGGTGATGCAGCCGGCGCTGGACCTGCCGTTCCTGGCCACGTGACCGGACGAGCCCGCGTGCCACGCCGCCTGCCCCTCGACGCCCCGTCGCCACCCAGCACGGCCGTGCCGGCATCGCCGCCGCCCTCCCGCGCAGCGCACCAGCCGCTGTCGCTGGGCGTGCTGTCCGACGTGCTGGGCTACCACATCGCCCAGGCGGCCGTGACCACCTACGGCACCTTCGAAGCCCACATCGGCCAGCCGCACCATCTGCGCAAGGTCGAGTATTCGCTGCTGATGCTGGTGCTGGCCAACGGCCCGCTGACGCCCAAGCGCCTGGGCCATGCACTGGCGCTGTCCGCGCCCAACCTGACCCTGCTGCTGGACCGCCTGCAGGGCCGAGGCCTGATCCGCCGCGAGCGCAGCCCCACAGACGGCCGCAGCCAGAACATCGTGCTGACCGACGACGGCCGCCGCCTGGCAGCGATCACCGCCGTGGCCGCCGGACCGATGGAGCGCGAACTGGACGAACGTCTCAGCCGCGCGGAGCGGCTGATGCTGATCGAGCTGTTGCGGAAGGTCGCCGGACGATAGGGCTACCAGGGTGCCCGCCCGATCCCCATGACCCGCCGGTACCACTCGTGGAAGTGCTGCATGCCGTCTTCCATCGGGCTCTGGTACGGGCCGGCCTCATCGTCGCCGCGTTCCATCAGGGCGCGGCGGCCGGCGTCCATGCGCTCGGCGATCTCGTCGTCCTCGACGCAGGTTTCCATGTAGGCGGCCTGCTCGCTCTCGATGAACTCGCGCTCGAAGGCGGCGATTTCCTCGGGGTAGTAGAACTCCACCATGTTGACCGTCTTCTGCGGGCCCTTGGGGTAGAGCGTGCTCACCACCAGCACATGCGGATACCACTCGACCATGATGTTCGGGTAGTACGTCAGCCAGATCGCGCCCTGTTTGGGCGGCTGGCCGTTGCCCAGGGCCAGCACCGCCTCGTGCCAGCGCTTGTAGGCGGGTGAACCGGCCTGGCGCAGCGAGTCGTTGATGCCCACCGTCTGCACCGAGTGGTGCGGGCTGAATTCCCAGGTCAGGTCGTCGCAGGTGACGAAGCGGCCCAGCCCCGGATGGAAGGGGCCGACGTGGTAGTCCTCCAGGTAGACCTCGATGAAGGTCTTCCAGTTGTAGTTGCACTCGTGCACGTGCACCTTGTCGAGCACGTAGCCGGTGAAGTCGAGGTCAGCCTTGGGTCCGACCTGGCCTAGTTCGGCGGCGATGTCGCGGCCGTTGTCCTCGAAGACCATGCCGTTCCAGCTGCGCGTCTTGTAGCGCTGCAGGTTCAGGCAGGGGTCCTGCTGGAACAGCGGCGCCCCCAGCAACTCGCCGGTGGTGCTGTAGGTCCAGCGGTGCAGCGGGCAGACGATGTTGCCGCCGCTGTGGCCCGGCGCGGTGTGGCGGGTGTTGCCGCGCCCGCGCAGCATCAGCGCCTGGCGATGGCGGCAGACGTTGGAGAGCAGCTCCACGCCATTGGCGGTGCGCACCAGGGCGCGACCCTCGCCCTCCTGGGGCAGGGCGTGGTAGTCGCCCACCTCGGGCACGGCCAGTTCGTGCCCCAGGTAGCGGGGCCCGTGCTGGAAGATCAGCTCCAGCTCGCGCCGGAACAACTCGTCCGAAAAATAGGTGGTGACGGAAAGTTGCGACCGCTGGGACCGCTCGTCGAGACGGTGGTTGCGCGCAAGAGCTTCGAGTCTGGTGCTCAGGTCCGACATGATCCCCGGGATCTCCAGCGTGGATGTCAAGAACCCCCGTCCGGTGGCCCCGCGGACGGGCATGGTCAGTGCTGATGAAAACGGCTGCCTAGGGGGCAGCCGCAACCTGGATTGTAGCCGGGGGACGTCGCGGCGCCGCGACGGTGCGTGTCTAGAATCGGCGGCTCCGCCAAGCTGTGCGCGCCCGCCCGGGGCCGCCCTTTCGATGAGCCCCACCGCACCGCCTGCCACCGATCCACCATCCGCTGCCGCGGCGCCCCGCTACGAGGAGGCGCTGGCCGAGCTGGAACGGCTGGTCGGCGCGATGGAAGCCGGCCAGCTGCCGCTGGATGCCCTGCTGGACAACTACCGCCGCGGTGCCGAGCTGCTGGAGCTGTGCCGCAGCCGGCTGCAGGCGGTCGAGCAGCAGGTGCAGGTGCTGGAAGAGGGTCAATTGAAGGACTGGGTGGCCGAATGAGCGATTCCTCGTTCGACGCCTGGATGCAGGACGAGCTGCAGCGCGTCGAGGCCGCGCTGTCGCGCTGGGTGCCGGCCGATGCGCCGGCCGGCCTGGGCCTGGCGATGCGCTACGGCGTGCTCGACGGCGGCAAGCGGCTGCGGCCGCTGCTGGTGCGCGCCGCCAGCGAGGCGGTCGACGGCGACCTGGGCGCCGCGCTGCGCGCCGCGGTGGCGGTCGAGTTGATCCACGCCTACAGCCTGGTGCACGACGACATGCCCTGCATGGACAACGACGTGCTGCGCCGCGGCAAGCCCACGGTGCATGTGCAGTTCGGCGAGGCCGCGGCCATGCTGGCGGGCGATGCGATGCAGGCCCTGGCCTTCGAGGTGCTGACGCCCGAGGACGGTGACGCCGAGCCGGTGCCGCATGCGCTGCAGGCGCGGCTGTGCAGCCTGCTGGCGCGCGCCGCCGGCCACGCCGGCATGGCCGGCGGCCAGGCCATCGACCTGGCCTCCATCGGCAAGCCGCTGGCCGAGGACACGCTGCGCGACATGCACCGCCGCAAGACCGGCGCCCTGCTGCAGGCCAGCGTGCTGATGGGCGCGGCCACCGGCGGCTGCAAGCCGGCCGCGCACGCCGCCCTCAGCGACTTCGGGGCCGCCATCGGCCTGGCCTTCCAGGTCGTCGACGACATCCTCGACGTCACCCAGTCGTCGGCCACGCTGGGCAAGAGCGCCGGCAAGGACCTGGACGCCAACAAGCCCACCTATGTCACCGTGCTGGGCCTGGACGAGGCCCGCCGCCAGGCCCAGGCGCTGCACGGCCAGGCCCTGGCGGCGCTGTCGCGCAGCGGCCTGCGGCACACCGACCACCTGCGCCTGCTTGCCGACATGGTCGTCGACCGGCACAGCTGAACAAGGTTTCCCATGCCCCATCCCCTGCTGAACACCCTGCAATCGCCGGCCGACCTGCGCCGGCTGTCGCGCGGCGAGCTGACCCGCCTGGCCAACGAACTGCGCGACTTTATCATCCAGAGCGTCAGCAAGACCGGCGGCCACCTGTCGTCGAACCTGGGCACGGTCGAGCTGACGATCGCACTGCACTATGTGTTCAACACGCCCTGGGACCGCCTCGTCTGGGACGTGGGCCACCAGACCTACCCGCACAAGGTGCTGACAGGCCGGCGCGACCAGATGGGCACGCTCAAGCAGCTGCACGGCATCAGCGGCTTTCCGCGCCGTGCCGAGAGCGAGTACGACACCTTCGGCACCGGCCATTCGTCGACCAGCATCAGCGCGGCGCTGGGCATGGCGCATGCGGCCAAGATCAAGGGCGAGCACCGGCGTGCGGTGGCGGTGATCGGCGACGGCGCGCTGACCGGCGGCATGGCCTTCGAGGCGCTGAACCACGGCGGTGCGCCACACGGCGTGGGCCCGGCCGACGTGCTGGTCATCCTGAACGACAACGACATGTCGATCAGCCCGCCGGTGGGGGCGTTGAACAAGCACCTGGCGCGGCTGATGAGCGGCAACTTCTACAGCGCCGCCCGCGAGGGCGCCAAGAGCGTGCTGAAGAACACGCCGCTGTACGAGTTCGCGCGCCGCTTCGAGGAGCACACCAAGGGCATGGTCGTGCCCGGCACCATCTTCGAGGAACTGGGCTTCACCTACGTCGGCCCCATCGACGGCCATGACCTGGACGCGCTGATTCCCACGCTGGAGAACCTGCGCGACAAGAAGGGCCCGCAGTTCCTGCACGTGGTCACGAAGAAGGGCTACGGCTACAAGCTGGCCGAGAACGACCCGATCAACTACCACGGCCCGGGCAAGTTCGACCCCACGGTGGGCATCACCGCGCCGGCCGCGCCGCCCAAGCAGACCTTCACCCAGGTCTTCGGCCAGTGGCTGTGCGACATGGCCGCCGCCGACGAGCGCCTGGTCGGCATCACGCCGGCGATGCGCGAGGGTTCGGGCATGGTCGAGTTCGAACAGCGCTTCCCCAAGCGCTACCACGACGTGGGCATTGCCGAGCAGCATGCCGTCACCTTTGCCGCCGGCCTGGCCTGCGAGGGGCTCAAGCCCGTGGTGGCCATCTACAGCACCTTCCTGCAGCGCGGCTACGACCAGCTGATCCACGACGTGGCGCTGCAGAACCTGCCGGTGGTGTTCGCGCTGGACCGCGCCGGCATCGTCGGTGCCGACGGCGCGACGCACTGCGGCGCCTACGACATCGCCTACGTGCGCTGCATCCCGAACATGGCGATGCTGACGCCCTCGGACGAGGCCGAATGCCGCAAGGCGCTGTCCACCGCCTTCGCCCGCAACCACCCGGTGGCCGTGCGCTATCCGCGCGGCGCCGGCATCGGCAGGCGGCCCGAGCCCGGGCTGGAGACCCTGCCCTGGGGCCAGGGCGAACTGCGGCGCCAGATCGGGGCCGGCGCGGTCGCGGCCAACCCGCTCGGCCGGCGTGTCGCCATCCTCGCCTTCGGCACCGTGCTGCACCCCGCGCTGGCGGCCGCCGAGGTGCTGGACGCCACGGTCGCCAACATGCGCTTCGCCAAGCCGCTGGACGAGGCCCTGGTGCTGGAACTGGCGCGCAGCCACGACGCCATCGTCACCGTGGAGGAGGGCTGCCTGCCCGGCGGCGCCGGCAGCGCGGTGGGTGAATGCCTGGCCGCCGCGGGCGCAGCCGTGCCGCTGCTGCATCTGGGCCTGCCCGACGAGTTCATCGAGCATGGCGACCCGGCCAAGCTGCTGGCGATGGTGGGGCTGGACGCCGCCGGCATCGAGGCGGCGGTGCGCAAGCGCTTCGGCGTCGCGCTTTCGCTGGTCAAGCCGGCTGTCAACGACTGATTCCATGGCCGGTCCCGGAACCGGCTTCGGCGCCGGGCTCATCGATGCGAAGGTGCACAACGCCGGGGCGATGCGCTGTGCACCGGCACCGATGCTGCAGCTGGGCCTGATGGACGCCCGCAACCGCACGCTGGGCTGGCTGGCGGCCTTCGACGGGCTGGAACTGCCCACGGCCATTCCCGGTTTCGATCCGCCCTGGTGGCTGGCCGGCCAGGCGGGCTGGATGCAGGAGTGGTGGATCGCCCGCCATGTGCAGCGTGGCCGCGGCGAGGCGGCCGACCCGGACGGCCCGCGCCTGGCCTCGGTGCTGGCGGACGCGGACGCGCTGTTCAAGCCTGGCGCCGGCAACCGCCTGCAGCGCTGGTTGACCGAGCCGCCGTCCGGCGAGGTGCTGCGCCAGTACCTGGCCGACACGCTGGACACCACGCTGGAGCTGCTGGACAAGGCCGGTGGCGACGATGCGGCGCTGCATGTCTACCGCCTGGCCCTGCACCACGAGGACCGGCTGGGCGAGGCCCTGGCCGCCCTGGTGCAGGCGCTGGACCTGGCGCCGGAGCGCCAGCAAGCCCTGGTCGAGCGCGGCCTGTGGCCGGCGCTGCCCGGCCGGGCGCGGCGCGATGCGCTGGTGATCGGCGGCCAGCGCTTTGCGCTGGGGTCGGCACCGGGCGGCTTCGTGCCGCCGTCCGAGCGCTGGCAGCATGAGGTCCAGGTGCCCGAGTTCGAGATCGACGCCCAGCCGGTGTGCTGGTCGCAGTTCGCCGAGTTCGTCGACGACGGCGGCTACGACGACCCGCGCTGGTGGAGCCCGGCGGCCTGGGAGCAGGTCGAGGCCACCGGCCGGCGGGCGCCGCGTTATGTCGAGCAGGTCTCCGGCGGCGTGCTGGCGCGCCGTGGCGGGCGGCTGCAGCGGGTGCCCGGGGCGCAGCCGGTGCTGCATGTCGGTGCCGACGAGGCCGATGCCTGGTGCCGCTGGGCCGGCCGCCGCCTGCCCAGCGAGGCCGAGTGGGAACTGGCCGCCGCCGTGGCGGCTGCGCGCGGCTTTGCCTGGGGCGAGCTGTGCGAATGGGTGGCCGGCAGCGCCCGGGCCTACCCGGGTGGTGCCGGCTGGCCCGGCGGCGACGAGCCGTTGCGGGTGCAGCGCGGCGCCAGTGCCTGGGGCAGCGCCCGGCTGCGCCATCCGCGCGCCCGGCAGGCCGTGGCCGCGGGGCGGGACGACGGCTTCGTCGGCTTCCGCAGCTGCGCGGTCTAGCCGCGGCGCGGGCCGGGCATGTCTCGGCCAGTCACTTCTCGACCAGGCCTTCGCGCACCGCCAGGCGCACCAGCGCCGTGACGCCGCTGACGCCCAGCTTGGCCATCACCCGGCTGCGGTAGGTGTCCACCGTCTTGGGCGACAGGTGCAGCTGCTGGCCGATGGCCGCGCTGCTCAGCCCGTTGACGACCATCGTGACGATCTGCCGCTCGCGCGGCGACAGCACGGCGAAGGGGTCGGCCGGGCCGTCGCTGGTCAGCGCCTGCAGGGCCAGGTCCGCCACCTGCGGGCCGAAGAAGCGGCGGCCCGCGGCCACGGTGTCGATGGCCTGCAGCAGTTCGGCCGCGCCCGCGTCCTTCAGCACATAGCCGGCGGCACCCAGGCGCACCGCCTCGGCCACGTGGCGCGGCTGGGCCGACATGGTCAGCACCACGGCGCGCACCGGCGATTCGCGCCGCTTGAGCTCCTGCAGCACCTCGAAGCCCGAGCGCTCGCCCAGGCCGAGGTCGAGCAGCATCACCTGCGCCTGCTGTTGGTGGGACTGCACCACCGCCTCGGTGGGATCGCTGCTCTGGCCGACGACGTTGTGGCCGGCCGTTTCCAGCAGCGCGTGCAGGCCGTCGCGCAGGATGAGCTGGTCATCCACCAGATAGATGCGCGTCATCAGTCGTGCCTTACCACCGCCCCTGCCGTTGTCTTGCCGTTGCACACAGCGCCGTGCGCCATGTCGTGTCCCTCGGGGACCGGCTTTCTGCATTGCACCATACCAAATGCCCCGCCGGTTTGATCCGATTTGAAGCACTGGAAGGGAAAACGCGGGCTTGGACCGTTGCCGGCGTCGCGGTCTCATGCGTTCCTGTCGCGCCGGGGCCCGCCTGCGCTGCTGTTCCTGCCGATCCGGCGCACCGTGTCCGTTGTCACCATGTCGCTTCCGTCCCTGCCCGCCCGCACGCTGGCCGCCGCCTGCACCCTGGCCTGCACCCTGCCCACCGCCCTGGCGCAGCAGGCCGCCGAACCGGTGGTCGTCACCGGCTCGGCCCGCGCCCAGCGCGTGCTCGACGCGCCCTTCGCCATCACCGCCATCGACGCCGCCGCGCTGCGCGATGGCGGGCCGATGGTCAACCTGTCCGAGGCACTCGGCGCGGTGCCCGGCCTGGTGGCCAACAACCGCAACAACCACGCGCAGGACCTGCAGATCAGCGCCCGCGGCTTCGGCGCACGCGCCGGCTTCGGCGTGCGCGGCCTGCGGCTCTACACCGACGGCATCCCGGCCACCATGCCCGACGGCCAGGGCCAGGTCGCGCACTTCAACCTGGCCGGCGCGCAGCGCATCGAGGTGCTGCGCGGACCGTTCTCGGTGCTCTACGGCAACAGTTCGGGCGGGGTGATCGCGTTGTTCAGCGCGCCGGCCCGTGAACGCCAGGTCGAGCTCGGCGTCGATGCCGGCAGCTTCGGCCTGCGCCAGCTCCGCGGCAGCATCGCTGCGCCGCTGGGTGAGGTCGCGGGCGGCCAGCTCGACCTGCGGGCCAACCTCTCGCGCATGCAGACCGACGGCTTCCGGCCGCAGAGCGCGGCCGAGCGCACGCTGGGCAATCTGCGCCTGGGCTGGCAAGGCGCGCGCGACACGCTGACGCTGCTGGTCAGCGACCATCACCAGGAGGCCGACGACCCGCTGGGGCTGGACGCCACCAGCCTGGTGCAGAACGGGCCGCGCTCGACCGTGGTGTTCGCCGGCCCGGGTTTCGATCCTGCGCGCTACGTCGCCAGCGACACCTCGACGATGCGCTTCGACACGCGCAAGACCATCACGCAACGGCAGGTCGGCGCACGCTGGCAGCACAGCTTCGACGACGGCGGCGTGCTGCGCGAAACCAGCGTGATGGCCTACGGCGGCACGCGCTCGGTGATGCAGGTGCTGGCGATTCCGCCCACGACACAGCGTGGCACCAATCCGAACGTGCTGACGTGGCAGCGCCATGGCGGCGGCGTGATCGACTTCGACCGGCGCTACGACGGCGCCGAGGTGCGTGCTGTGCTGGCGCCTGCGGCCGGCATGGACGTCGTGGCCGGCGTGGCGATCGAGCGTCAGCGCGACCTGCGCCTGGGTTACGAAAACTTCATCGGCAGTCCGCTCGCCCCCACGGCCATGGGCGTGCAGGGCGACTTGCGCCGCGACGAGACCAACACCGCCGAGACCCGCGACGGCTTCCTCCAGGCGCAATGGACCCTGACGCCGGCGGTGGTGGCGACTGCCGGCCTGCGCAGCGGCAGGGTCGATGTCGAGGTGACCGACCGCTACGTCAAGGGCCTGAACATCAACGACTCGGGCAAGCTGCGCTACAGCTACACCAACCCGGTGGCCGGCCTGCGCTGGAGCGCCGCGCCCGGCTGGGCGCTGCACGCCAGCGTGGCGCGCGGCTACGAGTCGCCCACCTTGGGCGAGCTGGCCTACAGCGCCGACAACTCGGGCTTCAACAAGACCCTGCGCGGCCAGACCAGCGAGCAGGCCGAGCTGGGCAGCAAGTGGCGCAGCGCGGCGCTCGACGTCGATGCCACCCTGTTCGTCGTGCACACCGACGACGAGATCGGCGTGCGCACCAACACCGGCGGGCGCTCGTCGTTCCAGAACGTGGGCCGCACGAAGCGCCAGGGCGCCGAGCTGGCCGGCACCTGGCGCGTGACCAGCGGGCTGAAGCTGCAGGCGGCGGTGTCGCTGCTGCAGGCCGAGTACACCGACGGCTTCAGCACCTGCACGGCGGCGCCTTGCCCCACGGCCACCAACCCGGCGGTGCCGGTGCCGGCGGGCAACCGCATCGCCGGCACGCAGCGGGCGCTGGGCCGGGCCCAGGCCGCCTGGCGCGCCGGCCCGCTGAACGGCGAGTGGGCGCTGGAATGGCGCGGCGTGGCCCGCACCATGGCCAACGACCTGAACACCGCCGCCGCGCCCGGCTACGGCCTGGCGCACCTGCGCTGGAGCGGCAGGCTGGCGCTGGGCGCGGCCGACACGGTCGAGCTGCTGGCCCGCGTGGACAACCTGTTCGACCGCGACCATGTCGGCAGCGTGATCGTCAACGACGGCAACGGCCGCTTCTACGAGCCCGGTGCGCCGCGCAGCCTGCTGCTGTCGGCGCGCTGGCAGCACCGCTTCTGACGGAGGCCAGGGTGCTGCGCCGACAGCTTCTCGCGGGCATGGCCGGTCTGCTGGCCTGGCCCGCCGGTGCGGCGGGCGATCCCTTCGATGGCGACCCGTTCAAGTCCTTCCAGTGGCCCGAGCTGAAGAAGGAGTTCCTCGGCGCGAAGGCCCGCACGGTGTTCGACGCCCGGGTCAAGGTGCAGGGCCCGGCGTTTGCCGAGGACCCGATGAACGTGCCGATCACGGTCTCGACCGACCTGCCCGGCGTGCAGCGCATCGTCGTGCTGGTCGACCGCAACCCGATCCGCAAGGTGCTGGAGCTGCAGCCGCTGGCGGCGCAGCCGGCGGTGAGCTTCCGCTTCAAGCTGGAGCAGGCCTCGCCGGTGCGGGCGGTGGTGCAGACCGCCGACGGCCTGTGGCATGTGGGCGGCACCCTGGTCGATTCGGCCGGCGGCGGCTGCACCGTGGCCGGCGCCACCCGCGCCGACGGCAGCTGGACGCAGACGCTGGGCCAGGTCAGCGGCCGGGTGTTCAGCAACGGCAACTCGGCGCCCGGCGGTGACGCCGCGGCCCGCCTGCGCGTGCGCATCATGCATCCCATGGACACCGGCCTGGTCGGTGGCATCCCGGCCTTCTACGTCAGCCGCCTCAGCGTGCGCGATGCCGGCAACCGCGAGCTGCTGCGCATCCACACCTTCGAGCCGGTCAGCGAGAACCCGGTGTTCAGCTTCGACTTCGCCAAGGCGCCGCCGGGGCCGCTGCGCATCACCGGGGTCGACAACAACGGCAACCGCATCGAGAGTCAGGTCGAATGACGCGCCGTGGCCTGCTTCCTGCCGCGCTGCCGGCCGCACTCGCGCTCGCGGGCCTGCTGCTGGCTGCACCGGCGCAGCCGCCCGCGTCGGCCCAGTCGGCCGCAGCCATCGGCCCGCAGGTCAACGTCGCCCGGCTCGACTACGGCCTGCGTGCCCGCGCCCTGGCCGACGGCGTGTGGGTGGTCGAGGGCACGAATGCCGACTTCAGCCCCGCCAACGGCTGCAACATCATCAACACCGGCTTCATCGCCACCGGGGCCGGCGTGCTGGTGATCAACACCGGGCCCAGCCGGCTCTATGGCGAGCAGCTGCGCGCGCTGGTCGAGCGCACGACGCGCGAGCCCGTGGTGCAGGTGCTGCACCTGAACCTGCACCCCGACTACTTCCTCGGCAACCAGGCCTTTGCCGACGTGCCGATCACCGCCACCGCCGACACCCGCGCCGGCATGCAGCGCGAGGCCGCCAGCTACGAGACCAACCTGTACCGCCTGTGCGGTGACTGGATGAAGGGCACCGAGGCGCGCCTGCCCACGCAGACCATCGGCCCCGGCCCGCTGCGCATCGGCCAGCGGGAGTTCGAGCTGCGCGAGTTCCGGGGCCACACCGCCAGCGACCTGGTGCTCATCGACAAGGCCAGCGGCGTGGTGTTTGCCGGTGGCCTGGTGTTCAGCGACCGCGTGCCCACCACGCCGCATGCCGAGCCCAAGGCCTGGCTGAAGGCGCTGGACGGCCTGGCCGCGCTGAAGCTGGCCACCGTGGTGCCCAGCCACGGCCCGGTGCACACGGGGCAGCGCGGCCTGCAGCAGACGCGCGAGTTCCTGCAGTGGCTGGACACCAGCTTCACCCGCTGGGCGGCCCAGGGCTGGGAGATGAACGAGGTGCTGCGCGCCGCGCCGCCCGAGGCCTTCACCCGCTGGGCGGCGTGGCCGGCCGAGTACACGCGCAACGTGGCCCACCTGTACCCCGGTTACGAGCGGGCGGCGCTGCAGCGGGGCCGGCAGCCGTGACTGCGCCGATGCACGCCAGGTCTGCGACAACGCGGCGCTGCGCCTGCTCAATGCTGGAACAACCCGACTCGGGTTGACCCTGGAAATGACGGCCCTGGCGGTGACCATGCCGATGGCACGGTTCCTGCCGGGAAAAGTTCCCGAAGCACCGGTCCCTGTCATCCGGTGTGACAACCCCCACCCGGAGGAGACCCCCCATGAAACTGAAGCTCTCGACACTGCTTGTCACCCTGAGCCTGGCCTCGCTCGGCGCCACGGCCGCCACCCCCGTCACCGACCAGATGATCGAGAACGACGCCGCGTCCACCGGCGACGTGCTCAGCTGGGGCATCGGCCAGCAGGGCCAGCGCTACTCGCCGCTGAAGACCATCAACACCGGCAACGTGGCCAAGCTGCTGCCGGTGTGGAGCTTCAGCTTCGGCGGCGAGAAGCAGCGCGGCCAGGAAAGCCAGCCGGTGATCCACAACGGCAAGATGTTCGTCACCGCCAGCTACAGCCGCATCTTCGCGCTGGACGCCAAGACCGGCACCAAGCTGTGGAAGTACGAGCACCGCCTGCCCGACGGCATCATGCCCTGCTGCGACGTGATCAACCGCGGCGCCGCGCTGTACGACAACCTGGTGATCTTCGCCACGCTGGACGCCCAGCTGGTGGCCCTGAACCAGGACACCGGCGAGGTGGTCTGGAAGGAGAAGATCGACAACTACGCCGACGGCTACAGCGCCAGCGCCGCACCGCTGATCGCCCAGGGCCTGCTGCTGACCGGCGTGTCCGGCGGCGAGTTCGGCGTCGTTGGCCGCGTCGAGGCGCGTGACCCCAAGACCGGCAGGATGGTCTGGATGCGCCCGGTGGTCGAAGGCCACATGGGCAAGAAGTTCGACAAGGACGGCAAGGAAAGCGACAACGGCGTCTCGGGCACCGCGGGCAAGACCTGGCCGGGCGACCTGTGGAAGACCGGTGGCGCGGCCACCTGGCTGGGCGGCACCTACAACCCCAAGACCGGCCTGGCCTACTTCGGCACCGGCAACCCGTCACCGTGGAACAGCCACCTGCGCAAGGGTGACAACCTGTTCTCCACCAGCACCGTGGCCATCGACGTGAAGACGGGCCAGATCGTCTGGCACTACCAGAACACGCCCAACGACGGCTGGGACTACGACGGCGTGAACGAGTTCGTCACCTACGACGACGGCGCCGGCAACATCCTGGGTGGCAAGGCCGACCGCAACGGCTTCTTCTACGTCAACGACGCCAAGACCGGCAAGCTGGTCAACGCTTTCCCGTTCGTCAAGAAGATCACCTGGGCCTCGGGCATCGACCTGAAGACCGGCCGCCCGAACTTCGACCCCGCCAACCGCCCCGGCGACCCGACCGCCGGTGCCGACGGCAAGAAGGGCAACGTGGTCTTCACTGCGCCGTCGTTCCTGGGTGGCAAGAACCAGATGCCGATGGCCTACAGCCCGGACACCAAGCTGTTCTACGTGCCGGCCAACGAGTGGGGCATGGAGATCTGGAACGAGCCCATCACCTACAAGAAGGGTGCGGCCTACCTGGGTGCCGGCTTCACGATCAAGACCCTGTCCGACGGCCCGATCGGCGCGCTGCGCGCGGTCGACCCGAAGACCGGCAAGATCGTCTGGGAAGCGCCGAACAACGCGCCGCTGTGGGGTGGCGTGCTGACCACCGGCGGCAACCTGGTGTTCTGGGGCACGCCGGAAGGCTTCCTGCAGGCCGCCGACGCCAAGACCGGCAAGATCCTGTGGAAGTTCCAGACCGGTTCGGGCGTGGTCGCCCCGCCGGTGACCTGGAGCGAGGGCGGCGAGCAGTACGTGGCCGTGGCCTCGGGCTGGGGCGGCGCCGTGCCGCTGTGGGGTGGTGACGTGGCCAAGAAGGTCAACTACCTCGAACAGGGCGGCTCGGTCTGGGTCTTCAAGATCCCGAAGTAATGCCTGATCGCAGCGGCCAGCCGTCGCGCTGACCGTTGCCTCGACCCCGCTGGCACAGGCCGCCCGAGGGCGGCCTTTTCATGCCCGGCCCGCGTTCCTTTCCCCTTCCCGATCCCATTCAACGCAAGGAGATTCCGATGTTCCAAGCCAAGCAAGCCCGCCGTGTCTTCCTGCTGCGCGCCGTCGCCGCCTCGGGCCTGGTGGCCGCCGGTGCCGCGCAGGCCCAGGCCAAGGTCGACGAGGCCGACGAGACCGCCGTCGGCCTGGGCTACAAGCACGACACGACCAAGGTCGACGCCAAGAAGTACCCGCAGCACAAGGCCGAGCAGAAGTGCAACAACTGCGGCTTCTGGCAGGGCAGCGCCAGCGATGCCTGGGCCGGCTGCGCGATGTTCGGCCGCAAGCAGATCGCCGCCAACGGCTGGTGCGTGGCCTGGAAGAAGATCGGCTGAGCACTGCGGCGGCGTTGCGCCGCAGGGGCGTGGCGGCGGCCGTGACAATCCCGCCATGGTGCGTCACGAAGCAAAGGCTCGACTGAACCCGCAAGGGCGAAGCGGTGCTGCTGCATGCTGCGCATGTCCAACGGGTGAGAGTCCCGTGCCGGTAGGCGTCGGAGCGCCGGGTAGCA
>Ga0116179_1001178_pt1 | contig 19863 bp, 15 predicted proteins | sample AD_UKC071_MetaG_FD_89751 | JGI IMG/M metagenome (GOLD analysis project Ga0116179, IMG submission 89751) | Active sludge microbial communities of municipal wastewater-treating anaerobic digesters from USA - AD_UKC071_MetaG | ecosystem: Engineered > Bioreactor > Anaerobic > Digestate | place: USA...
GCCTCGGCGAACAGGCCACCACAGACCCTGCGATCGGCGCCGGGTACGCCCCCGCCGGCTGGACCAACCTGGTGTCCCACCTGCGCCGCCAGGGCGTCAGCGACGAGGAAATGCTCGCCGCCGGCCTGGCCACCACCGCCTCCACTGGGCGGTTGATCGACCGGTTCCGTGATCGAGCAGTCTTCCCGATCACCCACGCCGGCCAGGTCCTCGGCTTCGTGGGGCGGCGCCACCCTGATCTCACCGATGAGGACCACGCCGGACCGAAATACCTCAACACGGCCCAGACCACTCTGTTCCGCAAGGGTGACCAGCTGTTCGGGATGCGCCCGGACGCGATCGACGCCGGCGCCACCCCGGTCATCGTCGAAGGACCCATGGACGCCATCGCCGTCACCCTCGCCGGGCAAGGCCGCTACGTCGGCGTTGCCCCGCTCGGCACCGCCCTGACCGAGGAACAAGCCGACCAGCTCGCCCACCTCGGCCGGCACCCGATCATGGCCACCGACAACGACCTCGCCGGGCAGATGGCCGCGCACCGCGACTTCTGGCTGCTGGCCCAGCACGGTATGGACCCCACGGTCGCCAGCTTCCCCGACGGGGCGGACCCCGCCGACCTTCTCACCAACCAAGGCGCCCATGCCCTCCTCGAAGCATTGGAGGCGGCCACCCCGCTCAGCCAGGTGCTCCTGACTGAGCGGCTGACCAACCTGACCGGCGATGAAGCGATCAGTGCGGCGGCCGCCGTACTGGCCGCCGCATCACCTACCCGATGGGGCGAAGGCTGCCAGCAGGTCGCTGCAAACCGTGCAGTCGAGCCAGGGCAAGTCCGTTCGGCCCTGGCTCGCGCGGACCGCGTCTGGTCTGCCGACCCCCGGGCGGTGGTCAGCGAGCAGCTCTCACAGATGACCCAGGTACGAGCCCGCATCGCTCAGGCTGCGGCCACGGCGACGACACCGCCAGAGCAGCGATGGATACCCCTAGCGGATCAGATCGACCCACGCCTGAGCCGACAAGGCGACTGGCCATCCCTCGCGGCCATGCTCCAGCAAGCCCACGACGCCGGCTTGGACGTCCCCCGCCTGACCGGCGAGCTCACAGCCGGACGCCCACTGAACGAGCTGCCCGCGCAGGACCTGCGTTACCGACTGGTGGTACACCTGCCCCTGGATAGCCTCCCCGGCGATGCGGCCACCCCGGCAAGTCCGCTGACAGGAGCCGAGCACCAACGCCGCTCCAACGAGGCCCGCTCGCACCGGCCCGACGGGCCGCGTCGCTGACACGGGTGCCTGTGGATGACAACCGCACGCCCTGGTCCCGGCGCTAGCGTCGAAGGGCACAACGGACGAACTGGCGTGAGAGGGTGGAGTAGCGCGTGGGCTTGTTAGTCGTTGCCGGCGTCCTCGGGCTGCTCATAGGAGCCCTGCAGCTGGCGAATCTGCGCCGGTTGGATTATCGACGTCCGGACGAGCGGCATCTGCCGGCGCCGGCGGACCCCTGGTGGGTCGTTCCGTCCACCCTCATAGCGATGACGCTGACCATGGCACGCGGTGACCCCGGTCATCCCTACGCGGCGTTGGTCATCCTGCCCCTGGCGGTGACCGGCGCGTGGCTTTCCGCGGTCGACCTCGACGTGCGCCGGCTGCCCGACCGCATCCTGATGCCGACTGCCGTCGCTACCGTGCTGGCCACGCAGTTCTCACCCGTGTTGAAGGTGGGCACGTTGCGCTGTACACCGCCGTCGGCGTGGGTCTTACCGGAGGATGCCTGTGGGGCCTGCATGCCATCAGCCGAGGAGGCCTTGGGTTCGGTGACGTCAAGCTGGGCGCTGTCGTGGCCGCTGCGACCGCCGAGTCCGCGGAGCTCCGGGCGGCGCGCAAACGGATCCGTGAGCTCGAGACTGAGCTAGCGATCATCCGTGCGGCCTCGAAGTTCCTGGCGGAGGAGAAGCCGCACCCAAAAGGGTTCATCCGGTGATCGACCGCCTCGTCGACGCCGGCATCCCGGTCAAGAAGTGCTGTCGGGTGCTGGGTGTCTCCAGCCCCGGCTACTACCGCTACAAGAACCGGCCGACCTCGGCCACGCAACTGCGCCGCGAGTGGCTGACCGGCCTGATCCGCGAGGTCCACGTCGCCTCGCGCGGTACCTACGGCTACCGCCGCATCCACGCTGAGCTAACGATGGCGATGAACGTCCAGGTCAGCTCGCGGCTGATCTCGGTGCTCAAGACCCAGGCCGGGATCTACGGCCTACCAGGGCCGGCGCGAGTCAAGCGGCTGCGTGGTGTCGTGACCAGCGAGGACCTGGTCAACCGCAAGTTCCACCGCCTGGCCCCGAACGAGCTGTGGGTCACCGACATCACCGAACACCCGACCCGCGAGGGCAAGGTCTTCTGTGCCGCCGTCCTCGACGCCTACAGCCGCCGGATCGTGGGCTGGTCGATCGACACCCGACAAGACAGCGCCCTGGTCATCAACGCCCTCGATATGGCCATCCGCAACCGCCGGCCCGCACCGGGTGGGATCGTCCACGCCGACCACGGAGTCCAGTTCACCTCGTGGGCCTTCGGCGACAAGATCCGCGCCGCGGGCCTGATGCCGTCCTTCGGCAGTGTCGGCGACGGCCTCGACAACGCAATGATGGAATCGTTCTGGTCCTCGATGCAGATCGAGCTGCTGAACCGCAAGAAGTGGAAGGGCCTTGACCCCTGTTGGTGGACACGGGGGTTGATTACGCGGCGGTCGCCAGCGTAGCGGTCGTGGTGGTGGCCTCGTAGTCGTTGGGGCTGAGGTAGCCGCACCAGGAGTGGCGTCGGCGCGTGTTGTAACGGGTGAGCCACTTGAAGACCTCGCGGCGGCACGTCAGAGCGTCGGGCCAGGCGCGGCGGTCTTGCAAGACCTCGCGTTTGAAGGTCGCGTTGAACGACTCGGCCAGCGCATTGTCGGCTGAGGTGCCGACGGCGCCCATGGACCGAGTCACCCCCTGTCGGCGGCAGAGTTTGGCGTAGTCCTTCGAGGTGTAGACCGACCCGTGGTCGGAATGGAAGATCGCCCCGACCAGGCAGCCCCGCGTGGCGGCCGCGTCTTTGAGCGCGTCTTCGACGAGCTCGGTGCGCATGTGATCGGCCATGGCCCACCCCACCAGACGGCGGGAGTAACAATCGATGACAGTGGCCAGGTACCAGTTGGACCCGTCCCCCAGAGGGAGGTAGGTGATGTCGCCGACGTACTTCATGTTCGGCGCTTCGGCGGTGAAGTCTCGTTGCAGCAGGTCAGGAACGTCTTCTCGGGATGGTTCGGGCCGTGTGGTGACGACCTTCCGTTTCTTGACGTAGCCGGCGATGTGCTCGCAGCGCATCACTCGCGCCACGCGCTTGTGGTTCACCCGCTGATCCGGCTCGACGCCGTCGTTGAGTTCGGCCGTGACGCGTGGGGCGCCCAGAGTGTTGTCCGCCTCGTGCAGGATGCGGATCCGGACGGCCAGGTCGGCGTCGGCGGCGGCGCGTTCGGCCCGGGTCGGCGCGGCCTGCAGCCAGGCGTAGTAGGACGAGCGCTGAACCTCCAGCAGCTCACAGAGTCGCTTCACCTCGTAGGTGGCGGCATGGTCGGCGACGAACTGGAAGCGACTCACCAGCGCGTCTCCCCGGCGAAATACTTGGCCGCCTTCTGCAGGATGTCCCGCTCGGTCGTCAGCTTGACCTCGTTGACTTCCAGCTCCCGTACCCGCGTTCGCAACCGGGCCAACTCCTGCTCAGGAGTCTCATCGACCGGCGAAGCCGCCGAGGCCGCCCTCCCGCCGGTGTGGTGGACGGGACTGTCGACCCGCGTGCCGTCGGCGGCGACCTTCGTGCCCGTGCCGTACGCGCGCAGCCACTGAGTCAACGTGCCCCGCACGATCCCCAGGTCATCGGCGATCCCACGGACCGTGGCGCCCGGGGTCCTCTCGTACAACTCGACCGCCTGACGGCGGAACTCCTCGGAGTAAGTCTTCCTGGCCATGATGGACAGATCATCTCGCTCTCACCCGCGGTGCGGGATTCAGCGTGTCCACTACCAGGGGTCAGGCCCCGAAGACGCGAGTCGAGCTGGCCAACGCGATCTTCGAGTACATCGCGATCTTCTACAACCGCCAACGACGCCACTCCAGCATCGGCTACCGCACCCCGATCGAATACGAACTACGCTCCGAAACCACCACCGTCACCGCCTGAGACTGCAGACGCCAACGGGTAACCAAGCCATAGGGCACGTCAAGGTGTCAACCGAACCTTCAGCAGTCCCGTGGGCATCCATAGGGTGGTGCATCACGCGACAAGGGCCCAGCCAAGGAGGCTTGCAGGTGAATGACCACGCTGCTGACGTGACACTGCCCGAAGGTCTCCGAGTTGGTGCCCGTGTGCAGGGCTTGGCGGGCCCGGAACCGGTCACGATTCGGTCGGTGGACCGTCTGGGTGACGGAGCATGGGAGGTCCTCTACCGCGACGACGAGGGCCATGTCGCGGAGAAGCTGGTCTACAGCGAGGACCTGGCGAAGATCCGGCCTGTGAGAGCCGGATCCATCTTCTCCTTCGACGCGGACGGCGCGTCGTTCCGGCTCGCAGCAGAAGCCCGGAGGATGCGCCTGGCGCACCTGTTCGACCCGCAAGCGGCCCTGGGCACCTCGGACGTCGACCCGCTGCCGCACCAGCTGAAGGCCGTCTACGAGGAGATGCTCTCCCCGGAGCGGATGCCCCTGCGCTACGTCTTGGCGGACGACCCCGGAGCGGGCAAGACGATCATGGCCGGGCTGCTGATCAAGGAGCTCATCCTTCGCGGAGCGGCTTCGAACGTGCTCGTCGTGGCCCCTGGCTCTCTGGTCGACCAGTGGCAGGACGAACTCGCGGAGAAGTTCGGGCTGGATGCGCGGATCCTTTCGCGCGAGCACATCGACGGCGACCGCAACCCGTTCGAGCGTGACGGCCTGTGGATCGCCCGTCTGGACGTGCTGGCCCGGAACTCGCAGAACATCCAGGACAAGGCGTGCGCGGTCGACTGGGACCTGGTGATCGTGGACGAGGCCCACAAGATGTCCGCCAACGTGTGGGCCGGCGAGGTCAACAAGACGAAGCGGTACCAGCTCGGGGAACGCCTGGGCCGGCACACCCGAAACCTTCTGCTTATGACTGCGACCCCGCACTCGGGCAAGGAGGAACAGTTCCAGCTGTTCATGGCGCTCCTAGACTCCGACCGGTTCGAACGAGTCGGGCGCGACGGAACACGACGGGTCGACGTGTCGGACCTGATGCGGCGCATGGTCAAGGAGAAGCTCCTCACGTTCGACGGGACGAAGCTCTTCCCGGAGCGAATCTCCTACACGGTCCAGTACGACCTGACCGGGGCGGAGAAGGACCTGTACGCCGACGTCACCGACTACGTCCGCAACCAGATGAACCTGGCTGACGCCGTCCAAGACGGGGGGAAGCGCCGGGCGGTCGGATTCGCCCTCACCACGCTGCAGCGACGGTTGGCGTCATCGCCGACTGCGATCCACCGTTCCCTCGAGCGACGGCTGAACCGGCTCCGCACTGAGCTCTCGGAAGCCCGTATGGGCTTGCACGGGGTCGGCACAGCCCAGATCGAGGCTCCGTCGTACCTGGACGACGAGCACGACGTGGATGACTACACCGACGCTGAACGAGAAGCGGTCGAGGACGAGGCCGTGTCCGCCGCAACGGCGGCCCGGACCGTGGAGGAGTTGCAGGTCGAGGTCGGGATCCTGGAAGACCTCGTAGAGCAGGCCGCGCGGGTGAAGGCGTCCCCGTCCTACGCGAAGTGGGACAAGCTGCGTGAGGTGCTCGACTCTGACGACGAACTCCTGCGGGACAAGTCTGGGCAACGGCGCAAGGTCATCATCTTCACCGAGCACAAGGACACTCTGAACGACCTGACAGATCGGCTGCGCGCACACCTTGGCCGTGACGACGGCGTGGTCACGATCCACGGTGGTGTCCGACGTGAGGACCGGAAGAAGGCGCAGGAGGCGTTCAAGCAGGACGACCAGTGCGCCTTCCTCGTCGCGACCGACGCCGCCGGGGAAGGTGTCAACCTGCAGAACGCGCACCTGCTGATCAACTTCGACCTGCCGTGGAACCCCAACCGGATCGAACAGCGGTTCGGACGGATCCACCGCATCGGACAGACAAACGTGTGCCACATGTGGTCCCTGCTCGCTAAAGACACCCGCGAAGGCGACGTCTACACGCGACTGCTCGACAAGATCGAGCAGCAGCGTGTCGCGCTCGGCACCGACCAGGTGTTCGACGTGCTCGGGCAGGTCTTCGACGGCAACAAGCTGCGCGACCTTATGATCGACGCCATCAAATACGGCGACGACCCAGCCAGGCAGGAAGAACTGTTCCGGATCGTCGACGCCAACGCCGGCGACGGTATCAAGGAGCTCCTGGACTCCCAGCAACTCGTGCCCACCAGCATGGACACCGAGGCGGTCGACGCTATCCGGCTGGAGATGGAACGCGCCGAAGCAGCCCGGCTGCAACCACACCACGTGGAGGCGTACTTCCTCGACGCATTCACGAACCTGAACGGGACGGCACGACCGCGCGAGCACGGCCGGTACGAGCTGCGGAACGTCCCGGCGCGGATCCGTGAACGTGACCGCATCATCGGTCGCGGCACCCCGGTCGTGCAGCAGTACCACCGGATCACGTTCGACCCGGCCACCAAACGCGTCCACGGGTTTGACGGCGACGCAACCCTGATGCATCCGGGCCACCCGCTGATGCTCGCCATGACCAGCCTCATCACGGACGACCACGGCGAAAGCCTCCGCAAGGGCACCATCCTTCACGACCCGTCCGACGCATCCACGACGCCCTACCTGGTGTGCATGCTCGAGCACGACATGGTCGACGGACGCACCGGCAGAGACCGTCAACCGCTCGTGATCTCCAGCCGCGTGCAGTACCTGCGTCTCGACACCGACGCGGCCATCTCCCCGATCGACCAGACCCCGATCCCGAACCTGCAACCGCTGCCCGCCGAAGTTTCAGCGCACATGGACAAGGTGACCAGCGAGGCCGCGTTCAACGCCGGGGGCATCGAGCAGACGCTGAACAGGTACGCGGCTGCGACCGTCGCTCGCAACCACGCGAACGACGTGACGGCCAGCACCCAGGCGCGGGTCGAGAAGACCCGCCGACTTGTCCGCGAACGCCTTACCGCATCCATCCGCTATTGGGACGGTAGAGCCGCCGAACTGTACGACCAAGAGAAGGCCGGTAAGAAGACTCGACTCCCCGGGCAGGAAGCCCAAAACCGAGCCGACGAACTCACCAGGCGACTCGAACGACGCATGAGCGAACTGGACCAGGAAGAAGCGGTCTCCGCCCGCGCCCCCCGCATTACCGGGGCCTTCATCGTCATCCCCCAAGGGTGGGTCACCGCGCTCAGTGACCCCGAGGGTGCAGCCCGTTACGCCAAGGAGACCGAACGTGTCGAGCGCGCCGCTGTTGACGCCGTCCTCGCGATCGAGGCCGCACAGGGCCACACGCCACGGGAGATGGTCAGGAACAACCCTGGCTATGACATCGAGTCCGACACCCCCGCCGGGCTCGACTTCATCGAGGTCAAGGGACGGATCGAAGGGGCTGAGGACTTCATCGTCACCAGGCAGGAGATCGTCCACCTTCTCAACAAGGGCGAACGAGCTGTGCTCGCCCTCGCGGAGGTCGCTGCGGACGGGTCAACCCGTGTCAGGTACGTGCGTGACCCTATGACCACCCCGCCAGACCCGCGGACCCGTCACACGGTCTTCAGGTGGGCCGACTTCTGGAACGACGGACAGGACATGCACCCGTGACCGAACAACCGCGCAAACTCATCGAGGTGGCGCTACCTCTCGATGAGATCAACGCAGCCTGCAAGGCTGACAAGGATCGCCGGACCGGCACGATCCGTAACCTTCACAAGTGGTTCGCACCGATGCCGCTCCCGGCATGGAGGGCCCTCCTATTCGCGGCGCTCGTGGATGACCCGGACGACGAGGAGAAACGTTCAGCTCTGCTGGATCTAATCCGTCGGCTGATGAAGAACGGTGGCAACCCTCCCGACGAGGCTGACCTGCGCGAGTCTCAGCGGATCCTCAGCCAGCAGTTCCCCGAGGGCCAGCCGGTGGTCTTCGACCCCTTCTGCGGGGGTGGGTCAACCCTGGTCGAAGCGCAACGGCTCGGGTTGACCACGCGCGGGTCCGACCTCAACCCGGTGCCGGTCCTCATCACGCGAACTCTCACCGAGACTCTGCCGAAGGTATGGGACCAGCAACCTCTCACCCATCACACCAACTCTGACGGGCTCTTCACGCAACCGCAGCGGGCGAAGTACCACGGCTATGACGGCTTGATTCAGGACGTCGAGCATTACGCACGCCTCGTGGAACAGCGGGCAAGGGAGCAGCTGGCACCGCTCTACATACTTGACGGCGAAGGCCAGAACGCCATCGCGTGGGTTTGGGGACGAACAGCGACCTGTCCCAACCCAGCGTGCCGCATCGAGACCATCTTGACGACATCTTGGTGGCTTTCAAAGAAGGCGGGGGCACGAACATGGATCGAACCCACGGCATCTGAAGGGAAGGTCTTGCTCGATGTCATCACGCGTCCGTCGGGCGATGCACCACCCTCCCCAAAGGTCGGTGACGGTGTCTTTGCCTGCGTCGCGTGCCCCGCGATCTTGGATGGTAAGTATCTGAGGGCTGAGGGTTCGACAGGGCGTATGGGGCTTCGGCTCCTGGCTGTCATGGATGAGACGAACGATGGGAAGCGACGTCGTCGCACCTTCCGAACGCCCACGGCAGTCGAGGCCGCCGCTGCACAAGCCCGGCGGCCGGATCATTTGCCTGAGGTCCCCATCAACCCGAAGGGCCAGGGCATCCGAGTCACCAACTACGGCATGCTCGAGTGGAGCGACGTACACACGCCTCGTCAGCTGCAGGTCCTCACTACGTTCGCCGACCAAGTCGCTGACATGTTTGAGGAAGTAGTCACTGACGGAGGTTCCGAGGAGTGGGCCCGAGCCGTCGTGACGCTACTTGGAATCGCCGTAGGCAAGCTCGCCCATTATCAGTCCACTCAGACCCGGGTTGAGCACGGAAGCGGCGGCTCGAACCGGACGCACCCAGCGTTTGGTCGGAACGACATGCCGATGACTTGGGACTTCACCGAGATCAGCCCGTTCGGAGGGCGCGCAGGCGGGTGGATGCAGTATCTGGACACGTCGCTGAAGGCACTTGAGCACGTACCGCACGGCAAGGGGACTACTGGTCTGGCAGACGCACGAGAGGCTAAGGCAGGTGGACCTGCGTTGGTCGCGACCGATCCTCCATACTTCGACGCAATCGGCTATGCGGACCTGTCCGACTACTTCTACGTGTGGCACCGACGAGCCCTGCGGGACGTCCATCCTGACCTGTACCGCACGATCGCCGCGCCTAAGGCCGGAGAACTGACCGCGATCCCGAGCCATCACGGTGGGGCCAACGCGGCGAAGCAGTACTTCATCGACGGCTTCACCGAAGCGTTCCAGTCCTTGGCCGGTGAGTTGGGCCAGAACCTTCCGATGCTTGTGGTGTATGCCTCCAAGGAACAGAAGTCGGGCACAGACGAGCAGACACGCTGGTCGTCAATCCTGACAGCGATGCTGGCCGCCAACCTAGAAATCACGGGTGCCTGGCCGATCCACGGCACGGGAAGCACCCGTCTCGTGAGCCAAGGGACGAACGCGGTCGCCACGTACGTCGCGATGGTCGCCAGGCCGAGGAGCAGCGACGCAACTACGAGCTCACTCGGAGAGTTCAACCGCGTCCTCAGGCGCGAACTCCCCGACGCGGTGCACGCACTCCAGGAAGCCTCGATCCTGCCCGTGGACATGGCCCAAGCGGTCATGGGGCCAGGCATGTCGATCTTCTCCAGGTACGTCGCCGTCATCGACCAGGAAGGCAACCCCCTGGGTGTCCACGACGCGCTCCGCTTGATCAACAGCGTCTACGCCGAGGTGCAGGAGGAGCAGGAAGGCTACCTGGACGCAGATTCACAGTTCGCGGTTGCATGGTGGCACAAGCACGGCTGGGCAACTGGCACCTTCGGTGAGGCCGACGCCCTGGCGCGACCCAAGGGCATCAGCGTCGACGACGTCGCCCGCGCTGGCGTCATCAGCCAGCAGCCGAACAAGGTCACCGCGGTGGGAATCACTGGCCTGGACCGCGACTGGGATCCAACATCGGACATCCGCGCGACCTCCTGGGAGGCAGTTCACCACCTGGTGGACCGCCTCATCGACGGCGGCGGCCAGACAGAGGCGGCGCGGTTGCTGGCCAAGGTGGACGAGGTGGGTCTGGCCGATTCGGCACGCATGCTGACGTACCGGCTCGCGGCGATCGCTGCGAGCACGCAACGCACGAGGGACGAGGAGCGCTACAACGCGCTCATTGAAGTGTGGCCACGGCTTGTGGCCAATGCCCCGACGGAAGGACTGTTCTGATGGCTGTGTCGAACCGGGATCGTGTCGAGTCCGTCCTGGTCAAGGTGAACCACGTGCTGAGCGCAGCACTGGTTCCTGTGATGGTGAGCACGTACGGACAGGACTGGTGGTCCTTCCTTGCTGCCCGCGCCGAGGGTAAGGAACCCCAGCCGGGGGACGCTGGCAGGCGGATCACGCTCGGACTGGCCAAAGATGCGCCCTCGTGGTCCGTTGAGGATGCAGGGCCTCGGCTGTGGGCGCTCATGGAGGCATGGGACGAGGTCGCGGCAAAGGTGAGCGTGTCGGATCGGCGCTCGGTCGAGACTGTCTTCTTCGCGGCGGCTGACCTCGCTACCGGGGAACGCTTCACCTCTGACCGGTGCGAACGCGTCCTCGTCGAGGCCGAAGAACTCGTCCGCGCACTGGGAGACCCCGCTGCGGCCGACTCGATCGAGGACGCACGGCGGGACTTCCGCCGGGTCCGGTTCGAGGAGGACCAGCGCCGGCTCCAGCGTGAGACCCAGAAGACGTTGGACGTGCAGATCGACTCCGGTGCGCTCCCTTCGTGGCGTTCCGTCGTCGAACCGCATGACGACGTCGCAAGGGGCACGTTCCAGCTGGCACAGTTCGCCGCCGACCTGCGCCTCGTCCACCAGGGCAAGGCTGGGTCAGAGTACGCAGACCCTGTCGAGTTCTTCTCCCGCACGTACCTGACGCGTGGCTTGAGCGACCTGCTGCGCACCACGGTGCGGCGCATGGCTGGCTCTGGAGGTGACCCGGTTGTCGACCTGATGACCACGTTCGGTGGCGGGAAGACCCACTCGCTGCTCGCGGTGTACCACGCCTGTTCTGGAAAGTCCGCAGACGAGCTTGACGGGATGCGCGAGCTCTGCGACGAAGCCGATGTGTCCGGGCTGCCCGACCACGTGAACCGCGTCGTCATCGTCGGGAACGACCTGTCCGTGCGGGGGTCGGTGAAGGGCGACGGGACGCGTGTGAACACCATGTGGGGTGAGATCGCGTGGCAGCTCGGCGGTGCGGACGGCTATGAGCTGGTGCGTGAGGACGACGAGAGGGGCTCCCCTCCGACAACGACGCTTCTGGACGAGCTGCTGAACAAGTACTCCCCGTGCGTCATCTTGATCGACGAGTGGGTCGCGTACCTGCGTCAGCTCTGGTCGGCGGAGTCGGTGTACCCGGCTGGGACGTTCGACGCGCACCAGACGTTCGTGCAGTCGCTGACGGAGGCGACGAAGAACGCACCGCAGGCGCTGCTGGTGGTGTCTCTGCCCGCGTCGGACTCGGTGCGGGACATGGGGGCGTTGACTGTCGAGAACGCGCACGAGATCGGCGGGACCGCGGGTTTGGAGGCGTTGCGTGGTCTCCGCTCCGTGATCCACCGGGTGGAGACGCCGTGGCAGCCTGCGACGACGTCTGAGTCGTACGAGATCGTGCGGCGGCGCCTGTTCAAACCGTTCGGTCGGGAACAGCTGGCGGCTCGGGATCTGGTGGTGTCCCGGTTCAAGGAGCACTACACGAAGCACATGGCGGACGTGCCGACGGACGTGCGTGAGTTCGGGTACGAGCGCAGCCTGCGTGATGCGTACCCGATCCACCCTGAGCTGTTCGAGCGGTTGTATGAGGACTGGTCCACGCTCGAGCGGTTCCAGCGAACCCGTGGGGTGCTGCGCCTCATGGCGACTGTGGTCCATTCTCTGTGGTCGCGCGGTGACGCCGGAGCAGTGATCCTGCCTGCGAATGTCCCGTTGGAGGACAAGAAGGTCGTCGAAGAACTCGGTTCGCACCTGGATGATAGGTGGGGGCCGGTCATCGACACTGACCTGGCCGGGCCGACGTCCACCGCGGCTGGGGTCGACCGGGACATCCCGCTGCTCGGTCGCACGATGGCGGGCCAGCGTGCCGCGCGGGCGCTCTTCCTCGGTTCGGCTCCGACGGCGAACCGCCGCGACAGCGAAGGCAAGGAGGTCGTAAATCGCGGGATCGAGCAGAAGCGTGTCGTCCTCGGTGCGACCTACCCGGGCGACAACCCGGCCCATGTCGCGGACGCGCTGCGTCAGATCGCTGAGCGCGGCTCGTACGTGAACCGTGACGGTGACCGGTACTCCCTGTCCCTGTCGCAGAACCTCGCCCAGCTCGCACGGTCCAGGGCCGACTCCTACCACGACGACGAGATCCTGGAGACCCTGACCTCCGTCATGCGAGAAGAGAAGGACAAGGGCGTCTTCGCCCGTGTCCACCGGATGCCCGCCACGTCCGCTGACGTGGAAGACACGCCCACCGCGGGTCTGGTCGTGTTCGGACCGGATCGTCCGTTCCGGAAGACGGGGTCGGGTAAGCCGCTGTCACCGGCCGAGGCCACGATTCACGACTTCCTCCAGCGTCGCGGTACTGCGGCCCGGATACACAAGAACGCGCTCGTGTTCGCGGCACCGGACGCGGACCGGTGCGACACGCTCCTGCGGGCGGTGCGGTCGTGGAAAGCGTGGAAGTCCGTCGTCGATGGAGCGGACGATCTGAACCTGGCCCCGAACGCGGTCGCGAACGCCCGCAGCCGTGAGGATCAGGCGAGGCAGACCATGCGTGGCGCGATCAAGGAGGCGTACCGGTGGGTACTCAACCCCGCCCAGGACGCCGGCGCCCCGGAGATGGTCGTGGACGCCATCTTCATGAACGGTGACGGGACCATCGCTGAGCGGGTGACCCGCAAGGCAAACGACTCCGAGCTCATCTACTCCACCTACCCCGTGTCCTTCCTGCGCCGCTGGATCGACCAGCTCAACCTGTGGACCGAGGACACCCCGCACGTCGAGCTCGGCAAGGTCACGGGGTACTTCGCGGACTACGTCTACATGCCCCGCCTTGTGGGGCCTGAGGTCCTCGTGGAAACGGTCCGCCAACGGCCCGACTCCACCCTCGCCGTCACCGAGGGAGGGCTCGCCTACGCCGACTACGTCGACGAGGCAGGCAAATACCAGGGCCTGTCCTTCGACCGGACGCACCACGTCCAACCGAGCGGCCTGCTGGTCGACCCCCTCACCGCACGGCGGCAGGTCGAGCGGGATCAAACGCCGGATACAGGCCCCTCGCGCGACGAGGACGAACCCACGACCACAGACGACCCGGTCGTGCTAGTGGATCCCGACCAGCCAGGACCACCGAGTCGGACGGGAGACGACGAGGACGACCCTGGCACGCGCCCGTCGCGCATGTACGCGGCCAAGGCTGCGGACCCTGTCCGGTTCATCCGTGACAGCCGAGCGATCTCCGAGGAGATCGTCAGCCACTTCACCGACGTCGGCGCGAACATCACTCTCCACATCGAGGTGTCCAGCGACGAGCTCGACAAGCTGGACGACGACGTCATCGCGGCCCTCCGCACGAACCTCGAGCAGATGGGCTTCACGGACACCGAGATTCGCTAGGCGCGTTTGGTCGGTGCGTGCCCAACAGCCGGCCAGAGATGCATTGTGCCGGGTCTGATCGTTCTAGCGATGAGACCCAGTTCTAGCCTGGGTGCTCGATTCGGGTCGTTCTAGAACGTGGAGCCGGCAACACCCCCCAGGGCAGAGCTCCCGAGGAGTCACTGCTGTCCAGGTGCAACACGCTTGAACACTCGGGGGAACCGCCCTACTCCTCCGGGCAGGATTCAGCCAACGACGACAACGCCAACGAGTCCTACCCCACCCTCGACGCCGCTATCCGCGACACTTACGCCGCCCGCTCAACGGCGACCTTGAAGAACTCGCTCTATGATTCCTACATCCGCGCGATTAAATGGGCCTCGCTGAGGATCGCCGACCGTGGCGTCGTCGCGTTCGTGACCAACGGTGGCTGGCTCGATTCGAACACGGCTGACGGCATGCGGCTTTGCCTCGCCAACGAGTTCAGCGACATCCACATCCTCAACCTGCGCGGCAACCAGCGCACGGCCGGTGAGCAGTCACGCAAGGAGGGCGGAAAGGTCTTCGGTGGCGGCTCCCGCGCCACCGTCGCCGTCACGATCCTGGTGAAGGACCCGAACCGCAGCGGAGCAGCGCGCATCCACTACACCGACATCGGGGACTACCTCATCCGAGAAGACAAGCTGGCCAAAATCGAAACAGCTGAACGGTTATCCGCGCTCGAGCCCGTCACCTTGATCACCCCCAATGCCGACGGCGACTGGCTCAACCAACGCCGCGACGACTTCGGCACCTTCCTGCCCATCGGAGACAAGGAGGACACCAGCATCTTCGCACTCTACTCCGGCGGCCTCAAGACCAACCGAGACGCGTGGGTTTATGGGAGCAGTCGAGCGGCAGTGGGAGAATCCATGGCTCGACTCATTCGAAACTATGAGATCGAACGCGACGCGATCCGCAGAGATGCGCGCCACGTGCTAAATCGAGACTCCAGAGACCTGGCGTGGGATGTGAGCGCTGAGCAGGCAGTCGCCCGAGACCAACGGCGAGAGTTCAGCCAAGATGCGATTCGTACCTCGATATACCGTCCTTTCCATCGCCAACGCAGCTATTTCCACACGGAATGGAACCCACGCCAAGGAAGGCTAAAGGACTTGTTCCCGACGCGGGATCATTCCAACGTTGGCTTCTACGCGCTGAACCCTGGGGCCGAGAAGCCGTTCGCCGCTCTCGCGGTCGATCAGGTCCCTGACCTCGCGCTGTACGGGTCGAACGCTGGTCAATTGTTTGCGCGGTGGCGGTACGAGAAGGTTGAAGCCGATGAAGGGATGCTCGCCTTTGACTCCGCCGATTGCGGCCATCTGGTGGACGGATATCGCCGAATCGACAACATCACCGACCACGCACTTGCCACCTTCCGGGCGGCGTACGGCGAACGCATCACGAAGGATGACGTCTTCTTCTACACCTATGGGCTGCTCCACTCCCCCGAGTACCGGGAGACCTACGCCGCCGATCTGAAGAAGATGCTCCCGCGCGTCCCGCTCGTGACCGACTCGTGGCCGTACGTCGAGGCTGGCCGACGGCTCTCCGAACTCCACCTCGGCTACGAGACTGTCGATCCCTACCCTCTTGTGGGGCTGGACGATTCGACACCGACAGGCGATGCGGCGTACGACCACTTCCGTGTGGATAAGATGTCCTTCGCAAAGGTTCGAGACCCCGAAACGAAGAAGCTTGTCGCCGACCGCTCGACGGTCATCTACAACTCGCGGATCACGCTGAGCGGTATCCCCGAGGACGCTTACCGCTACATGCTGGGCAGCCGGTCTGCGGTCGAGTGGATCATCGACCGCTACCAGGTGAAGACCGACAATGCCTCCGGGATCGTTAACGACCCGAACGACTGGTCACGTGAGGTCGGTGATCCGCGCTACATCATCGACCTGCTCGCGCGCATCGTCACGGTCAGTCTGGAAACCATGGCCGTCGTCGACGCTCTCCCTCCACTGGAGATTCGGCCTGGGCCTGTTAGTCGATGATCTCGCCGGTTCGGGTGTCGACGCGCTGCCCGTCGACGATGTGCAGGCGAGGACCTGCACTTGGTGAAGGGGCGGTGAGCGGTACGGCGGTGTCGTCACGGTAGACCTGGTGTCGATTCTCGACGGCGGCCTCGGCGGTGTGCCGGGTGTATCGGCCCTTGGCTGGCCATGGTTGGTGGCCTTCCTCGCAGTGGGCCTTCACTCGTTGTCGCATTCGTTCGGTGAAGGCAGGCAGGGCGTACCGGTGCCACTCTTCCAGGGCGTCGCTGGACAGTGCGGTGCCGGCGCGGCGTCGTTGGTCGGCCAGGACGGCGATCTCGTGGACCAGGTGAGGGTGTTGCGGCCAGCAGCTGGGGATCATGGTGGCGACGTCCCACACGTATTGGCTGTTGAGCCAGGTCACCACGGCCTCTAGCCATTGCCATAGTTCGAGCCGTAGATCGGAGTTTGTGCAGGTGCCTGGCTCCCACGGCCTGGGCAGGGTATTGATGTCGCCGAGAGCTTTGAGCTGTTCTTTGGTTCCGGTCGCTGCGATCTGGAGTTCGCGGTAGGCATGGGTGACGAGCCGTCCTGGGCCGGGGAATGCTGCGACCATGACGGGCTGCGCCGTTGCGGGCGCCTGGCTGGTCACCGTGCATCCTCCTCCGTGGCGAGCCCGCGGCGGCGGGCCTCCACCAGCGCTGCGGTGCTACGGGCTTCGGGGGTGATGACCATGACGCGATCGTTGTCGAGTCGGGTGCGCAGCTCGCGTTGTTCGGCCAGCAACTGTTTGCCGGTCTTGCCATCGATGCAGCGGTGGAGTTTGGCGATCATGGGTCGCCCGTTCTCGCAGACCACGAGGGCGTGGCGTTCCTTGAGTTGCCGGACCTCGGCGCCGGTCATGATCGGGATGTCTTCGGCTGTGGTGGTGCGTCCCCCCATCTGCCCGGTCTGCCAGCTGGTGCGGGTGACCCGCACCGGGCCCAGCAGGTCGGAGATCTCCTGGTTGAACGCCACATCCTTGGAGCCACCGAACAGGATCAGGTTGTTCGTCAACCCCAGCAGGGTGCGGGCCTCGTGTTCACCGAAGATCGAGGTGAGCTGGGGCCTGGTCTGGGCAGCCCACATGAACGACAGCCCCAAGGCGCGTTCGTTGGCCATGCGGGTTCGCAGCGTGGGCAGCGGCGCAGTGGACGGCAACTCATCCAGGAAGGCGTGAAAGGGCGGACACAACCGGCCGTGCGGGGACACGTTCGCGGCCGCCAAGGCGGTGTCCAGGACGTCTTCGGCGACCGCGGTCATCAGAGGCGAGGCACTGGCGTACGGATCTTCGCGCCCCAGCAGATAGATCGTTCCGCCGCGCCGGATGACGTCGCGCAGGTCGGTGGCGGGCCGCCCGGGCCCAGGCACGCAACGGCGTCGGATCGGTTCCTGGAAGAACAGCGACATCGCTTGCTGCACGGTCGTCACCGTGTTCCCGGCCGTGCGGTCATCACCGTGGAGGGCACCGTGGAGCAGCCCGTGCCAGAACGGCGCGGCGTGTGGGTGTTCGCGCAGGATCTCGGTGGGTTCGCTGGCCGACAGCGGGTTGGCGACCCAGCGCAGCACATCCTCTAGGCTACGCCCGGTCAGTGCGGCGGCGTGGAAGTACGCCTGGAGCACCTTGGCGGCCTCGGCGGCGTAGAAGCGCGCCGCGTCGTCCCCATGGCCGCCGGCGACTGCACCCTTCACGGTCCCGGCGCAGAACGCTTTCGCGCGTCGCTCAGCGGTCATCGGGTCCACGCAGCTGGCGATCGGATCCCACACCAGCTCAGGCAGACCTGCAGCGATCCCGAACGGGTCCAAGACGACGCAGGGTCGGGGGCCACGGGATCGAGAGGTGAAGGACAGCAGCAGGTCGTCCCGTTTGGTCAGCGTCACCAGCGCCGCGCCGGGTGCTTTCAGCAACGCGGGGATCAACAAGTCCAGGGTCTTGCCGCTGCCCTGAGGCCCGATCACGCCGGCGGTGCGATCCCAGGGCACCCACAGGGGCCCACCACGTGGCTCGTGTACCCGCCCTAGATGCCACCCGATCTCCGCGGGGGTGATCCGACCGATCATCGCCGGCCTCCACGACGCGTGCCGCCGTACAGGTCCGGTCGCACCACGGGCGCCACCTTGCGCAGCCGTGCGACACCGAGCAGCTGCTCAGCCTCTGATTTGGACGCCATCCCCTGAATGCGACCCGGACCCCACCGGTCCAGCCCATATTTTACGGCGGCCCCCATCACAATCACAGCGAGGAGTTCCACGACCGTCATCCACACGTGCAGGGCAAGCGGCCCGGCTGGATGCGCCAGATGCGTCAACCCTGCTGCCGCATCTCCGGCCAGTAGTCCAGGAAGAGCCGTGAACAGTTCATCCTGGGGAGTGAACCGCCAGCCGTTGCCCGCGACCGCGTTCGCCAACGCCCTGGCCAGGTGAAGCCCCAGGATCAACGTCATCACCACCCCTACGACGACGGCCAGAGGGATCTCCCAGGTCATCGGGTAAGGGTTCGCTCGTCGAGCTCGCTGCATCGGAACTGTCCTCTCCTCGTCCCCTAAAGCAGGCAGCTCGCGCTGAGTGGACAAAGATCGAGGCCCCCGGGGGTCCGGAGGCCTCGATCGTTCTTACGCTGAAGGTGTGGGGCCGGGTGCCGTGCTTGCACCCGGCCCCACTACCGACCTTCAGCGATGCTGGTGTTGGGGTGTCGCGCGGCGGCGGCGGGGCCGATGAACCGGCCCGTGATGGCCGAGCGGTAGCCACTCGCCTTGCTGGGCACACTTTGGGTGACCGTGGTCCTGGGAGACCGAGCAGCCGCCCGAGCGGTCACAAAGCGGCCGGTCGATGCGCTGCGAGAAACACTTCGTCCCATGCTTTCACCTCCTCTCCGGAGTTGGTCCTTCCTGCCTGGCTGTTGTCTCACCAGGTCACTCTCTTCTAAGTGCGCTTCGACTGCGGATCCCTCAACGTGCCGCTCTTGGCCACGATCGCGTCCCGGGTGCCGGCCGGGGTGGATGCGCGCAGTCGTGTGACGCGCGTCGAGCCCAGGGATGACTTCATAACGACCGACCTCATCTGTTGGGAAGAAGTCAGCCTGCCTGTCTGGCGTTGCGCCATTTCGCCCTCTCTCTGGTCACCATGTTTTCAGCAGCCTTCGCGTTGGGTACGCCTGGAACCATGTCGGAGATCTCTGCGTAGCTGTACCCCTCCAGGTACTTCAGGCGGAAGACGTCGGCGACCAGAGGCGGCATCTGGTCCAGGATGCTCGCTGCGCTGCCTCGTCCGACTGCGACAGCTTCGGGGTCCTCGCGGGAGACCCGCTCGGTGTCGTAGAGGACGCCAAGCTCGCGGCGGCGCTTCTCCTCAGCATGCCAAGACCGGTACACGTTGGGGAATTGGATCTTGCACTGCCCCACGAAGTACGTCGCCAGGGAGGCGCCGCGGTCTGACTTCCATGCATTGTCCATGAGGACGGCCTTGAACTTTCGGATGGCGCGTGCCACGACCTCGTTGGCCAGGCTCTGGATCGTGTGATCATCCAGCCAGGAACTGGGGCACGGGGGCACGGGCTTGCCGATCGCGGAGACCTCTCCGTAGACGCGACCGGTGTAGAGCCACCCCACCATGACCGCGTAACCATACTCAGCCAACGCCTCGGCGACGGGAGCCCACGTTCTGTCCGACCAAGCATTCAACTGGAGCTGGAACACGGTCTCCGCGTCGTAGCGAAGCCGAGCTTCGTGCTCCTCGGCGCTCATCCGGGTAAGCCGTTGTACAGTCGCTGCGTTCGCGACCGGCAAACGATGCCCTTCCGGATCCAAGGTTCCTCCTGTGCGGCGTGAGCGCCTGAAGGCGTTCATGCCGTACTAAGTGTCCTCGATCCGC
>Ga0116179_1001200_pt1 | contig 19629 bp, 18 predicted proteins | sample AD_UKC071_MetaG_FD_89751 | JGI IMG/M metagenome (GOLD analysis project Ga0116179, IMG submission 89751) | Active sludge microbial communities of municipal wastewater-treating anaerobic digesters from USA - AD_UKC071_MetaG | ecosystem: Engineered > Bioreactor > Anaerobic > Digestate | place: USA...
AGCAGGGTTCGGGCAGCATCCTCGGCGACATCCTCGGCGGGATCCTTGCCGGTGGCCTCGGCGGAGGGGCTGCGCAGCAGCAGGGCTACCCCCAGCAGCAGGGCTACCCGCAGCAGCAGAATGGGCCGTTCAACGTGCCTGGCCAGACCAACGACCCTGGCGACCTGCGGATCGACGACGCCGCGCCGACCACGGCCGACGGCCGTCCCCTGCCTGGCGGGCAGCAGCAGTCCGAGGGTGGTGGCGTCCTGGGCGACATCCTCGGCGGCATCTTCGGCAAGCGGGGCTGACCCCCCTCAAGCCCAGATGCGCCTGATCCTGGCTTCGAAGTCACCGGCCCGCCTCACGACGCTGAGGCGGGCCGGTGTCATGCCCGAGGTGATCGTCTCCGACGTCGACGAGGACGCTATCCCGATCACCGACACCCGAGCGTTGGCGCTGGCGCTGGCCCGGCTGAAGGCAGAAGCAGTGGCAGAACGCCTCTCCCCGAGCGAGGACGTGATCGTCGTTGGCTGCGACACCGTGCTGGACTTCGATGGCAAGCCGCGCGGCAAGCCCGGCACGCCCGAGGCAGCGGAGCGGCTCTGGCGTCGCCTGCGTCGTACATCGGCGGCTCTGACCACCGGGCACCATGTGATCGTCAGGGTGGGCGGCGACGAACGGGTCGCCTCCCGGGTGGCCGAGACGATCGTTCACTTCGCGGACCTCAGCGACGAGGAGATCGCCGCCTATGCCGCCACCGGCGAGCCCGAGAAGGTGGCTGGCGGCTTCACCATCGACGGCATGGGCGGACCGTTCATCACGGGCATCGAGGGCGATCACCACAACGTGGTCGGGATCAGCCTGCCCTTGCTTCGGATGATGCTCGCCGACCTGGGCATCCCCTGGCACACCCTCTGGGCTTCAGGTGGAGCCCTCACCAGGCTGGAGCCGGTCGAGGCGGACTGATCCGCCCCGGTCCACAGGTCAGGCCGGCTTGCGCCTGATCGTCAGTGCCCACAGGTCGTCGCTGATCGTGAAGGCAGCCGAGAACCCCTGGTTGGCGAACAGCAGCGCGCCCGGTGAGTCGGCGTCGACCTTCCAGATGTCGGTCTGCAGAGTCCGCCTGAGAAAGGCCTGTACGGTCGCACCCTCCGCAGCTGGACCGAACGCCGTGGTGACGTTCACCTGGTCGACCCTGCGGGTGATGGTCGCCTGAGCCGGCAGGAAGACCACGTCCACTGGGCCGTTCGTGAAGCCGAGCTGCCGCAGCGAGACACCGTCCGCAGGCCGGGAGACGACGACGGGGGGCGGGTTCCTGATCGAGGTGGGTGCCGCCGAGCACCCGGTCGCAGCGACCGGGACAAGGACGGCGGCCATGAGGATCCGGCGACGCGAATGCACGCCCACCACCGTAGCCGCGATAGCCTTGCCGACCGTATGACGCCCATCGACACGCCATCGGCCCAGGGGGCTGGCTCGACCGATCTCGAGCCGGCGCCTCGGCACCGGCTGCCCGCCATCGTCCGAGCTCTGCGCCCCAAGCAGTGGGTCAAGAACGTGCTGGTCTTCTCGGCGCCCCTGGCGGCCGGTCAACTGCTGCACGGGGGCGTGCTCCGGTCGACGCTGGGCGCGCTGGTGGCGTTCGCCCTGGTCAGCTCGGCGGTCTACCTGCAGAACGACGCCCGTGATGTCGAGGAGGACCGGCAGCATCCGCGGAAGCGGTTCCGGCCGATCGCGGCCGGTGAGCTGTCGATCCCGGCCGCTCTGGTGATGTGCGGCGTCGTGTTCGTGGCTGGCGCCGCGCTCGGCTTCTGGATCAACCCTGCGCTGGCCGCCGTCCTCGTGGTCTACGCCGTGATGCAGGTCGGCTACACCGCTGCCCTCAAGCACCAGCCTGTCCTTGACCTGGCCATCGTCGCCCTCGGCTTCCTACTGCGGGCCATCGCCGGTGGCGTGGCGAGCGGCATCCCGCTGTCGCAGTGGTTCCTGTTGGTGGCCTCGTTCGGGTCGCTGTTCATGGTCGCCGGGAAGCGCTACTCCGAGATCGTCCAGCTCGGCGCCGAGGCTGGCACCCGGCCGTCACTCGCGTCGTACACCCCCGGCTACCTCAGGTTCGTCTGGACCGCCGCTGCCGTCCTGGTGATCGCCTTCTACAGCCTGTGGGCGTTCGACCAGCGCCACCTCGGCGTCTGGGGCGTGCCCTGGACGTGGGTGTCGATCGCGCCGTTCACCCTGGCCATCCTGAGCTACGCGCGGCAGATCGACTCCGGTGAGGCCGGCGAACCCGAGAGTGCGATCCACGACCCGGTGCTGCTGGTGCTGGGTGCGCTGTGGCTGGTGACCACCGGGATCGCCGTCTTCGGCAAGGCCTTGGCGAGCTAGCAGGACTACCCGCAGCCGTCGCAGCCACCGAGGTCACAACCGTCGCAGCCGTCTGGCAGCGACAGGTCCGTACCGGATCCGACGAAGTCGGCCACACCGCCCACCAGGTCTCCGAAACCGCCGTCCGGCAGGTCACCGAAGCCTGACAGGTCGGGCATGTCGATGCTGCCGACCAGGTCAGCGTCGATGCCGATCGCCGCCAGGTCGGCCGCGTCGCCGAGCACCGCACCGACCTCGATCAACGCGCTCAGGTCGAGATAGCCCACATCGGTCCAGGCCATCGCGAACCCGTCGAGCCTGGCGCGCTTGGCCACCTCAGCGAACACCGTGGCCCAGTGATCGGTGACGCCAAAGGCAATGGCGTACGGGAGGTAGCGGCTGAAGATGTCCTGCGCCTCCTCGTAGCGGATCTGGTCGGCCTCCGCGGTGGAGAGGTAGGTCTTGAACCCGAGCGCCTGGATCCGCTTCGCCGTACCGAGCGCAGTCCGAGGCGTACGGCCGCGGCCCGTCATCGCCAGGACCACGCCACCCGCGATCACCATCGCCCCGCCGAGCCAGCCGTACCAGACTCCGATCTGCGCACCGAGGAACCCGAGGTACCCGAGCAGCACGACGCCGATGGCGATGACCAGGTACCCCACGAGCGATACCCGCATGTTCTTCGCCCGAGGATGACGCCGGTAGTAGCCGTCGCGGACGACCGCCCGGTAGAGCTCGACCTGCGCCTCGCGCATGGCCTCGCCGAACCGGCCCTGGGTGAGCTGGCTCATCAGCACCGTCCTGCGACCTGAGAAGAGCCCAGCGAGCAGCTGGTCCTCCCACGGCTCCCAGCCGCTGAGCTGGACGGCCTCGAGCTCCCAGTCCGGGTCGCCGCCGGACTTCTCGGGCGGGATGCCCCTGATCGTGATCGCGCCGCGCACGGCGAGGTCCAGCAGGCCTGCCGTCACGTCGCGGAGGTCCGCCCTGCCGTCGACGAGCGTGCCGACGATGCCGGCGGTGACGCCCGGGGGTGGAGTGAACTGCACGGCGATGGGCCCGTTGTACTCCCCCGCTCCACCCGAGACCCTGCCGACGCGAACGGGCTGCCCAGGCGCCGGTGTCAGGCCAGGCGTGACGCCCTCGTAGATCTCGTCCCGCCGCCGTCGTACGACGACCACCGCGACAACCACGCACACCAGCAGCGCGGCTGCCGTCCAGACGAGCACGTCGGTGCCCTTTCGTTCAGAAGGAGCTCAGTGCCCGCGGTCGATCCACTCCTGCAGATGCGGCGCCTCCGCGCCGATCGTGGTGGGGTCACCGTGGCCGGTGAGCACGAGCGTGTCCGCCGGCAGGGTCAGGAGCTTCGCGGTGATCGACTCGATGATCGTCGGGAAGGAGGAGTACGAGCGGCCGGTCGCGCCTGGCCCGCCCTGGAACAGGGTGTCGCCGGAGAACAGCACACCCAGGTCCGGCACGTACAGGCAGCAGGCGCCGGGGGCGTGCCCGGGCGTGTGCAGCACCTGTCCTGTCACGCCACCCACCGTCAGCTCTTGGCCGTCGGCCAGCTCCCGCTCGGGCTCGACATCGACGGTGGCGTCCCACAGCACCCGGTCGTCTGGGTGAAGGTGGACCGGCGCCCCGGTCGCCTCACGCAGGGTGGGCACCTGGTTGATGTGGTCGTCGTGGGCGTGGGTACAGACGATCGCGGTCACCGTACGGCCGCCTACGGCATCCAGGATCGCCTCGGAGTCGTGAGCCGCGTCGATGACCAGGCACTCGACGTCGTCACCGAGCAGCCAGACGTTGTTGTCGACGTCCCACGTGCCACCGTCGAGGCTGAACGTGCCCGACGTGATGACCCGCTCGACACGTACCCCGTCGACGGCGTACGGGGTGGTGACCACCACGGCCGCCATCAGAGCACCACCACCGAACGCAGCACATCACCGTGGTGCATCTTCTCGAACGCCCCCTCGACCTCGTCGAGCCCGATCGTCTCGGAGACGAACCCATCGAGGTCGAAGCGGCCCTGCCGGTACAGGTTGATCAGCATGGGGAAGTCGCGCGACGGCAGGCAGTCCCCGTACCAGGACGACTTCAGTGAACCGCCCCGCCCAAAGATGTCGATCAGCGGCAGCTCGATGGTGACGTCGGGGCGGGGGACGCCGACCAGCACGACCGTGCCGGCCAGGTCGCGGGCGTAGAAGGCCTGCTTGTACGTCTGCGGCAGACCTACGGCATCGACCACCACATCGGCGCCATGGCCACCGGTGAGGCCCTGGATCGCCTCAACAGCGTCGGCGTCCTTCGAGTTGACCGTGTGGGTCGCGCCGAACTTCTTGGCTTGCTCGAGCTTCCGGTCGTCGACGTCGACGGCGATGATCGTTGTCGCGCCAGCCAACGCCGATCCGGCGATCGCGGCGTTGCCGACGCCGCCACAGCCGATCACGGCGACCGAGTCACCTCGCCGTACGCCACCGGTGTTGACCGCTGCTCCGAAGCCGGCCATGACCCCACAGCCGAGGAGCCCGGCGGCCGCAGCAGACGCCTCCCTGTGCACCTTGGTGCACTGCCCTGCCGCCACCAGCGTCTTCTCCACGAAGGCGCCGATGCCGAGCGCCGGGCTGAGCTCCGTACCGTCGGTGAGCGTCATCTTCTGGGTGGCGTTGTGGGTCGCGAAGCAGTACCAGGGCTCGCCCTTGGCACACGCCCGGCACTGGCCACAGACGGCCCGCCAGTTCAGGATCACGAAGTCCCCCGGTGCCACCTCGGTTACGCCCGGCCCGACGGCCTCGACCGTACCGGCGGCCTCATGGCCGAGCAGGAACGGGAAGTCGTCGTTGATGCCACCCTCGCGGTAGTGCAGGTCGGTGTGGCACACGCCACACGCCTCGACCTTGACGACCGCCTCGCCCGGACCAGGGTCGGGAATGACGATGTCGGCCAGCTCGACCGCCGCGCCCTTGCTGCGGGCGATGACACCCTTGACGGTTTGGGGCATGGAATTCTCCTTCTCCTGGCAGGTTGGGGCCAGCCTAGCGAGCGGGTCGGCGCGGCGGACCCGGTTGCGCGGCTGCCCCGGCAGGGTGGGTGGTGGCCGGTAGATTCTCGCCATGACGGGCGCGAAGCGGGACCTCGACCTGCTGCCCAAAGCCCATCTCCACCTGCATTTCACGGGCTCGCTGGACGTGGCGACCCTCCGTACACTCGCCGCCGCCGCCGACCTCGACCTGCCTGACCACCTGCTCGACGCCGAACCCCTTGACGTGCCGTTGACCGAGCGGGGCTGGCACCGGTTCCAACGCTCGTACGACCTGGCTCGGCTGGCTGTGGTGGGTGAGTCGGCGATGCGGCTCGTCGTCCGGGCTGCGGCTGCCAACGACGCACGGGAGGGGTCCCGGCGGATGGAGATCCAGGTCGACCCCACGTCGTACGGCCGGAGCGTCGGCGGCGTGATCCCGGCGCTGGAGATCGTGCTGGACGAGGCCCGACTGGCGGCTGAGGCGACCGGCGTCTCGATCGGGGTGATCGTGGCGGCCTCGCGGATTCGGAACCCGATGGAGGCAGCGACGGTGGCGCGGCTGGCGGTGAAGCATGCCGGGAACGGACCTGGTCAGGTGGTCGGGTTCGGGCTGTCGAACGACGAGCACGCGGGGGTCACCGAGGAGTTCGTCCAGGCGTTCCGGATCGCTCGACGAGGCGGCCTGGCATCGGTGCCGCACGGAGGTGAGCTGTGCGGTCCCGAGCATGTGACGGCGATCCTCGACCTGCTCGAACCGGACCGGCTGGGTCACGGCGTCAGGTCAGCCGAGGATCCGCGGGTGCTTGACCGCCTCGTCGCTTCGGGGGTGGCTCTGGAGGTCTGCCCGGTCTCGAACGTGCATCTGGGGGTGTACGAGACGGTCGCCGACGTACCGCTGCGCGCCCTGGTCGACGCCGGCGCGACCGTGGCGCTCGGCGCCGATGACCCCCTGCTGTTCCTCTCCCGCCTGACCGCGCAGTACCGGATCGCGCGTGAGGTCCACGACTTCACCGACAACGAGCTGGCAGACCTGGCGAGAGGGAGCATCCGTGCCTCCTTCGCGCCAGAGTCTGACAAGGACCGCTGGCTGGGCGAGGTGGACGACTGGCTGGCCTGATGGTCAGGGCAGGGTGTCGATCCCGAACGTCTCGTGCCAGTCGTCGGCGAACGCCCGTACAGCCTGGTTGATGTCAGGTGACGACAAGGCCGCGCGGAGGAGCGACGGGGCCACCGTGACGGCATGGGCGCCAGCGTCGAAAGCAGCACTCACCTGTGCGACGTTCTTGAACGAGGCCGCCATGATCTGGGTGTCGCTCTTGTCGCGTTCGATGAACTTCGACAGCGACTTGATCGTCGCCGAGATGTCGATGTCGAGGCTCTCCATGCGGTTGAAGTAGGGCGCGATGTAGTCAGCCCCAGCCGCGATCGCGAGCAGCCCCTGCGCCTTCGAGTAGATCGCGGTCGCTGTCACGTTGACCGACTGCTTCTTCAGCACCCCGATCGCCTTCAGGCCCTGCTCGGTGACGGGGATCTTGATGTAGATCTGGTCGTCGAGGGTGGTGAGGATCTTCTCGGCCTCCCTGACGATCCCGTCGGCCTCGGCGGCAATCACCTGGATGTGGAGCGTGCGGCCAGGGCCGAGCGCGGCCCGCACCTTGCGGAAATGCTCCCAGAAGTCGATCCGGCCCTCCGCCTTGATGATCGTCGGGTTGCACGTCGCGCCGGTGACCGGGTAGATGCCCGAGAGCGTCTCAATGTCACCAAGGTTGGCCGTGTCGAACAGGATCTCCATGCTTGCAACGCTAGTGGTCGGCGTTGCTCAGCGGTACGGGGTGGGGCCCGCCTGCCTGAGCCCTAGGCCTCGGCCTTGCGCACCTCAGCCAGGGCCACCTCGAGGCTCGGGCACTGCACCCGTACCTGGCCTGGCTGGGCGGCGTGCAGCATCTCCGTCCGGAGGGGCTCCATCAGCAGCGCCGTCCCGGCCTTCGACAGCATGCCCAGGTCGTTCTGGCCATCCCCGACCGCGAGCACGTCGGACCAGTGCAGCCCAAGGTCGGCGAGCAGGATGTCGCCGCCCTTGGTGGCCGCGCTGGTTGCGAGCACGACGTCGTTGTAGCCGGGGTACGACTCCACGACCGCGAGCTCCGGGCGGCTGTCGAGCTCGACCAGCAGCGAGTTCTGCTCGGGCGTCCGGGCGAAGGCGAGCAGCTTGATGATCTGGTCGTTGCCGGTGAGCTGGTCAACGACCTCGGCTGTGGCGTCGGTGAGCTCCCGGTCGCGGGTGACGCGGTGGGTGACCTCCTTCACGATCCATGAGTCGATCGTGTAGGCCCAGATCTCCATGTCGAGAGCAGCCGCGCGGGTCTCGAGCTCGGCCACCAGCGGCAGGGGCAGGAAGCGGGTGCCGACAGTCGTCCAGCCGTCGAGGTCGCGGCGCTGGACGAGAGCGCCACTGCCCGCAGCGATGTAGGCAATCTCCTGACGTTCGTCGGCGAGGGCCAGGAGAGACTCGACCGGGCGGCCGGAACACAGCGCGATCGGCACACCGGTCGAAGCCAGCTCGTCGAGGAGGTCCGTTGCCCCCGGCTTCCACCCCTCCTCGTCGCGCAGGGTGCCGTCCACGTCGAGCATGGCGAGTCTGAAACGCATGGGCGACAGGCTACTGACCTCGTTGCGGCATCGTTCGGTGGGTGGTCAGATCGCGGTCAGGTCGCCGTCAGATCCAGTCGTACTTGCGGAACAGCAGGTAGAGCCCGGCTGAGCCGAGCACGATCGCGATGATGCTCATGTAAAGGCCCGAGTTGGCCGAGAACCCTGGGTACGGGAGATTCTGCCCGAACCAGCCGGTCACGGCGGTCGGTACGGCGATGATCGCGGCCCAGCTGGCCAGCTTCTTCATGATGGTGTTCAGCCGGGCGTCCTGCAGCGACAGATTGGTCTCGAAGATGCTCGCCAGCATGTCGCGCAGCGACTCAGTCCACTCCGAGGCGCGAAGGACGTGGTCGTACAGGTCGTCGTACCAGCCGTCGAGGGGGCTGAATGATGGCGTGGCTGGGGTCGGGGTCTCAGGCGCGTCGGCGTCCGGGTCGCGGTCGAGGGCGACGGCAATGCCGCCGGAGCCGGTCATGACCAGACGACGCCGCAGGATCGACGCGACCACCTCGCGCATCGGCAGCACCACGCGGCGCACTTCGACGAGCTCACGGCGCATCCGGTACACCCGCTCCTGCAGGCCCTTGGGGGGTCGATCGTCCGCGAAGAGGAGGTCCTCCAGGTCCTGGATGGCGTCGTCGAGCTGCTGGATGGTCTCGAAGTGGCCGTCAACGATCGTGTCGAGGAGGCCATGCAGCAGTCCGCCCACGCCCTGGGCGCACAGGTCCGGGTCGTCCTCCCACCGCCGGACGACCTCGGCGGTGTCGAAGCCGTCGTCGCGCCGTACGGTGATCAGCCCCCGGGCCAGCACGAACACCGACACCTGCGAGCTGACCAGCCTCGAGTGGTGGGCGGCGTCGGCGTCGGTGTCGATCCTGGACGCGTAGGTCGTGAGGAAGAGGTGTGTGGCGTGCTTGGACAACTTGACGCGCTCGCCGGGCAGCACGGCGTCCTCGACCGCGTTGGGGTCAAGCGACAGCTCTTCAGCCAGCTTCTCCAGCGCGGCCGGATCAGGGTCGACCAGGTCCAGCCAGACCAGCACTTTCGAGTCAGCCAGCAGCACGTCGAGGTCGTCGAGCGGGTAGTCGGTCGAGGCGACGGCGCTGTTGCGCCAGACCCGGCCTTGCACAGTGGTCACCGCGTCAGTGTGGCACTGACAGCCGACCCCTGCGAGGAGGGCTGGGAGCGGCCCCGCGGGCACCCGCTGCCGACTGTGTGAGAGGGGAGCACTACAGTCGCCATGTCACCGTCGTCGAGGAGGATCCGTGGGCATCCGCAAGGTGTTGGTCGCCAATCGTGGGGAGATCGCCGTACGGGTCATTCGTGCTGCGGCGGACGCCGGGATCGACAGCGTGGCGGTCTACGCCGACTCCGACTCCGCGTCGTTGTTCGTGGGTCTGGCCGACGAAGCGTTCGCGTTGTACGGGGCGACGCCCGCCGAGACGTACCTTGATGTGGCGAAGATCCTGTCGATCGCGGAACGGTCGGGTGCCGACGCGGTGCATCCGGGGTACGGGTTCCTGGCCGAGAACGCCTCCTTCGCGCAGGCGGTGATCGATGCGGGGCTGACCTGGATCGGTCCCCCTCCGTCCGCCATCGAGTCGCTCGGCGACAAGGTGCAGGCCCGTCACATCGCGCAGAAGGTCGGCGCGCCCCTCGTCCCGGGCACGGCTGACCCGGTGGCGGACGCCTCGGAGGTGGTCGAGTTCGCGCGCGAGCACGGTCTGCCGGTCGCGATCAAAGCGGCGTTCGGCGGTGGCGGGCGCGGGTTGAAGGTCGCGCGCACGCTCGAGGAGATCCCCGAGTTGTTCGCCTCCGCGACGCGTGAGGCCGTGACCGCGTTCGGCCGTGGGGAGTGTTTCGTGGAGCGCTACCTCGACAAGCCACGCCACGTCGAGACCCAGTGTCTGGCCGACTCGCACGGCAACGTCGTCGTCGTGTCAACCCGCGACTGCTCCCTGCAGCGGCGACACCAGAAGCTGGTCGAGGAGGCGCCTGCCCCGTACCTCTCGTCAGCCCAGATGGAGCGGCTGTACGAGTCATCGAAGGCGATCCTGCGCGAGGCTGGCTATGTGGGCGCAGGTACGTGCGAGTTCCTCGTCGGCCAGGATGGCACCATCTCGTTCCTGGAGGTGAACACTCGGCTCCAGGTCGAGCACCCGGTCTCTGAGGAGGTGACCGGTCTCGATCTTGTCCGGGAGATGTTCCGGATCGCCTCGGGCGAGCCGCTGGGGTACGACGACCCGAAGGTCCGCGGCCACTCGATCGAGTTCCGCATCAACGCCGAGGACGCAGGCCGCTCGTTCATGCCCGCACCGGGGACCGTGGTGACGTGGCAGCCGCCGACCGGGCCGGGGGTACGAGTCGACGAGGGCTACCACGCGGGCATGACCGTCCCTGGGTCGTTCGACTCGCTGGTGGCGAAGGTGATCGTGACCGGCTCGTCGCGCGACGCGGCGTTGGCGCGTTCTCGCCGGGCGCTGCGTGAGCTCAAGCTCGACGGCATGCCGACGGTGGTGCCGTTCCACATCGCAGTCCTCGACGAGCCCGCGTTCACTGCAGCCGATGGGGTCTTCGGGGTGCACACCCGCTGGATCGAGACCGAGTTCGTGAACCAGATCCCTGCCTATTCCGGGGTGCTGGGCGACTCGGGCGACGCCGCCGAGCGCACCTCGGTCGTGGTCGAGGTCAACGGCCGCCGCGTCGAGGTGACGATGCCGGCCTCGCTGGGCGCGAGCCGTACGGCTGCCCCGGCAGCGACCAAGAAGCCGGTCAAGCGGGCGCGCGGCGGCGGCAAGGTGGCTGAAGCGAGCGGCAACGCGCTGGCCTCACCGATGCAGGGCACGATCGTGAAGGTCGCTGTCGTCGAGGGCCAGGCGATCGCCGAGGGCGACCTGGTGCTGGTGCTGGAGGCGATGAAGATGGAACAGCCGATCAACGCCCACCGCTCAGGAAAGATCACCAACCTCGACGCTGTCCCCGGCACCACGGTCTCCTCCGGCACAGTCCTCTGCGAGATCGCCGACGCATGACCATACGGGCTGGTCGGAGCTGGCCCGGCCAACGATGTGCCGAAAGGCACCATAATCAACGCGGCGGCGTGAATCTGGTGCCTTTAGGCACGATAATCAACGCGGGACCGTGATTTTTATGCCTTTCGGCACCAAAATCAACACCGTCACGTGATTTTGATGCCTTTCGGCACGTCTAGGCGGGGCGGAGCCCTGATCCAGACGGGGTTCAGGCGGCCCGCAGGGGCGTCGGGAAGTGTCGGCGCCAGGCGTCTTTCAGGTCGATACGCTTGGCACCAGCTCGCTCAACCGCCCCCTTGACCCTTGCCAGGACCTCTGCCGGACGCTCATGCAGATCTCGTGAGGTCACCACGATCACCTCCCAGCCGAGCCGGCCAAGTGCTGACCGGCGTACGGCATCGCGTTCGACCTGAGCTGGGTCGCGGTGCCAAACACCGTCATATTCGATCGCCACCTTCCATGCCGGGTAGCCCATGTCGAGCCGCCAGAGAACGTTCCCGTCGTCTTGCCTGTTGAGCACGACGTTGCAGACAGGCTCCGGTAGACCAGCGAAGATCAGGAGGATGCGAGTGCGGGTCTCCAAGACTGAGTCGACGCCACTCCTCACCAGCTGCGCTGCGCTGACCAACGTCCTCCGGTGCTGCCCCGGCCACCGATCTGCCTGACGCATCAGGGAGTTGGGACTGGTACATCCCGCCCGGACGAGTGAGTCTCCCAGTCCGACGAGATCAATCAGGTCGAGCTCGCGTGCCATGTGCCCGAAGGTCATCTCCGGTGACGTCACAGGGAACGACAGTCGCCTGGCGAGATCGAGCGGATATCGGAAGCGGTGGATCTTCAACCCCGTGCGGTTCGTCCGATCTTGGCCCTGAACAGCAACGTGAAGTGCCGCCGAGACTGGCACTGACCCGCCCCAAAGGGACGCCGCAGTGTGGTGGCTGAACGGCCGCCCGGAGAGGAACGGAACCAAGGCACGGCACCTCAGGATGAGGTTGTCCAAGACTCCGGCATCGATGTGTTGGTCGTGTGCGACGCGGCGGTAGTCCGTGGATGCGAGTGCGCGCCACGTCACGCCAGCTTGCGTCGCTGCTTGGCGAGAGAAGAAGTCCTTGGGCTCGAAAGACATGGCGAGATTGTGATCGAGAGAAGAGGTACGAACCTCAAAATAGCCAAGGCTGTGGACACCTCCAGAATCTATCCACAACCTTCAGAAGGACCTCACAGCGTGATTATGGTGCCTTTCGGCACCATCATCACTGCGGCACACCCAGGCCACCCCGCGGCCTACCCCAGCGGCTGGAACCTTGCCTGGAAGAAGCGCAGGTACTTCGGCTCGTACAGCATCTCCAGGCCCTTGACCGCCTTGCGGTTGTCGTAGCAGGCCTTCACCGACTCGGCGACGACGTCCATGTGGGCCTGTGTGTAGACGCGGCGTGGGATGGTCAGGCGGGTGAGCTCCAGCTTGGGGTGGTGGTTCTCGCCTGTCACGGCGTCACGGCCAGCGGACACAATGCCGCGCTCCATCGAGCGGATGCCCGAGTCCAAGTACAGCTCCGCCGCCAGCGTCTGGCCCGGGAACTGCTCCTGGGTCAGGTGCGGGTAGAACGCCGCCGCGTCGAGGAACACCGCATGCCCGCCGACGGGCTTCACATACGGGATCCCCCACTGGTCGAGCAGCTCGGCCAAGTAGCGCACCTGCCCGATCCGAGAGTTCATGTACGCCAGGTCGACCGACTCGGTGATGCCGATCGCCATCGCCTCCATGTCGCGCCCAGCCATGCCGCCGTACGTGTGCAGCCCCTCATACACGACGACCAGGTTGCGGCACTCCTCGTACAGCTCGTCGTCGTTGGTCGCGAGCCAGCCGCCGATGTTGACCAGGGGGTCCTTCTTGCCCGACATGGTGCAACCGTCGGTGTACGAGCAGAACTCCAGCAGGATGTCGGCGATCGACGCCTCGCCGTACCCCTCCTCGCGCTCGTGGATGAACCAGGCGTTCTCCACCGCGCGGGTGGCGTCGAGGTAGATCTTGATGCCGTATCGGTCGGTCAACTCCCGGACAGCCTTGATGTTCGCCATCGAGATCGGCTGTCCGCCGGCCATGTTCACCGTCGCCGCAGCGCAGACGTACGGGATCTTCTCCGCGCCGACCTCGTCGATCAGCGCCTGGAGCTTGTGTAGGTCGATGTTGCCCTTGAAGTCCGCGAGCGCCGATGAGTCGTGCGCGATGTCGACGATCACGTCGTGGAAGGTCGCTCCCGCGTGCTCCTGGTGGTAGCGGGTCGTCGTGAAGTACATGTTGCCCGGCACATGGTCGCCCGGCTTGATCGCCGTCGACGACAGCAGGTTCTCCGCACCGCGCCCCTGATGGGTCGGCACGACGTGCTTGAAGCCGTAGTACTTCCGGATCGTGTCCTCAAGCTTGTAGTAGTTGACCGACCCCGCATACGCCTCGTCGCCGAGCATCATCCCGGCCCACTGCCGGTCGCTCATCGCGTTGGTGCCCGAGTCGGTCAGCAGGTCGATGTAGACGTCGGCCGAGTGCAGCAGGAAGGTGTTGTAGCCAGCCTCCTTCATCGCAGCCTGCCGCTCCTCGGGCGTGGTCGTCCGGAGCGGCTCCACCACCTTGATCTTGTACGGCTCGGCCCAGCTGCGGCGGTCCTGCTGCTGACCCATGGTGTGAAGTGACGGCGGCATCAACGCTCTCCTCGGGTGTGACCTGGCACGCCAGCCGAGCGCGAAGGAGTGGGCCGCGACACTGCGGAATGCCGGCGGGGATCTCCCGCCGCAGCGATGCTATCGACTGCGGGACACCGACGACGGGCCGGGGTCAGCCCGCGTTCTCCCCCATCAGTGAGGTCACCGAGCTCTCCACGAAGACCGCCTTGATCGCCTTCGCCAGCAGCGGCGCGATCGACAGCACCGTCAGCTTGTCGATCTTCACCCCGGTCGGGATCGGCAGCGTGTTCGTGACGATCACCTCCTCGAACGCCGAGCGGTTAAGACGGTCGGCGGCGGGCCCGGACAGCACGGGATGGGTCGCCGCTGCGATCACCCCGGCCGCACCGCGCGCCTTCAGCGCATCGGCGGCGAGGCAGATCGTTCCGGCTGTGTCGATCATGTCGTCGACGAGCAGGCAGAGCTTCCCCTCGACATCGCCGACGACCTCGTGGACGGCAACCGTGTTGGCCACGTTCGGGTCGCGTCGCTTGTGGATGATCGCCAGGCCACAGCCGAGCCTGTCGGTCCACATGTCAGCCATCCGAACCCGGCCAGCGTCAGGCGAGACGACGACGATGTCGCGGTCGCCGTACTTCTCCTTGACGTAGTCGGCAAGCAACGGCAGCGCGTGCAGGTGGTCGACGGGGCCGTTGAAGAAGCCCTGGATCTGGGCGGCATGCAGGTCGACCGACATGACTCGCGAGGCTCCTGCCGCGAGGTACAGGTCAGCGACGAGTCGGGCCGAGATCGGCTCCCGGCCGGCGTGCTTCTTGTCCTGTCGGGCGTACGGGTAGAACGGCGACACGACGGTGATCCGCTTGGCCGAGGCGCGCTTCAACGCGTCGACCATGATCAGCTGCTCCATCAGCCACTCGTTGACCGGGGCGTGGTGCGACTGGATCACGAACGCGTCGGAGCCTCGTACGGACTCCTCAAACCGGACGTAGATCTCGGAGTTGGCGTAGGTCACCGCCCGCATCGGGACGAGCTCAGTGCCCAACAAGTCGGCGACCTCGTTGGCGAGCGCGGGGTGAGATCGCCCCGAGAACAGCATGAGGTGTTTCTGGTCCTTCTTCGTCAGACCCGTCACGGCTGCTCAGCCCTCCTGCTCATCGGCGGCCAGGTCAGCGGCTGCGCGGGCGGCCGCGTCGGTCTTCGTGCCGGCCCGCTTGTCGGCGACCCAGCCCGGGATATTGCGCTGGCGGGAGCGAGCGACAGCCAGTTCGCCGGGGCCCACGTCGCTGGTCACCGCCGAGCCGGCTGCCACGTAGGCGCCATCGGCCACGTGGACCGGCGCGACGAGCACGGAGTTCGATCCGACGAACGACTGACGCCCGATGGTGGTGGTGGATTTCGTCACACCGTCGTAGTTGGCGAAGATCGTCCCCGCGCCGATGTTGGCACCCTCGCCCACAATCGCGTCGCCGCAGTAGGTCAGGTGCGGCACCTTGGCACCGTCGCCGATCTTGGCGTTCTTCGTCTCGACGAAGCCGCCGATCTTGCCCTTCGCGCCGAGCTCCGTGCCCGGCCGAAGGTACGAGTACGGCCCGACCTCGGCACCTGCGCCGATCACCGACAGTGTGGCCTGACAACGGGTGACGTGGGCACCCTCACCCACCTCGACGTCGGTGAGCATCGTGTCGGGGCCAATCTCGGCGCCGGTGGCGATCGAGGTGGCCCCGCGCAGGATCGTGTTGGGGAGCAAGGTGACGTCTTCGCCCAGGTCGACGTTGCTCTCGATCCAGGTCGTCGCCGGGTCTTGTACGGTGACGCCGGCCCGCTGCCACTTCTCGACGATGCGCCGGTTCATCTCCTTGCCCATCGAGGCGAGCTGAACCCGGTCGTTGACCCCCTCGGTCTGCCACCGGTCAGTGGTGACATGGGCGCCGACCCGTCCCCCTTGTGAAGCAGCGAACGCCACCACGTCGGTCAGATACAGCTCACCTTGGGAATTGTCCGTACGGAGTGTCGCCAGCCCGGCCCGAAGCACCTCCGCGTCGAAGACGTAGATGCCGGAGTTGATCTCCTGGACCGCCCGCTCGGCGTCGTCGGCGTCCTTCTGCTCGACGATCCGCTCGACCGTCTCGCCAGCAGCAGAACGGATGATCCGGCCGTACCCCGTCGGGTCGTCCACCACTGCGGTCAGCACGGTCGCCGCGTTGCCCGACCGCTCGTGCTCGCCCACCAGAGACACGAGCGTGTCGCCGGTCAGCATCGGCACATCCCCGTACGTCACCACGACCACCCCGGTGAGCTCCGGCAGCGCCTTCAGCCCGCACTGGACCGCGTGGCCCGTACCGAGCTGGGCGTCCTGCAACGCCCGTGCGACGTGGGGGGCGACCTCGTCGAGATGCGCCTCGACCTGCTCGCGCAGGTGACCGACGACGACGCAGAGATGCTCAGGCTCGAGCGCCTGGGCAGCATCGACCGCGTACGACAGCATCGACCGACCAGCCAGAGGGTGCAGCAGCTTGGAGATGCGGGACTTCATCCGGGTGCCCCCACCTGCGGCGAGGACGATGACAGCAGCGACAGCCTGGGGCGCGGCATCGGACAAGGGTGGTTCCTCTCGTACGCTCCCGGTGGGACGGACCAAACCCTATCTTGCCCAGACGCCCCGACCGCCTCGCGGTCGGCAATGACCCTGCCGCGTTCCGCGACTGCCTCCGCGGCCCTGGTCAGCCTGAAATAGTGGACATCATGCGTATTGGCGTGATTGGCACTGGACAGTTCTCCCGCAGCTTCGTTCACCTCTGGCAACGGCACCCGCTCGTCACGGCGGTGTACGCCACTGATCTCGACCCCGCCCGGGTAGCCGCGTACGACGCCCAGTACGAGCTGGCCGGGCGCTTCGACTCCGCAGACGACCTGATCGCCTCCCCCGACATCGATGCCGTCGCGGTGATGACCCAGCGCTGGACCCACGCTCCCCTGGTCCTGAAGGCGCTCAACGCGGGCAAGCACGTCTACTCCGCGGTGCCGATGGCGATCTCGGTCGAGGAGGTCACCGAGATCATCCGCACGGTCGAACGAACTGGGCTGATCTACATGATGGGCGAGACCAGCTACTACAACCCGGCGGTCGTCTGGGCCCGCGAGAAGATCGCCGCGGGTGAGCTCGGGCGGGTGTTCTACGCCGAGGGTGACTACGTCCACGACATGGACAACGGCTTCTACAACGCCTACCGCTACTCCGGCGGCGAGAACTGGCAGCAGACGGCGTCGTACCCGCCCATGCTCTACCCCACCCACGCCGTTGGCGGCGTGCTGGGCGCCCTGCCCACCTACGCGACGTCAGTCAGCTGCATCGGCATCCCGGACGACCGCGGCGACGGAGTGTTCGACGCCGACGTCTCGCTGTGGGGCAACACGTTCTCCAACATGACGGCCCTGTTCGAGCTTGCCGACGGCGGCACGATGCGCACCAACGAGTTCCGCCGGGTCGGCTACTGGAAGGGCCACGAGTCACGCTTTCGCTTCTTCGGTACCGAAGCGGTGATGGAGCAGAGCGGTGAGGGCGCCACGTACTACACGAAGTCCGAGGGCGCGGACTATGCCAAGGGCACCCGGACCGACATCTCCGACCTCTTCTACTCCAACGCCAAAGAACTTCCTGAAGGCTTCGCCGACATCGACCCTGCCCTCATGCAGAGCTTCGTGTCCGGGCTCGCGAAGGTGCATCGTACGGATCGGCTGCCGAGGGAGTTCGAGGGCCAGCCCAACGGCCACAACGGGTCACACCACTACTTGGCCGATGACTTCGTCCGTGCCGTCACCACGAACACCCACCCGCCCGTGAACGCGTGGCGCGCCGCGCGGTTCAACCTGCCGGGCATCATCGCCATGGACTCCGCAAGGCAGAACGCCGTACGGCTGCCCGTCCCCGACTTCGGCGACGGCCCCGCCGACCCAGGCTGGGACGCCTGAACAGCGAAGTCGGTAGGTCAGCAGGTCAGAGTCGTCCGGGAACGGCAGCACCGCCAGGCGCCGCAGCCATCGAAGCTTCCGAAGCGGCCGTGGCAGCCGCCAACGAGGCGAGCAACCTCAGCCGCTCGGACGAGGCCGACCCCGGCTCTGCGGTGAAGATCGTCAGGCTCAGCCCTGGTTCCGAGCGCAGGTCCATGCTCTCGTAGGCCAACTCAAGCTCGCCGACCTCGTGATGGTGGTACTGCTTCAGCCCGCCCGCGTGGATCCGTACGTTGTGGGCCCCCCACCGCGTCCGGAACTCACCGCTGACCGTGGACAGCTCCCCGACCAGCTCCTGCAGCGCCTGGTCGTGCGGGTCGAGGCCAGCCGCCGTCCGGAGGTTCGACACCGTGATGTCGGCGGTGTGTTCCCAGTTCGGGTAGAACCGCCTGGCCGCCGCGTCGAGAAAGGCGAACCGGGCCAGGTTCGGCTGCCGAGTGGTGTCGGCGAGCACGTCGGCGTACAGCGCCCGTCCCAAGGCGTTGGTCGCGAGCAGGTCGGAGCGGTTGTTCCCCACGATGGCCGGCCCCGTCACGATGGCGTCGAGCGCCCACTGCAGGCTCGGCTTCGGCACCCACCGCGCCGTCACGCGGCGCCGGGGACGCATGGCTGCGGCCGTGCCGTCGGCGGCCAGGGCCAGGTTGAACAGGTGCCGCCGCTCAGCATCGTCGAGCTGGAGTGCCCGACTGATCGCATCGAGCACCCCCGACGAGACCCCACCCAGCGCGCCGCGCTCCAGCTTCGAGTAGTACTCGACGCTCATCCCAGCCAGGCTCGCCACCTCGCTGCGGCGGAGTCCCGGCACGCGCCGCCGGCCCGCGTTGGGCACCCCCGCCTGCTGCGGTGTGATCTTCGCCCGCCGCGTCGTGAGGAACTCCCGTACCTCTGCCTTGTTGTCCACACGACTACCGTACGGGCGCTCGCTCCGCGCTGGGATGCCCTGTCAGTACACCCATCGACAGTGACTTCTCCACCGCTTCGGCTGCTGGCGAGATGGATGACATGACTACCACGAAGAAGTTCCTGACCCTCGACCGCGTGCTGCAGACGATCGCGCTGGCGTTCCCGATCCTGTTCATGGTCGTCGTGACCATCTGGTCGCTGAACGTCACCGAACCGCCGACGCCCTCGTCGGTGGCCGCGCTCACGACCCTCATCACGCTGGGTTCGTGACGTACGTTCCCCGGAGTGGAGTCGAACCACTGTCGCTAGTCCTGATTCAAAGTCAGGCGGGCCCTGCCGGCAGACCAACCGGGGAACGGCCGGGAATGCTCCCGGACCGAACAGCAATGCTATCCGAAACAGCGACGACCGCGCCTCGTCAGAGCACCTTGGCGATCGACTCGCAGACGTAGGCGATGTTGCGGCTGTTGAGGGCCGCGACGCAGAGCCGGCCGGTGTCGGTGCCGTAGACGCCGAACTCCGAGCGCAGCCGCACCATCTGGTCCTTCGACAGGCCCGAGTAGCTGAACATGCCAACCTGGGAGGTGATGAAGCTCATGTCGTCGGTGATCCCGGCGGCCGCGAGGCCCTGGACCAACGCCGAGCGCATCGCCTTGATCCGGTCGCGCATCGCCCCGAGCTCAGCCTCCCACTGCACCCTCAGGTCGGCGTCGCCGAGCACATGCGCCACGACGGCGGCGCCATGGGTGGGCGGGTTGGAGTAGAGCGTACGGATGATCACCTTCACCTGCGACAGCACCCGGGCGGCCTCATCGGCATCGGCGCAGACGACCGACAGCCCGCCGACGCGCTCCCCGTACAGCGAGAACGACTTGGAGAAGCTCGTCGCGACAAGGAACGACAGGCCAGCGGCGAGGAACTTGCCGATGACGTAGGCGTCCTCGACGACCCCCTCGGCGAAGCCTTGGTAGGCCATGTCGAGGAACGGCG
>Ga0116179_1001202_pt1 | contig 19606 bp, 19 predicted proteins | sample AD_UKC071_MetaG_FD_89751 | JGI IMG/M metagenome (GOLD analysis project Ga0116179, IMG submission 89751) | Active sludge microbial communities of municipal wastewater-treating anaerobic digesters from USA - AD_UKC071_MetaG | ecosystem: Engineered > Bioreactor > Anaerobic > Digestate | place: USA...
CGTACTTGGCGTAGCTGGCCTTCAGCGTGGCGCTGTTGAGGATCATCTCGGCCACCAGCTGCCTGGTCACGCCGTCCAGGATGCGCGTCTTCACCCACACCGATTCGGTGCGGGCGCTCTCGCTCAGCGCCACGATTTCGCGCTCCAGCAGGTAGGGGTGGTCGACGAACAGCGGGCCGGCGATGCGGCGGATCTCCTGCCCGGCGAACAGCCCCACCGCCGGGCCCTTGCCGCGGAACTGCGCCAAGTCCATGGTGCTGCCGAGGAGCACGCTGATCATCTCGGTCGGGATGATCGGGCGGCCCCAGGGTGAACCAGCGCCGGTGTACCAGTCGCCGGGCTCGGTGATGACCTTCAGCTTGTCGTTCAGCGTGAACGGGTAGTGCGGGCCCATGTGCTGGTCGACCCCCATGCGCACCGATTCGGGGTTGCCGGCGCCCTGTTGGCCCACGCGCAGGTCGCGGTTGATCACCAGCTGCTGCGAGGGCTTCAGCTTGGCGATGCGCTGGCTGATTTCGCTGGGCGGATGCGGCCCGTTGCCGACGCTGGCGGTGCCGGTCAATACCGGCGTGCCGTCGGCCTTCTCGGCCCAGATGCGGGTGAACTGGCCACCGTCCGGCGGCAGGTCGACGAAGGCCCGCACCTGCTCGCCCTCGACCACCATGGTCTGGTAGTGCGCGCTGATGCAACCAGTCTCGAACCAGGCCGGGCCCCACAGGTGCACCAGCAGCGGGTCGAACTGGCTGAAGTGCGTCGGGCCCTCGATCGGGCCGGCGCGCAGGCCCAGGTCGGCGGCCATCGCGTCGTCGTGGATGGACTTGTGGCCGTCGTAGGTCTGGTCGGCCAGCATCTGGCGCGGCGCGCGCAGCGGGCCGCACAGCGCGGGACGGGTGCTGAAGGGGGAGGCCATGGCAAGGGTCCGGGCAGGGGTGGCGGTCCAGTGTGGAGGCCGGCCGTCGGCCGGGTCTAACACCTGGGTGACAGCGAGGCACCGTGGTGGCCTGCCCGGCGGGGAGGGGCTTCACGGGTTGTTTCGGCGCGCCTGCCGCCCAGAATGACCGCTTCCTTCGTCCACTGCCGTCCACGCGAATGTCTTCCACCGGCCCCTCGAACGACAGCACCCATTTCCAGCCCGATGCCGCCGGCCTGGCGGCCATGCGTTCGTCGCGCCCTCTGGGCCACGGCGCCGTGCGTGCCTACGACTGGATCGCCCACCATGCCGCCAACCGGCCGGCCAAGGAGGCCGTGCGTGAACTGGCGCCACGCCGCAGCTACAGCTATGCCGAGCTGGACGCCCGCATCGAGCAGATGGCCGCGCACCTGCAGGCCCAGGGCATCGTCCGTGGCGCCCGCATCGCCCTGCTGGCGCACAACGGCGTCGAGTACTTCGACCTGCAGTTCGCGTGCTTTCGCACCGGCGGCATCGCCGTGCTGCTGAACTGGCGGCTGACCGTCACCGAGCTGGAATACATCCTCAACGACAGCGCGCCCGACCTGCTGATCCACGACACCGAGTTCACCGCCACCGCGCAGGAACTGCAGCGCCGCTGCAAGATCGCCAACCTGCTGTGCATCGACAAGGCCCGGGGCGCCGCCAGCGCCTACGAAACCGCCCTGGCCGCCCAGGCCGGCAAGATGGCCCGGCGTGAGGTGCTGACCCACGACGACGTGGTGACCATCATGTACACCTCGGGCACGACCGGCCACCCGAAGGGCGCGATGATCACCCACGGGATGAACTTCTGGAACTGCAGCAACCTGGGCACGCCGGCCGGGGTGGGCATGAAGACGGTGCACCTGTCGGTGCTGCCGCTGTTCCACACCGGTGGATTGAACTGCTACTCCAACCCGGTGCTGCACGCCGGCGGCACGGTGGTGATCATGCGCACCTTCGACCCTGGCCACGCGCTGCGGGTGATCGGCGACCCGGCCGAGCGCATCACCCATTTCTTCGGCGTGCCGGCGCCCTACCAGTTCATGCTGCAGCACCCCGAGTTTGCCACCACCGACCTGAGCCGGCTGCAGAGCGCCGGTGTCGGCGGCGCGCCCTGCGCCCTGCCCATCCTGCAGGGCTGGGCCGACCGCGGCGTTCTGCTGATGCAGGGCTTCGGCATGACCGAGACCAGCCCGGCCTGCATCTTCCTGGACCCGGCGGACGCGATCCGCAAGCTGGGCTCCACCGGCAAGCCGCTGCTGCACACCGAGGCGCGCATCGTCGATGACGACGGCAACGACTGCGGCCCCGACCAGATCGGCGAGCTGTGGGTGGCCGGTCCCAACATCACGCCCGGCTACTGGAACCGGCCCGACGCCACCCAGGGCGCGTTCGAAGGCCGCTGGCTGAAGACCGGCGACGCCGCGCGGCGCGACGCCGAAGGCTTCTACTACATCGTCGACCGCTGGAAGGACATGTACATCTCCGGCGGTGAGAACGTCTACCCGGCCGAGGTGGAGAATGTGCTGTACCAGCTGCCACAGGTGGCCGAGGCCGCGGTGGTGGGCGTGCCCAGCGCGAAGTGGGGCGAGGCTGGCCTGGCGGTGCTGGCGCTCAAGCCCGGCCAGACGCTGGACCGCGACACCGTGCTGGCCCACTGCGACGGCAAGCTGGCGCGCTTCAAGATTCCGCACGACATCGCCATCGTGCCCGCGCTGCCGCGCAACGCCACCGGCAAGGTGCTCAAGCGCGAGCTGCGCAAGCAGTTCGTCGGCAGCGACGCCCCCGCCATCAGCTGAAGTGAGCGACCGATCCATGAGCAACTGGACCTGTTTCGATGTGACCGTGGACGCGGGCGTGGCCCATGTCCGCATGAACCAGCCGCAGCGCCACAACGCGATGACGCCGGCCTTCTGGGCCGAGATCCCGCGCGTGTTCCGCAGCCTTGACGAAACCGGCGGCGTGCGCGCCGCGGTGCTGTCGTCGGTGGGCAAGCACTTCAACGCCGGCATGGACCTGAGCGTGTTCGCCAATGCCGGCACGCTGGGCACGGTGGACGTGCGCGCCCGCGAGCAGTTCCGACAGCAACTGAAGAAGCTGCAGGGCAGCTTCAACGCCATCGCCGAGGCGCGCTACCCGGTGATCGCCGCGATCCAGGGCGGCTGCATCGGCGGCGGCGTGGACCTGGCCAGCGCCTGCTGCCTGCGCTACTGCAGCGCCGACGCCTGGTTCTGCATCCATGAAATCAACATCGGCATGATGGCCGACGTGGGCACGATGAACCGCATGCCCAAGCAGATTCCGGAAGCGGTGATGCGCGAACTGGCCTACACCGGCGACCGCCTGGGCGCCGCCCGCGCCGAGCGTCTGGGCTTCGTCAATGGCCTGTTCGACGATGCCGCCGCCACCGTGGCCGGCGCGCTGGCGGTGGCGCAGAAGATCGCGGCGCGCGCGCCCGCAGCGGTGGCGGCCAGCAAGGAAATGATCTCGTACAGCCGCGACCACTCGGTGGCCGAGAGCTTCACGTACATGAATGCGCTGCAGCCGGGCGTGTTCGACCCGGAAGACATCGCCCGCGCGGTGGCGGCGCAGAAGGCCGGCCAGCCGGCCGCGTTCACCGACTTCGCCCCCATCGCGCCGCCCCTCGGCTGAAATCCAAAGGACCACCATGACCCAGGACCTGCTTGAACGCATCGAGGGCGGCATCGCCACCCTGACGATGAACCGCCCCGAGGCCCGCAATGCGCTGAGCCGCGACATGATGCTGGCGCTGGCCGAGGCCCTGCCGCGGCTGGCCAACGACCCGGCGGTGCGCCTGGTGGTGCTGACCGGCACCGGCGCGGCCTTCTGCTCGGGCGGCGACGTGAAGGGCTTCGCCCGCAATGCAGCGGGCGCGCCCGTCACTGTCACCTTCGACCAGAAGGTGACCGACCTGCGCACCCGCATGGAGGCGGTGCGCTGGCTGCACGAGATGCCCAAGCCGACGCTGGCCGTCATCCCCGGCCCGGCGGCCGGCGCGGGCTTGTCGCTGGCCCTGGCCTGTGACCTGCGCATCAGCACACACGAGGCCAAGCTCACCACCGCGTTCTCGAAGATCGGCCTGTCGGGCGACTTCGGCGGCAGCTTCTTCCTGAACCACCTGGTGGGCGCCGCCAAGGCGCGCGAGATGTACTTCACCGGCCAGGTGATCAGCGGCGCCGAGGGCGCACGCATCGGCCTGGTCAACCGCTCGGTGCCCGCAGCTGAGCTGCCCGCCGCCGCCGCCGCCTGGGCCGCCGAACTGGCCGCCCTGCCCACCGTGGCCCTGGGCTACATGAAGCGCAACCTCAATGCCGGCCTGCGCGGCAGCCTGTCCGACGTGCTCGACGCCGAGGCCGTGCACATGGTCCGCACCTTCGAGACCGACGACCACAAGGGGGCCGCGGCAGCTTTCGTCGAGAAGCGCCCGCCGACCTTCAACGGCCGCTGACACCCAACACCACAGAGAGACACACCATGGAGATTCAAGGCAAGGTCGCGATCATCACCGGCGGCGCCAGCGGCATCGGCGCCGGGCTGGCCGAGCGCTTCGCCGCCGACGGCGCACGCGGCATCGTCGTCGCCGACCTGCAGCAGTCGCTGGCCGAGCAGGTGGCGGCGACGATCAACGCCGACGGCAGCAATCGGGCGATGGCGGTGCGCTGCGACGTCAGCGTCGAGGCCGACATCCAGGCGCTGGTCGCCGCCACACGCGCACGCTTCGGCCAGGTCGACATCTACATCTCCAACGCCGGCATCGGCGGCGGCGAGGGTGGCTTCGAGGTGGCCGACGCGGTGTGGGAGCGCATGTGGAAGATCCACGGCATGGCCCATGTGTGGGCGGCGCGCGCCGTGGTGCCCGAGATGGTGGCGCGCGGCGAGGGCGGCTTCGTCGTCACCGCGTCGGCCGCGGGCCTCTTGAACATCGTCGAGACCGCGCCCTACGGCGTGACCAAGCACGCGTCGGTGGCGTTTGCCGAATGGCTGCGCATCGGCTACGGCCGGCGCGGCGTGCGCGTGTCCTGCCTGTGCCCGCAGGGCGTGGCCACCGCGATGACGGCCAACGGCGCCGGCTCGGCCGAGGTCGACGGCATGCTGCAGCCGGCCCAGGTGGCCGAGTGCGTGGTCAACGCGCTGCGCGACGAGACCTTCCTGATCCTGCCCCACCCCGAGGTGCTGGACTACCTGCGCGGCAAGACCGCCCACTACGACAAGTGGCTGGGCGGCATGCAGAAGCTGTATGCCAAGGCGGTGCGAACTTGAGCCACCCCCTACGCGCTTCGCGCGCCCCCTCAAGGGGGCAACGCCAGCAGCCCGGCGAAGCCGGTTCCGCGGCGTTCGCTGGCCTCGACCGGTCCCGTGCATCGTCGGCGGCAAATTTCACTTTGGACAACTGACATGATCCTCTACGACTGTTCGACTGCGCCCAGCCCGCGCCGTGCGCGCATCCTGCTGGCCGAGAAGGGCGTGGCGCACGAGGCCGTGCAGGTCGACCTGCGCAACCGCGAGCAGCTGGGCGACGCCTTCCGCGCCATCAACCCGCGCTGCACGGTGCCGGTGCTGCGCACCGACGAGGGCGCGCTGCTGACCGACAACGCCGGCATCGCCGCCTATGCCGAGGCGCGCTGGCCCGAGCCGCCGCTGCTGGGCACCACGCCGCTAGAAAAGGCCGAGGTCGCCAGCTGGAACGCCCGCATCGAGGCCGAGGGCTTCATGGCGGTGGCCGAGGCGCTGCGCAACAGTGCGCCGGCGATGGCTGACCGGGCCTTGACCGGGCCGGTCAACTTCGCCCAGATCCCGGCGCTGGCCGAGCGCGGCGTGCTGCGGGCGCAGCAGTTCATCGACATGCTGGACGCCCACCTGGCCGAGCGCGACTTCATCGTCGGCGACCGCCTGAGCCTGGCCGACATCAGCGCGGCCGTGGTGGTCGACTTCGCCCGCGTGGTGAAGGTCAAGCCGGGCGAGCAGCACGCCCACCTGCTGCGCTGGCGCGCGGCCCTGGCGCAGCGGCCGGCGTTCAGCTTGTAAACCACGCGTCAGCACTGGGCGGGCTGCGCCCGCCTAGCTGGCGCGGCGCCGCGCCAGCGCAGTCAGCGCACCGAGGCCGCCGATCAGCAGCGCCCATGTTGCAGGCTCGGGAATGGGCGGAGGCGGCGCAGACAAAGCGCTGTCGTAGATGCGGATCAGCGCCACGCTGCCGCTGGCGTACTCGCCCTGGCCACCTGCCACGACGTTGTCCAGGAAGAAGTTCATCCGGCCGCTTGCATCGATGTTCATCACCGCCGTGTTGGAGACGGTGGCAGCGCCGTTGTCGAGGTAGTAGGTGGCCTTGCCCTGGTCGTTGACCAGGAAGACATCGTGGTAGACCCCGGTGGAGAAGGCATTGCCCGACGACACAGGGTAAATGTTCAAACGGTTGCCCGGATCGACGTAGAAGCCGTTGTCTGACTGCCGGTTCTGGACATCGATGATGCGCCGCCAGCGGCCATCGTTGTCGTTGAACTTGAAGACGATCTCCACCGAGTACTGATCGGCATGACCGGCCAGAATGCTGCTGACGTCCAATGTCAGACCACCTTGGCTGGTCGTCGGGAAGTTGTCGCCGCCGAAGTTGTAGACGACGGTGGGGTTGCCATTGACGACATCGATGGCAAAGCCGCCTCGGCCCAGCGGGTCGACAACCTGCAGCGCCGGCGCGCCCGCGACGCTGGACGACAGGCTGTTGGCAAACTGGTAGACCGCCACTGGATCCGGCGCGGCCTGTGCCGCGCCCCAGCCGGCCAGCACGAGCAGCGGCAGCGTCATGCGATGGATGAAAGCGAGCATCTCAGGACCTTTCGTTCTGCTGATTGCCGCATCGCCGCATGCTGGCGTCAACCCCTCATCCCTGGGAAGGCTATGCGGTCGGCATCACTTCATCTCCGTCATCGCCCCGTACACCAGGTTGCGCAGGATGGGCCGGTACAGCACACGCTGCTTCGGGCTCTGCATCATGAAGACGGTGATCAGGTCGCTGGCCGGGTCCACCCACATCGCGGTGCCGCCGGCGCCGCCCCAGTTGTATTCACCCACCGCGCCGATGCTGCCGGCCTCACCGGCCTGGGTGCGCACGCCGAAGCCCAGGCCGAAGCCGTAGCCTGGGCCGGGCAGGTACAGCGGTGTGCGCAGCACCTGCGGGCCGAGGTGGTTGCTGGTCATGTACTCCACGGTGCGCGGGCTCAGGTAGCGCCGGCCGTCGAGCTGGCCGCCGTTGCGCAGCATCAGCAGGAAGCGGGCGTAGTCGGGCGCGGTGCTGACCATGCCGCCACCGCCGCTCTCCATCTTCTGCACCTGGCGCGGGTCGCCCACCACCGCGCCCACGCCGATGGTGCGGTCGTCGGCAAAAGGCTCGGCAATGCGCGCCTGGCGCGCCGCCTCGGGCACGTAGAAGCTGGTGTCGGGCATGCCCAGCGGGTCGGTCAGGCGCTGCTTCAGGTGCGCGCCCAGGGTCTGGCCGCTGACGACCTCGATCACCCGGCCCAGCACGTCGGTGGCATTGCTGTAGTCCCAGGTGCTGCCGGGCTGGAAGGCCAGCGGCATCTTCGCGATCAGTTCGGCGAAGTCGGCGTTGCTCAGCTCGCCGCGGGTGCCGACGTTGTTGTCGACGTACATCTTCTTGACCAGCCCGGGGCCGAAGAAGCCGTAGGTCAGGCCCGAGGTGTGGCGCAGCAGGTCCTGCACCGTCATCGGCCGCAGCGGGGCGACGAGGTCCAGCGTCTTGTTGCCGGCCGCATCGGTTTTCTCGACGCCGACCTTCACGTTGGCAAAGGCGGGGATGTAGGTCGCCACCGGCGCTTCCAGCAGCAGCTTGCCCTCTTCGACCAGCATCATCGCGGCGACGCTGACGATGGGCTTGGTCATCGAGTAGATGCGGAAGATGTCGTCGAAGGCCATCGGCGTGGCCGCATCGGGGCGGCGGTTGCCCACGCTCTCGACATAGGCCACCTTGCCGCGGCGCAGCACCATCACCACCGCGCCGGGGATGCGCTTGGCCGCCACTTCGGCGCGCAGCCAGTCGCCGATGCGCGACAGGCGCTGCGGCGACAGGCCCAGCTCGGCCGGTGCGGCGCTGGCGATGCCCTGCGCGCGCACCGCAGGCGCCCAGCCCAGGGTGCTGCCGGCCAGCAGGGCGGTGCCGGCACGCAGCAGCTGGCGGCGGCCGGGCAGGGCGGCGGGCGGGGTCGGGGTGGCGGCGATGGGCATGCGGTGTCTCCAGTGGTTGTTGTGCGGCGATGCTGGGCGGCCGGCCGGGGGGGTGCTGTCGCCTGCGCGACCGGGGTGGCATGGCCGGATGCCCGCAAAGCCGCGCTTCCGCAAATAAGAAGCCCCGGCTTGCGCTGGCCCGGGTGGGCTGCGCCGTGCCGCTGGCACACTGCGCCCGCCATCCCGAAGGAGCCCCCGTGTCCAGTCCCAGCCGCCTGTCCCGCCGCCACCTGCTGCAAGCCGCCGCGGCCGGCGTCGCACCCACCAGCTTCGCCCCGGCCGCCTTTGCGCAGGCCGGTTTCCCCAGCAAGCCGATCAAGTTCATCGTCGCCTTCCCGCCCGGTGGTGCCACCGACCTGGTCGGCCGGTTGATCGCCAACAAGCTGCAGGAGGCCTGGGGCCAGAACGTGGTGGTGGAGAACAAGGCCGGCGCCAGCGGCATGATCGGCAGCAGCGAGGTGATGCGCGCCCCGGCCGACGGCCACACGGCCTTGGTGACGATCACCACCCACATCCAGAACTCCGCCATCTTCGCCAAGGTGCCCTACGACCCGCTGAAGGACTTCGAGCCGGTCTCGCAGATCTGCCTGTCGTACCTGGTGCTGGTGGTCAAGCCCGACTTCCCGGCCAGCAACCTCAAGGACTTCATCGCCCTGGTCAAGGCCAACCCGGGCAAGTACAGCTTCGGCTCGTTCGGCACCGGCTCGTCCTCGCACATCGTCGGCGAGACCTTCGCCCGCAAGGCCGGGCTGGACATGGCCCATGTGCCCTACAAGGGCTCGGCCCTGATGCTGACCGACCTGCTCGGCGGCCAGGTGCCGCTGGCCTGGGCCGACGTGAGCACCGCCACCCAGCACATCGCCGCCGGCAAGCTCAAGCCGCTGGCGGTGACGGGCGAGCGCCGCGCGCCGCTGCTGGCGCAGGTGCCTACGCTGCTGGAGCTGGGCTTCCCCGGCTTCGAGCCGCTGGGCTGGGTCGGCATCCTGCTGCCGGCGCGCACGCCCAAGGCCATCGTCGACAAGTACTCGGACACGATCGTCAAGATCGTCAAGATGCCCGACGTGCGCGCCCGGCTCTACGAGCAGACGCTGATGCCGGTGGGCGACAACGCCGCGTCCTTCGCCCGCACCCTCAAGCGCGACATGGGCCTGTGGCAGAACATCGTGACGACGGCGGGGATCAAGCCGCAGTGAGCGGCGGGGCTGCCACGTTCAGTGGTAGTCCTCGTCGCGCTGGTGGCGCACCGCCAGCACCAGCACCTGCGTCGGGCTGACGATCTCGTACAGCGCGACATGGCCGGTGGTGCCGAACGGGACGATCAGTTCGCGCCGTGTGCTGCGACGGCCTGCCTTGCGGAAGCTGTAAAGCGTGGCGGCCAGGTGTCGGTGCGCGGTGGCGTAGATGCTGTCGACGGCTTCCTGAGCAGCGATCAGGTCTTCGGCAGTTTCGGCGCGCTCCAGCAGAAATCGCAGCAGGCGTTTGAGATCGTCGCGGGTTGCGCTGTTGAACCGGACATCGAACATCAGGCGCCGCGTTCAAGGCGCTTCAACAGTTGCTGGCGCCGGGCCTCCACCATGCCACGCAACTCCGCCACCACTTCGTCGGTCGAGTACGACACGCCCGTGCGCTGGTACTCCGCCCAGGACGCGTCGCCGCGCGCGTGGAACTCGTTCTGCACCCGGCGGTACTCGACCGCGTTGCGCACCGAGGTCTTGACGAATTCGGACAGCGTCTCGCCCTGGCGCAGCACCGACTCCAGCTCGGCACGCAGTTCGGGCTCGACACGGACCTGGGGCAGCACGGCGGTTTTCATGCGGCCAGTGTGCTGCGTTTGCGTTGCAAGCGACCGCCGTGGCGTTCAGTCGGCGTACACCCCCGCCCCCTTGATCACCGGCCCCCAGCGCTCGGTCTCCTGCTTCAGCCAGCTGCGCAGGCCCTCGGGCGTGAGCTTGCTGTCGGGCACGAACTCGGCGCCGAGTTCGGTCATGCGCTGCACCACGGTCGGGTCCTTCAGCGCGGCGCGCAGGGCGGTGGCGAACTTCTCGGTGGCGTCCTTCGGCGTGCCCTTGGGCGCGTAGATGCCGTGCCACACCACCACGTCGAGCCCTTCAGGCCCTGCTCGGCCAGGGTGGGCGCGTCGGGCAGCACCTTGATGCGGTCTTTCGTGGTGACGCCGAAGAACTTCACCGTGCCGGCCTTGATGTGCGGCATGGTCTGCGTGGTCTGGTCGCACAGCACGTCGACCTGGCCGCCCAGCAGGGCCTGGAAGGCCGGCCCGGCGCCGCTGTAGGGCACGGTGGTCAGGTCCGCGCCCACGGCCTGGCGGAACACCATGCCGCAGAGGTGGCTCACCGCGCCCAGGCCGGCATGGGCCAGGTTGATCTTGTCGCCCTTGCTCTTCAGGTAGGCCAGCAGTTCGGGGAAGTTGTTGGCCGGCAGGTCCTTGCGGCCGAGCAGGGTCATCGGCACGTCGATGACCTGGCTGACATGCTCGAAGTCGGTCTGCGGGTTGTAGGGCAGCTTGCGGTACAGCGCCGGCGCGGTGGCCATGCCGTTGTGGTGGATCAGCAGGGTGTAGCCGTCGGGCGCGGCGCGCTTGACATGGTCGGCCGCCAGCGTGCCGCCCGCGCCCACCTTGTTCTCGACCACCACGGTCTGGCCCAGGCTCTTGCTCATCACGCCGCCCAGGGTGCGGGCGACGATGTCCGTGGGGCCGCCGGCGGCAAACGGCACCACCAGGGTGATCGGCCGCGTGGGGTAGCTCTGGGCCAGGGCCGGTTGAACGACCAGCGCAGCCAGCGCGGTGGCAGCCAGGACGAAGCGGCGGGTGAGCGTGGACATGGTCGACGGGCACGAAAGGTGGAAGAGGACAGTCTGTGTGCCCCGGCCCACCCGGCCGGCCGATGCCGGCTTTCCCTCAGGAACCGGCGGCCTGCCGCCGCCGCGCCCGCCGCTGCAGCGCCTGCATGCCCAGGAACAGCGCGGTGCTGAAGACGATCATCAGCGTGGCCACCGCCGTCAGCGCAGGGGTGATGCTGTCGCGCAGGCCGCTGAACATCTCGCGCGGCAGGGTGCGCTGGCCGGGGCCGGCGATCAGCAGGGCCACCACCACGTCGTCGAAGCTGGCGGCGAACGCGAACAGCCCGCCCGAGCCCAGCGCCGGGGCGATGGCCGGCAGCGTGATGCGGCCGAAGGTGGTGGCCGGCGAGGCGCCGCAGGCTGCGGCGGCGCGGGCCAGGTTCGGGTCCAGCAGCTCCAGTGCGGTGAGCACCGGCACCACGACAAAGGGCACGGCGATCACCGTGTGCACCAGCACCAGGCCGGTGATGCTGGCGGTGAGCGCCAGCGGCGCCAGGAAGAAATAGGCGCCCACCGCGACCAGGATGGTCGGCACGATCATCGGGCTGAGCATCAGCAGCTTCAGCGCGCCCACCAGCGGCCCGCGCTGGCGCGCCAGGCCCAGGGCCGCCAGCGTGCCCAGCACCAGCGCCAGCGCGGTGGCCAGCACGCCCACCAGCAGCGAGTTGCCCAGCGCCTGCAGCCACTTGCCGCCGCCCAGCACCTCGGCATACCAGCGCAGCGACCAGCCTGGCAGCGGGTAGCTGAGGAAGCTGCCGCTGGAGAAGCTCAGCGGCACGATGGCAGCGATGGGCACCAGCAGGAAGGCCAGCACCGCCGCGCACCAGCCGCGGAACAGCCAGCGGGCGATCATCGCGGGTCCTCGGTCAACAGCGCCGCGACGCTGGCCATGTCGTGGGCGATCGCGTCGGCGCCGGCGCCCAGCAGCCGGCCGGCCGGCGTCATCGCCGCAAAGCCGATGGCGCGCATGCCGGCGGCCTTGGCGGCGGTGATGCCGGTGGGTGTGTCCTCGACCACCGTGGTGCGCGCCGGGTCGGCGCCCAGCGTGCGGGCGGCCAGCAGGAACAGGTCGGGCGCCGGCTTCGGATGGGCCACGTCGTCGGCGGTGAAGATGCGCCCGGCGAAGCGCGGCGCCAGGCCGGTGTGGCCGAGCGTGAAGTCGACCTTCTTCAGGTTGCCGTTGCTGGCCACGCAGTACGGGCGCCGGCCTTCCAGCGCGTCGAGCACCGCGTCGACACCGGCCACCGTGGTCAGCCCGGCGCGGAACGCCTCGCGCGTGCGCCGGCCCATCTCGGGCAGGAAGTCGGGCGGCAGTTCACCGCCCAGCAGCGCGGTCAGCTGCACCAGGCCAGTGGCCATGGACTGGCCGATGAAGCGGTCGATGGCTTCCGCGAACGGCAGGTCGACGCCATGCTCGGCCAGCATGTCGACCACCACCTGGTGGGTGATGCGCTCGCTGTCGACCAGCACGCCGTCGCAATCAAAAATGACCATGTCCTGTTTTCCGCAACCTCAGCCCATCGCCATCACACGGCCGCCCGACAGCTTGTGCGCCGCCGCGTACAACACGCCGGTGGTGGCCAGCAGCAGCAGGCCCAGCGCGGCGGCCAGGCCCCAGTTGCCGGTGTCGGTGGTGTAGGTGGCGACGAAGGCCGACAGCATCTGGTCGGCGCCGCCGCCCACCAGGGCCGGCGTGATGTAGTAGCCCAGCGCCAGGATGAAGACCATCAGCGAGCCCGCCGCCACGCCCGGCGCGGCCAGCGGCAGGTAGACGCGGCGGAAGGCCAGCCCCGGCGGCGCGCCCAGGCTGGTGGCCGCACGCAGGTACTGCGGCGGGATGTCCTTGAGCACCGTGTACAGCGGCAGGATCATGAACGGCAGCAGCACATGCGTCATCGCCACCAGCACGCCGCTGCGGTTGTAGAGCAGGGCCAGCGGCTCGGTGATCAGGCCCAGCTTGAGCAGCAGGCTGTTGACCATGCCCTCCTTCTGCAACACCACCACCCACGCGGCGGTGCGCACCAGCAGCGAGGTCCAGAACGGCAGCAGCACCAGCACCAGCAGCCAGTCGGCCGTGCGCGCCGTCACCTGCGTCAGCAGCAGCGCCACCGGAAAGCCCATCACCAGGCACAGCAGGGTGACGCTCAGGCTGATGCCCAGCGTGCGGCCCAGCACTTCCAGGTAGATGCGGTTCGACTCCTCCGCCCGCACGATGGCGCCACCCGCGTCGCGTGCCAGGTCGACCGAGGCCAGCAGGTAGTAGGCCGACACCGGCCCCTGCGCCCGCTGCACCGCGGCGAAGAAGGCGGGGCTCGCCAGCGGCGGGTCGACCTCGGCGAAGAAGGCGGCGTCGAAGCGCAGGTCGGGCGACGCATTGCCGGCCGCGCGCGCGGCGCGCATCAGCGTGCTGCGCACGCCGTTGACCTCGTAGTTCAGCCGCCGCGCCGCGTCGGCCAGCGTCTGCGCTTCACGTGCAGCCACCAGGTCCTGCGCGAAGGCCGGCCACAGCGCGGCGGGCAGCGGCTGCGGCGCCTGCCAGCCGACCAGCGCGGCCAGCGTCTTCGGCAGCGCCCGTGGCACCTCGGCCTCGCGCACCGCCAGCGACAGCAGCCAGGCGATCGGCACGACGAAGAACACCAGCAGGAAGCCGGCGAGCGGCGTGGCGAGCAGCAGGCGTGGGCGCATCAAGCTTTCCCGTGGCCGACCACGGCCACGGGCGCGCCGATGTTGGAGTCGGCGTGCCGGGCCGCCGGGCCGCCCCAAGGCCCGGCATGGCCCCCTCGGGGGGCGGACGATGAGCGCGCGTCAGCGCGCAAGCCGGCCGGGGGCACCATTTACTTGCCGCTCCATTTCGCCCAGCGTTCCGCCAGCTTGTCGCCGTTGTCGATCCAGAACTTCGGGTCTTCGGCGAAGGCCTGCTTGTGGATGTCGGGGTTGGTGGGCAGTTCGCCCATCAGGCTCTTGTCGACCAGGGGCGCGGCGGCCGCGGCGGTGACGCCGTAGCGCACGTACTTGGGCAGCTTGGCCTGGTTCTCGGGCCGGCCCATGAACTCGACCAGCTTCTCGGCATTGGCCTTGTTCGGCGTGCCCTTCATGATGACCCAGCTGTCCATGGTGTACGGCGTGTCCTTCCACACCATCCTGAAGTTCTTCTTGTCCTTCTCGTTGGCGGCGGTGATGCGGCCGTTGTAGGCGGTGGTGAACACCACGTCGCCCGCGGCCAGCATCTGCGGCGGCTGGGCGCCGCTCTTCCAGAACACTAGGTCGGCCTTGATCGTGTCCAGCTTCCTGAACGCGCGCTCCACGCCTTCGGCCGTGCGCAGGGTCTTGTAGACATCCTTGGACGGCACGCCGTCGGCGATCAGCGCCACCTCCAGGTTCCACTTCGCGCCGTTGCGCATCGCGCGCTTGCCGGGGAATTTCTTGCTGTCGAAGAAATCGGCCCAGCCGCTGGGTGCGGTCTTGGTCTTGTCGCCGTCGTAGGCCAGCACCAGGTTGTAGATGATGGCGCCCACGCCGCAGGCGTGCACCGTGCCGGGCAGGTAGCGCGATGCGCCGCCGATCTTGGCCACGTCGAGCTTCTCGTACAGGCCCTCGTCGCAGCCCACCTCCAGCTCGTCGGCCTCCACCTGCACCACGTCCCAGGTGTTGTTGCCGCCCTTGATCTTGGTGCGCAGCACGCCCAGGCCGCCGTCCCAGGCCTCGTCCAGCAGCTTGGTGCCGGCGGCATTGAAGGGCTTGAAGAAGACTTCCTTCTGCCCGTCCTGGTAGGCCCCGCCCCAGCTCACCACGGTCAGGTCGCGTTGGGCATGGGCCGCACCGGCCGCCAGCGTCAGCACCGCCAGGGCGGCCAGGGTCGTCGTCGTCTTCCTCGTCATCGCGCTCTCCTCGGGTTTGAACCTGTTCGTGGAATGGTGCCGCTCAGGCTGCAAACAGCCAGGCATGCTGGGGATCGAAGGCCAGCGCCAGCGGCTGGCCGGGACGCAGGTCATCTGGCAGGGCGCCCGGCGCCAGCTTGGCGAACCAGGCGGCATCGGCCTCGGCCGCGCCGTCGAGCCTCACCACCAGGCGCCAGTGGTCGCCCAGGTGGATGGCGTCGAGCACGGTGGCGTCGAGCCGGTTCACGTGGTCGTCGGCGCGTGCCGGGCGCAAGTGCTCGGGCCGCACGCACAGCGTGGCAGCGCCCGCCTGCGATCCAGCCGCCGGCCGGCCCTGCAGTCGCAGGCCGCCGGCACTGCGCAGGCCACCTGTGCCATCGGCCTGGCCGGCCAGGTGGTTGTTGTCGCCGATGAAGCCGGCGACGAACACATCGGCCGGCGCGTCGTACAGCACCTGCGGGGGGGCCAGCTGCACGATGCGGCCGTGGTTGAACACGGCCACGCGGTCCGACAGCGTCATCGCCTCGGCCTGGTCGTGGGTGACGAAGACCATGGTCACGCCCAGCTCGCGGTGCAGGCGGCGGATCTCCAGCTGCATTTCCTCGCGCAGCTTCTTGTCCAGCGCCGACAGCGGCTCGTCCATCAGCACCACGCGCGGCTCGAAGACCAGCGCCCGCGCCAGCGCCACGCGTTGCTGCTGCCCGCCCGACAGCTGCACCGGCCGGCGCTCGCCCAGGTGGCCCAGGCGCACCGTGTCCAGCGCCTGCTGCACCTTGGCGGCGATGGTGGCCGCCGGCCACTTCCGCACCTGCAGCGGAAAGGCCACGTTCTGCGCCACCGTCATGTGCGGGAACAGGCTGTAGCTCTGGAACACCACGCCCATGCCGCGCTGGTGCGGCGGCAGGCGCTCGATGGGCTGGCCGTCGAGCAGGATGTGGCCGCTGGTGGGCTGCTCGAAGCCGGCCAGCAGCATCAAGGTGCTGGTCTTGCCCGACCCCGAGGGCCCGAGCAAGGTGAGGAACTCCCCGGCCTCGATGGCCAGCGACACGCTGTCGACCGCCGGCGCCGAGGCGCCGGGGTACAGCTTGCTCAAGCGTTGAAGTTCGATCAGCGCCATCGACTGCGCGCCTGTTCCGGTGTTGTGTCAGGCCAGGACGACCTGCGGAGACGCTAGCAAGCCCCGGGCCGCGAACTCACGCCGCACGCATCCAGGCCAGCGTGTCGTCCAGCGCCAGCTTGGTCTTCGCCAGCAGCTCGTCGACCTCGGCCTCGCTGATCACCAGCGGCGGCGAGAAGGCGATGATGTCGCCGCCCAGCACGCGCAGGATCAGCCCGTGCGCCTGGGCACGCTTCACCAGGTAGGCGCCGACGCCGCGCTTGGGGTCGAAGGGCTTGCGGCTCGCCGGGTCCTCGGCCAGTTCCAGGGCGCCGATCAGGCCCAGGCCGCGCGCCTCGCCCACCAGCGGGTGGTCGCCCAGCTGGCGGATGCCGGCCTGCAGCCGCGGCGCCACCTTCTGCACATGGCCGATGACGTCGTCATCGGTGTAGATGCGCAGCGTCTCCAGCGCCACCGCGCAGGCCAGCGGGTGGCCTGAGTAGGTGTAGCCGTGGCCGAAGGTGCCGATGGCCGCACTGGCATCGGCCACCACCTGGTAGACCGCGTCGCTGACGAACAAGGCCGACATCGGCACGTAGGCCGACGTGAGCATCTTCGCCACCGTCAGCATGTCGGGCTGGATGCCGAACACGTGGGTGCCGAAGGGTTGGCCCAGGCGCCCGAAGCCGGTGATCACCTCGTCGGCGATCAGCAGGATGTCGTTCTTCTTCAGCACCGCCTGCATGCGGCGGAAGTAGTCGGCCGGCGGAATGACCACGCCGCCCGCACCCTGCACCGGCTCGGCGATGAAGGCGGCGATGGTGTCCGCGCCCTCGACGGTGATCAGGTCCTCCAGCTCCTTGACCAGGCGGTCGACGAACTGCGCTTCAGTCTCGCCCGCCAGGCCATTGGCATAGAAGTGCGGCGCGCTGACCCGCAGGATGCCCGGCAGCGGCAGGCCGAAGTGCTGGTGCATCGTCGCCAGGCCCGACATCGACGCCGCAGCCGCGGTGACGCCGTGGTAGCCCTTCTGCCGCGCGATGATCTTGAACTTGCCCGGCTTGCCGCGGGCGCTGTTGTAGTAGCGCACCAGCTTGAAGGCGGTGTCGTTGGATTCGCTGCCCGAGTTGGCGAACAGCACCCGGCCGCGCTGCAGCTCGGGCGTGGGCGCCCACTGCATCAGCGTCTTCACCAGGTCCGTCACCGGCCCCGGCACCTTGCCGGAGAACGCGTGGTAGTACGGCAGCTGCAGCATCTGCCGGTGCGCCGCATCGGCCAGGCGCTTCTCGCTGAAGCCCAGCGATGCGCACCACAGCCCGGCCATGCCCTCCAGGTAGCGGTTGCCGTGCTCGTCGATCACATGCACGCCGTCGCCGCCGGTGATCACCAGCGGCCCGTCCTGCTCCAGCTGGCGCAGCTGGGTGTACGGATGCAGGTGGTGGGCGATGTCGCTTCGGGCGGCGGCGGTGACGTCGGGGGTGGCGACAGGGCGCATGGCACACGTGTGAAAGTCGACTTGCCGACCATGATATGCGGCGCTGTCGGCCGGATCAGTCCAGGAAAGTCCAGGTGTCGGCGCCGTCGAAGTGGCGCACGGGCACGCCCTGCACCAGCGCGGGGTCGAAGTTGTTCAGGTTCACGCCATGCCTGCTGCCGGGTTGCGGGTCCAGCGGCTCCCAGTGGGTGGCCAAGCCGCAGGTCCTGCAGCGCACCGTGCGCAGCGTCCGGTCGCCCCAGATGTAGGCCTCGGTGTGTTCAGGATGACCCTGCACGTCGACCGTGCCGAATTCGTAATACGCCCACAGCCCGCCCAGCCGCCGGCAGATGGAGCAGTTGCAGCGGGTGGCCTTCTCGGGTGCCTGCGGCAGGGTGAGGCGCACGGCGCCGCAGTGGCAGCTGCCTTGCAGGGAGCTGATGGGGTCGACAGCGGTCTCGGACATCGGACGTGCTCCTGAAGATCGAATCAGTCTACGGCCCGGCTGCTTGCGGTTTCCGACCGTGTAGGCTTCCATCAAACCAAACCCACCCGACAGGAGACCCCGACATGTCCGACGCACTGTGGCGCTGGCCCGCGCACCAACTCACCGCCGCCATCCGTGCCGGCGCGGTCTCGGCTCGCGAGGCGGCGACGTCCGCCCTGGACCGCGTGCAGGCCGTCAACCCGGCGCTCAACGCCATCGTCGACCTGCTGCCTGACGAGGCGCTGGCCGCGGCCGCCGCCGCCGATGCCGCCCGCCGGCGCGGTGAGCCGCTGGGCCCGCTGCACGGCGTGCCGGTGACGGTGAAGGTCAACGTCGACATGCGCGGCCGCGCCACCACCAACGGCGTGGTGGCGTTCAAGGACAACATCGCCACCGACGACAGCCCGGTGGTGGCCAACCTGCGGCGCGCCGGGGCGGTGATCATCGGCCGCACCAACACGCCGGCGTTCTCGGTGCGCTGGTTCACCGACAACGCCCTGCATGGCCGCACGCTCAACCCCTGGTCCAAGGCGCACACGCCGGGCGGGTCCAGCGGCGGGGCGTCGTCGGCCGTGGCTGCCGGCATGGGCGCCATCGCGCATGGCAACGACCTGGCCGGGTCGGTGCGCTACCCGGCCTACTGCACCGGCGTCTACGGACTGCGGCCGTCGTTCGGCCGGGTGCCCGCCTACCTGCCCAGTGCCAAGGATGAGCGGCCACTCTCGATGGCCATGATGTCGGTGCAGGGCCCGCTGGCCCGCCATGTGGCCGACCTGCGCCTGGCCCTGGCGGCCATGAGCCCCGGCGACGCGCGCGACCCCTGGTGGGTGCCCGTGCCGCTGCAGGGCCCGGCGCTGCCGCGGCCGCTGCGCGTGGCGCTGACGGTGAACTGCCACGGCGCGCCGGCCGACCCGGCGGTGGTGGCCGCGGTGCGCCAGGCCGGCGCCTGGCTGGCCGACGCGGGCTATGTGGTCGAGGAGGTGGAGCCGCCCGACATGGCCGAGGCCCACCGCCTGTGGAACCTGGTCGCCAACGACGAGGCGCGCTTCTTCATGTGGCCCGCCATCGAGGCCCTGGGCGACGAGGGCGTGCGCAAGTCCTTCGGCTGGATGCTGGCCGACTCCCCGGTGCTGGACCACGCGGCCCACCTGCAGGCCTTCGCCCGCCGCAGCACGCTGATCCGCCGCTGGCAGCAGTTCATGGAGCGCTACCCGCTGGTGCTGGGCCCGGTGTCCGGCGAGCCGCCGTTCCCCTGGGGCCTGGACGTGGAGAGCGCAGAGACCATGGCCCGCGTGCTGCGCGCCCAGGAATCGCAGTTCGCGCTGCCGCTGCTGGGGCTGCCCGGCCTGTCCGTGCCCACCGGCATGGCCGGCCCGGTGCCGATGGGCGTGCAGCTGACGGCGCCGCGCTTCCGCGAAGACCTGCTGTTCGATGCGGCCGAGGTGATCGAGGCGCGGTGTCCGGCGATGACGCCGATCGACCCGCGGTGACGGTGGTGTGTTGACTGTCTGTATCCAATTGAATACAGTCGTCCAGGTTCGCCGTTATCCAGATGAATTTGTGTCCAAGACCTCCAAGCCTATGAAACTGGTTGCTTTTGATGCAGCACGTTATCTGA
>Ga0116179_1001209_pt1 | contig 19501 bp, 14 predicted proteins | sample AD_UKC071_MetaG_FD_89751 | JGI IMG/M metagenome (GOLD analysis project Ga0116179, IMG submission 89751) | Active sludge microbial communities of municipal wastewater-treating anaerobic digesters from USA - AD_UKC071_MetaG | ecosystem: Engineered > Bioreactor > Anaerobic > Digestate | place: USA...
AGAGGCCTTAGCCTGGCAACTTCTTCCTCAAATGCTTTTAACCACGGTTTTGCAGACATAAAACACCCTCCTTGATAAATAATCTCTGGTCGCGTTAACATTTTTTTCATCGATCTTGTTTATCGCAACATTTATGCCATATAGCATTTGCCCGCAGATTGTGGGTTTTTAGTAATTAAAGCCGGAGGAAAAATTTAAGTAAATATTCGAAAATTTATGTATTTTTGATTTAACTCTGTATCATGAACAATGCACAAAAAGCTATAAGAGCCCCTAACTCTGGGCTGTAATGAAGTTTTTTGTTTTCCAGGCCACTAATATAATTGATACAGCTACGCATCATTGAGCAGTAATTATGCCTCCTTATGCCTGGATCCTTCCCTCTTATGGCAATTACTTGGCATTATCCTACCGCAATCCTTAATATGCACTTTTTGATACATTTTGGTATCATATAAATTAAGACCAATGCTTAACTGCATTTTTCGGGGGGGTCTAAAGAATTGAATTTGGAAAAAGAAAAGTGGCTTACGGTGGCTGAATACTTATCTAATCTTGGCAGGGACCTGAAGATCAAGTCTTCCTTGAAAGTAAAGGATTTCATGCGCTATCACCCAGAATTTCTGACGGCTAAAGACAGCATAAGGTCTGCGGTAGAAATCATGGTCAATAATAGCATTGACGCGGTTCCTATTGTGGATGAAGCAGGTGATCTTCAGGGCATAGTTACTAAAACTTTGGTTCTGCGTGAGATATTAAACGGTATTGACCTGCAGCAGCCTATTAGTCAAATAATGATCAGTCAGGTAAACTCCATTGGTCCCGAAGAAGATGTGTCTAATTTGATTGCTATAAATGTGGGCAATCTGCCCGTTTTAAGAGACCAAACCGTTGTTGGGATGGTAACCTTATCAGACACCATCAGAGCTTATTTCAGTTCATTGATCGCATTACATGCGGAACTAAACGCGGTAATTAATTCTACCCATAATGGCATCTTGACTGTAAATGAAGCACGCGAAATTACTCTCATCAACAAAGCTGCCGAATGGATTCTGGGTCTTAAACGGGAAGATGTGGTAGGTAAGAAGATCAGTGAGGTTGTACCTCAAAGCAAACTGCCAGAGATTTTAGCCAGTGGGCAGGGTCGTTTAGGACAAAAGGTGGTTTATCAGGAGAGAGTGTTTATTTCTAACCTGACCCCAGTGATAGGCAATAAACAAATCATAGGAGCAGTAGAGGTTTTCCAGGACATTTCCGAACTGGAAATGATTTCCGAAGAACTCAGCTACACCAAGCAAATGAAAGAAGAGCTTTCTGCGATCATTGATTCCTCCTTCGACGGTTTTCACATAACCGACAATCAAGGCAAAACTCTGCGGATCAATCAGGCTTTTGAGCGTATCACTTCTATACCTATAAGCGACTTAATGGGAAAAACCATAGCGGAATTAGTAGACGCGGGAGTGTATTGTCATGATGTCTTAAAACTGGTGCTGGAAAAACGCGAACCCGTTACCATCTCTCAGGAATCCAAGCCAGGTAACACAGTTATTATTACCGCTAACCCCGTTTTTGATGAACAGGGCAATTTATTCAGAATCGTCATCAATGTACGCGATATATCAGAGCTCAATGACCTAAGACAACAACTGGAGCAAGCCCGGACCTTGAGCCATCACTACCAAGAAGAATTGAACCGCTACAATCTGGCGGATCAGTTTGTTATTCGCTCCAAAGAATCCAGGGATCTGGCTGATCTCTGTGTCCGGTTAGGACAGGTTGATGCCACAGTGCTGATCAAAGGTGAATCCGGCGTGGGCAAAGAATTCGCTGCCCAAATAATACACTCTAACAGCAACCGCAGGGACAAACCAATGATAAAAGTAAACTGTGCGGCAATTCCGGAAAGCCTATTTGAATCAGAACTTTTCGGCTACGAACCGGGCGCCTTCACCGGTGCCAGCAAAGAAGGCAAGCCGGGGTTTTTTGAAGCAGCCCACGGCGGCACCCTGTTGCTGGATGAAATTGGTGAAATGCCCTTAAGTACTCAAGCTAAATTGCTCCGGGCCATCCAGGATAAAGTGATTACCCGGGTGGGGGGCACCAAGCCCATCAAGGTAGATGTCCGCCTGATTGCGGCTACCAACCGCAACCTGCAAGAAATGGTGCAAAACAAAGAGTTTCGCCGGGACCTTTATTTCAGGCTGAATGTTATTCCGGTGACAGTCCCGCCCTTAAGAGACCGCAAGGTGGAAATACCTTTCCTGGTTGACCATTTTGTCAAAAGATTCAACGCCAAGTATGGTTTTAAGAAACGTATTGATGAGCGGCAAATAAAGGCTTTGATGAATTACGACTGGCCAGGCAATGTCCGGGAACTGGAGAACTTAATCGAGAGAGTGCTGGTCACCTCCCCAGGAAATGTGATCCGGCACATCAATCTACATGATTTTGACCATGCCGATTACGAAGCTATTAATTATGAACACTTCATCGGTTTTAAGCTGCAAACCGCCATAGAGCAGCTGGAAAAATACCTGATCCAGAATTCTTTGGAAACCCTGGGGACCACCCGCAAAGCAGCGCAGGAATTGGGGGTGAGCCAGCCCACTATTGTCCGCAAAGCCGCTAAATACAATATCCCACTGAAGAATAGAAGATAAGAGTGTTATCCTGAGCTTATTGTGAGTAATAGCCAGCATGTGATAACTTTAAGTCAGTTGATAAGGACAGGAGGTAGAACATGAGCTGGAATATGGGGAGATGACCAAGAGTTTATCGATTTTATGAAAGCGAGGGTGGAATCGGCTCCGATTCCGTAATTTCCTGCAGGACCTGGAGAAGTTCTTCCAGTCCTTCGCCGCTTACAGCAGAAAAGCCCAGGGGAGGCTGCTCCATGGGCAGCTGCAGTTCCCTGCGAATCATAGCCAGGTTCTTTTGACGGGCTGAACGCGACAATTTATCGGCTTTGGTGGCTACTACCATGAAAGGGATCTGGTGATGTTCCAGCCAGTCTTTCATGGTGCGGTCATCCACAGAAGGAGAATGACGTATGTCCACCAGGAGTATTACACCGCGAAGAGTTTTTCTTCCCGACAGGTATTTTTCAATCATCTTTCCCCAACGAGCTTTCTCACGGCGGGAAACTTTGGCAAAACCATAACCGGGTAAGTCCACCAGGTACCAGGAACGATTGAAACAGTAGAAGTTTATAGTACGGGTCTTGCCCGGAGTGGAACTGGATTTGGCCAGGTTTTTACGATTGGCAAGGCGATTAATCAAAGAAGATTTGCCCACATTGGAGCGACCTACAATCGCTACTTCCGGCAGCTGATCCGTAGGAAGCTGGTTCATATCCACAAATACACCCACAAACTCCGCCTGTTTAATCTTCATACTTACCTCACCGTAAAATCTAGGTTAATATCTCCCGTGCTGATGACAACGTTGTTAAGCACATTCTCCCGGCTTAGCTAATAATGAGTTCCATCTGCTACAGGCCCAGTTCGGGGAGATTAATCTTTATACCAGCACAAAAAGCATTTTCCTTCAGTTCAACAGCAGCCATTAAAAACACTTACTTAATCTAGTTGTCGATCAGGGTTTCCTTAAGCACCTCATCCATATGGGCCACGGGGATAAACATCATTTTACGTTTGACATTGGGGGGAATATCAGCCAAGTCCTTCTGATTATCCATGGGCATTATTACCGTATGAATTCCGGCCCGATGGGCGGCCAGAACTTTTTCTTTCACCCCTCCGATAGGCAGCACCCGTCCCCGCAAAGTTATTTCTCCGGTCATGGCCACATCTTTGCGCACTAACTTTCCTGACATAGCCGAAGCCAGCGCTACAGCTATGGTTATCCCCGCAGAAGGACCATCTTTAGGAATAGCTCCTTCGGGAACATGCAGGTGAATGTCATGCTCCTGGCGTACATCTTCAGGAATGCCTAGTTCTTCAGCTCGGGATCGAACATAGGTCAGGGCAGCTTGAGCCGACTCCTTCATTACATCACCCAGTTTGCCAGTTAGGGTTAAATTCCCTTTGCCCTTGAGCAAGGCAACTTCTATAGAGAGAATATCCCCGCCTACTTCTGTCCAAGCCAAGCCAGTGGCCACACCAATCTGGTTTTCCCTTTCCGCCACGCCATAACGATAGCGCTGCACTCCTAAGTATTTACCCAAGTTACCAGCAGTTACAGTAACCATGGTATTTTTATCTTCAACTACCTGGCGGGCTACCTTCCGGCACACTGAGGCAATTTCCCGTTCTAAGTTGCGCACTCCGGCTTCTCTGGTATATTCACGGATAATCTTGCGAACAGCCCCTTCGGAAAAAGTAATATTATGTTCACTTAAGCCGTGTTCCTTAACCTGCTTAGGTATAAGGTAATCCAAGGCTATGTGAACTTTATCCTCTTCGGTATAGCCGCTTATTTCTATTACTTCCATGCGATCTAACAGGGGTTTGGGAATGTTATAGGTAGAATTGGCCGTCGTAATAAACATTACTTTAGAAAGGTCAAAGGCTGTTTCTAAATAATGATCGCTAAAAGTAGAATTCTGTTCCGGATCCAGTACTTCCAAGAGAGCAGAAGCCGGATCTCCACGAAAATCCATGGTCATTTTATCTATTTCATCCAAGAGAAATACTGGATTTTTCGAGCCGGCTTGTTTCATACCCTGCAAAACCCGGCCGGGCATAGAGCCAACATAAGTACGCCGGTGGCCTCTTATTTCCGCCTCATCACGAATTCCTCCCAGGGACATGCGGACAAATTTCCGATTAAGGGAACGGGCTACTGACTTGCCCAGTGAGGTCTTACCTACACCGGGAGGTCCTACCAAACATAAAATCGGGCCTTTCATTTTCTTGGCCAGTTTGCGAATAGCCAGGTATTCTAGAATCCGTTCCTTGGGTTTTTCCAAGCCGTAGTGATCTTCATCTAAAATCCTTTCCGCTACTTTTAAGTCCAGGCGGTCTTTGGTTTCTACTGACCAGGGCAAGGATAAAAGCCAATCCAGGTAATTGCGTACCACCACTGCTTCCGCTACCATGGGCGGCATTTTCTCCAGCCGTTCTAGCTCCTTGTAAGCCTTTTCATAAGCTTCCTTAGGTAACTTCGCCTTGTTAATGCGTTCTTTTAATTCTTCAACCTCAGCAACTCGTTCGTCTTTATCTCCCAATTCTTTTTGGATAGCCTTCATCTGTTCCCGCAGATAGTACTCCTTCTGGGTTTTTTCCATCTGCTTGCGCACCCGGATATTAATCTTGCGCTCTAATTCCAGGACCTCCATTTCGGTGGCCAGCATTTCACAAAGGAGCTCCAGGCGATGAGCTACATCACGGGCTTCCAGTACTTTTTGCTTTTCTTGAATCCGCAAAGATAAGTGCGAGGCAATAACATCTGCTAGACGGCCCGGCTCTTCTATAGCCATTACTGAAACAACCGTTTCGGGTGGAATCTTCTTGCTCAAGCGTACATACTGTTCAAATTCCGAAATCAAGGTCCGCATCAGGGCGTCTAATTCAGGAGTCTTGGGCTCATTATCTTCTTTATACTCTTCTATTTCAACCTGCATGTAAGGTTCAGAAGATATAAACCGCGTTATTTTGGCCCGGTGTAAGCCTTCCACCAGCACCCTCATGGTACCGCCGGGCATTTTAAGAATCTGTTTTATCTCTGCTACTGTACCAGCAGTATATATATCTTCTATCTCCGGTTCATCGGTCTGAGCTTCTTTTTGGGTGGCCAGGAATATCTCTTTGGTATCCATCATAGCATCTTCAATAGCGCTAATGGATTTTTTCCGTCCCACATCCAGATGAATAACGGTATATGGAAAAACTAATACCCCACGCAGAGGCAGCATGGGAATATAGCGGCAGGTGGTTTGGTTTTCCATTTAATTTAACACCTCCAAGCAAATCCATTCTACTATATGTCAGTATCCGGCGCAATAAGCCCTCCTACGTGTTTAGGACCATGCCAGCTATATTTGCCGATGAAAGAATTAATTTTCTTATCACCATCGGCAAAAGCCAAGCTTAAAACTTGATCCAGCTCTTTAACAGCTATTATTTCTATATCTTTTATACCATCCAAGGTGGCCATCCAATTGTCTGCAGGAATAATAACCCTTTTCAGTCCTGTCCGCCGGGCCGCCTCAATTTTGCTTATTATTCCGCCTACCGGCTTCACTTTACCCTGTACTGATAATTCGCCGGTCATAGCCAGTAGATTATCAACGGGTTGCTGAGTAATAGATGAGTATATCGCCGTGGCCATACCAATTCCTGCCGAGGGTCCATCCACCGGTACCCCTCCTGGAAAATTCAAATGTATATCATAATCCCGGGTATTTATTCCATAACGGGAGCGCAACACAGTGAGCACGTTTTCCACTGCTCCCTTAGCCATCCCCTTGCGGGTATAGCTGTGGCCAGCACCTCCCATCTGTTCTTCTTCAATAACCCCGGTTACAGTCCATACCCCTTGGCCGGGCTTAACCGGAATACTGGTAGCTTCCACTTCTATAACCGTCCCCACAGTTGCTCCATAAACAGCCAAGCCATTGACCACTCCGATGGTAGGCCGTTCTTTGGGCTTCACTTCCGGCCGGGGAGAAAAGCGCCCATTGTTGAGAACCTTTTCCACTACTTCGCGAGTAATAGTGGCTTGCATTTCCATTTGCGCTATGCCAGCGGATAGCTGCACCATGTTTACAGCTTCTCGCCCGTTGGTTGCATAACGAGTTATTTCCCCCAAAGCCTCCTCGTCAATCTTAAAATTCAGACGCTCTACCGCATTGGTTACGATTAACTGAATGTCTTCCTTTTCCAAGGGCTTAAAAAACACTTCCAAACAGCGGGATCTCAAGGCCGGCGGCAGTTCCTCCGGGTTGCGAGTGGTAGCTCCCACCAGTCGAAAATCTGCGGGCAGACCATTTAAGAATATATCATGAATATGGGCTGGGATATTGCGGTCATTCTCATTATAGTAGGCACTTTCTAGAATAACCTTACGATCTTCTAACACTTTCAATAGCTTATTCATCTGCATGGGATGCAGCTCTCCAATTTCGTCAAGAAATAGTATGCCCCCATGGGCTTTGGTACAGGCTCCCGGCTTAGGCTGGGGAACACCCGCTGTTCCCATAGCTCCAGCGCCTTGATAAATAGGGTCATGAACCGATCCTATGAGAGGGTCAGCAATGTTGCGTTCATCAAAACGCATAATAGTAGCATCGACTTCCACAAATTTTGAATCCTCGTTGAAAGGTGACCAGGGGTTGTTTTTGGCTTCCTCCAGCACTAAACGGGCAGCGGCTGTTTTACCCACTCCCGGTGGCCCATATATTATTACATGCTGGGGATTCACCCCACATAAGGCTGAGCGAAGCATATCTATTCCGTCACTTTGTCCCACTACATCATCAAGACTGGTTGGCCGGGTTAAGCTAGACAATGGCTCACTTAATTTTATGCTGCGCATCTTTCTTAATTTAGAGGTTTCCTTTTCCGACTCCTGAAACATGACCGTTTTTTTGCTCTGCTGGCTCTTGAGCAGGTTCCAAAAATACAAGCCGATGATCACGGCAAAAACGAACTGGACTAGATAAAGGAGGCCGCCATATTGGTGAAAAAAATCATTCATGCAGCATTATTCCTTTCCATTGTACTGCACCTATTATTCCCTGGGCACCAATATAGAATGAAGATTTGAAAGCAGTAAAAAAAGGTAGCTCGCGCTACCTTTTTCCTTTTTAATATGCCTTTTACAAATATTTAATTCACCCGGCGTTTGGCATCCACTGTGACCAACAGTGGTTTTTCCTTCTTTAGGATAACGTCTCTGGTTATCACCACTTTGGTTACATCCATACGGGAAGGAACCTCATACATAACATCCAGCATGATATCTTCAATAATGGCCCTCAGACCTCGCGCTCCTGTATTACGACGCATAGCTTCCTCTGCTACCGCTTGCAGAGCATCATCCATAAACTCTAGATCGACCCCATCCAGTTCGAATAGTTTTTTATACTGTTTGACTAGAGCATTTTTCGGTTCGGTTAAGATACTAACCAGAGCATCAATATCCAGGGCATCCAAAGTCACAACAATGGGCACCCGTCCTACGAACTCAGGTATAAGTCCATAACGCAGCAAATCCTGGGGAAGTATCATACTCAGTATGTCGCCAATGCTTTTTTCACTTTTGGTCTTGATATCAGCTCCAAAACCCATAACCTTTTGATTAACACGGCTTTGGATGATTTTATCAATACCCTCAAATGCTCCCCCGCAAATAAACAGTATATTGCTGGTGTCGATCTGAATAAACTCCTGATGAGGATGTTTGCGCCCACCCTGGGGAGGAACACTGGCTACGGTGCCTTCCAGGATTTTCAGCAAGGCCTGCTGAACCCCTTCCCCGGATACGTCCCGGGTTATACTGGGATTATCAGTCTTGCGGGCAATTTTATCGATTTCGTCAATATAGACTATACCCTTTTCAGCCTTTTCGATATCGTAATCGGCAGCTTGAATGAGCTTCAGCAGAATATTCTCTACATCCTCGCCCACATAGCCAGCCTCAGTTAACGATGTGGCATCGGCAATAGCAAAAGGTACATTCAATATGCGTGCTAGTGTCTGAGCTAACAAAGTTTTACCACTGCCCGTAGGCCCCAGCATCATAATGTTGCTTTTCTGAAGTTCAACATCATCCAGCTTCATACCCAAGTTAATGCGTTTGTAATGATTATATACAGCCACAGCCAGTGCCTTTTTAGCCCGGTCCTGACTAATTACATATTCATCCAAAATTTCGCGAATCTCATGGGGCTTGGGAATATCACCTAATTCAAATCCCAAATCATCAGCCAGTTCCTCTTCAATAATTTCATTACACAGTTCAATGCATTCATCACAGATATAAACACCCGGTCCAGCTACCAGCTTTTTAACCTGGTCCTGATTCTTACCACAGAAGGAACATTTCAGTTGTCCTTTTTCATCACCATATTTGTGCATATGTCCACCTCTTTTGACCTAAAAGCTACTTCTTGCTGGCTGATTTTTTGGGCTGGGTCATTACTTCATCAATAATACCATATTCTTTAGCTTCTACCGCAGTCATAAAATAATCCCTATCTGTATCTTTCTGGATCCTCTCCAGAGGCTGTCCGGTGCGCTCTGCCAAAATACGGTCTAAGTTTTCTTTGGTGGCTATAATATGGCGAGCATGAATCTCTATATCTATCGCCTGCCCTCTGGTTCCACCCAAAGGCTGGTGAATCATAACTTCTGCATTGGGTAAGGCAAAGCGTTTGCCTTTTTCCCCAGCAGCTAAAAGTAATGCTCCCATACTGGCAGCCAAACCTACACATATAGTAGATACATCAGCCCGGATGTGCTGCATGGTGTCATAAATGGCCAGACCAGCACTTACGGAACCACCTGGGCTGTTAATATACAAACTGATATCTTTATCTGGATCTTCAGCTTCTAAAAAAAGTAGCTGCGCAATTACCAGGTTAGCAACGGTATCATCAATGGCACTGCCTAAAAAAATTATCCGGTCTTTAAGCAGGCGGGAGTAAATATCATAGGAACGCTCTCCGCGATTTGTCTGTTCCACAACCATTGGTACCAGATATGACATACATTTCACCCCTGTTCTTAAAACTATTCATAGTTACTATATAGTATTCTATTCAGGTTTAGTCGTCACCCGAGGTTTCATCCTCTTCTTCATTGGTTTCAGTCTCGAATTCTTCGATTTGGGCATGGTCGATTAAATACTGTACTGCCTTATCCATTTTGACACTAAATTCTAGGCGGTCCATAATACCTGCCAAATTCTGCTTGGCTTGTTCAGGATCAACCCCCATACCTTTAGCTGCTTCTTCGATTTGCTTATTCATTTCTTCGTCAGTCACTTCAATACCTTTTTCTTCTACTATTTTTTCCAAGAGAAAGTTAATTTTAGCTGTTCTCTCGGCCTCAGGTCGCATATCAGATTGCAAATCTTCCCAACTGCTGCCAGTGAATTCAAAGTACTGCTCCAGGGTCAATCCCTGGCTGGCTAAGCGCTGACCAAACTGCTCCATCATTGCCTCAACCTGACCAAGTATAACTGCTTCTGCCAGAGGAATTTCGCTGGCCTCCAAAGCCCGGTCCAGTACTTCCTGTTTTATTAATTCCTTCTTACGGCTTTCCAACATTTGTTCTAAATTGGTGCGTAGATCTTGACGGAATTCTTCCATAGTATCAAACTGGCTGACTTCTTGGGCGAACTCATCATCCAGTTCTCTAAGTTTACGAGTTTCAATACCTTTAACTTTCACCTTAAAAACTGCTTCGCGTCCAGCCAAATCCTCGGCATGGTACTCTTCCGGAAAGATAACCTTAACGTCTTTCTCTTCATCGACCTTTAATCCGATTAATTGATCCTCGAATCCAGGAATAAAGGTATTGGACCCAATTTCCAGAGAATAATCTTCACCGCTGCCGCCTTCAAACAGTTGGTCATCAATATAGCCGGCAAAGTCTATAGTAACAACATCACCCTGTTCTGCGGGTTCGTCGGTTTTCTCCTCCAACTGAGCATAACGGGAACGGATATCTTGCAGACGACGTTCTACATCCTGGTCAGTTATTTCCATACGGGGAATGCGAACCTTTAAGCCTTCTATTTCGCCCAACTGCACGTCTGGTTTAACTGCCACGCGCACCTTTACCTGCACTGGTTGTCCCTCATCGATCTCTTCCACATCAAAATCGGGTTGAGCAATGGGTTCAATGTTGAGCTCATTTATAGCTTCCTCATAGGCAGTAGGAACTACATATTCCAATGCGTCCTGGTACAATACTTCCTTGCCAAAATGAGCTTCCAAAAGTGGGCGAGGTACTCTCCCCCGACGGAAACCAGGAATGCTCACCTGTTTTACAACCTTACGGTAAGCGTATTCCAGACCTTCTTCGAATTTTGCAGGTTCGACTTCAATGGCTATGTAAGCCTCACTGTTTTCTATCTTTTCTAATACGGCTCCCATTTATGCTCCTCCTTCTGACACTTAACTAGCTACAGTCCTTTAGTTTGGGTATTTAAGGCTATCCCAGAACAATCCTCTTAAAAATGTAACCTATTATTACCTAAAACACAACACCCCGGCTTATGCCGAGGTATATTTTCCATTATGGAGCGGAAGACGAGATTCGAACTCGCGACCCTCGCCTTGGCAAGGCGATGCTCTACCACTGAGCCACTTCCGCACATAATTAATTGCTTTCGATAATAGAATAATGAATTCTGAACCTTTCGTCAAGTATTGTTACCCAACCTTTACCATATTATAAGTCTTGGTTAAGATTAAACAAAGCCTCCAGTGTGGAAGCGTCGAGTTCGCCATTGGCTATCAGTCCATTATCTTGTTGAAACCTCTGCACCGCATTTTGAAAAGTGTATTCATCCTCCGGGTATTCAGTCAGGTAGCCGCCCTCAATCAAACATTTAAAAATATGCTCCAGCTGCTCCTCAGTGATTATCTGGTAGGAAATTACAGGTCCCTCTGTCACCTCCCTTTGTGCAGCTCCATATTGCCAATGTTTTAATTCCTGCAAATCCTCATCCTGTTGGGTTACAGTCACTTTCTCCGGGGTTAAACTCTCAATGATTTCCTTATCACTAGGAATCTCTTTATTTATGGCTATTTGGTTATCGGTGCGGGCAGATTCGCCGCTACTACATCCACCAATAAAACCAAAGAACAAGCTTATCAATAAAATCGTTAACACTGGTTGACCTATGACACCGGTAATCCTCATTTGATTATAACCCCCACGTCCATAAGGGCCCAATCACTGCCTATACTTAATTACGGTGCTGATCCAAATATTCCATCAATAGATTGCCTAATTTTAATATGAATATCCCTTGCGCCCATTCCAAATCCTCATCCTCCAGGTCATCTTGGCGAAGCAACACCAAAGATAGTTCAGGATGAGAATTAAAAAACTTTGCTAGATCAGCTACCATGTTGTGCTCCATTTCCTTATATAGTAGCGTTTGATCAACTAAGCGAAAAGCAACTACCATGTCGGCACTCTTAAAAGCCCGTCGTATATCCTTGATAAACCTCTCCAGGTCTTTCCCCGGGACTATAGTAATAAAAAGCTGCTGGTTTTTAATTACCAGGTAACCCCATTGAAACTTATGCTGGTGGTTATGGCTTAACCATAAAAAGCTAGCCCGGTCCTCCCCTTCATAAAGCAGCCGGAACCCGCGGCTTTGTTTTAATACTTTCCTAATCAGGTGAGGATTATTGACTCCAGCAGTATACCATTGCACCTGCAGCGGTTGAGTCATCATACGCAGGGCGTTTTGTTCCATTTCATCCAGGGATAAAACATATGCTTTTATAATTTTTTCCCCGCGCACTTTAAGAAACCTAACGTCAGTCTCATCAAAAGGATGCAATTGTTCCATCAATATTAGCAAATTATTATTAAAAATTTCAATTAAATCAGGCAAAACAACAAACATAGGATCACTCACCCAATACTTTCCATTCAGTGGCAGTAAGCGGGTAATGCTGATCATTCCAGGAACTATATTCTCATGAACCCGGTTGCCGAAGCGCCCGTAAACTTCATAACTTTCCCCAGTAAAAATATCCTCAAATATTAATGAATTGTTTCCTTGAGGTAAAACTCGATAGCCTCCCACATAGCTCATCATGAGATTAAAAGAGGCTGTTTTCAAGTAGGGCGGAAAACGGCGGGCTTGATTCTCCCAAAAAAGATTGGCTATAGAGGTATGGTTGCAATTCACGTCATCCATACAAAAGTGAGCGCGGAAAAACTGTTCATACACCCTTCTGGTTGGCTCATTCCAAAAACGCCCCATGGTGTTAACCAGCTCATAGTATTCCTTTTGTGAATCCTCTTCGTTGCGGCCCCAAACTTGTTTAATGCCATAAGCAAACATCTGCAGGTGCTGCTGAACTTCCTCATAAGCACAGACTTTTTCCAGGTCATCTAATTCCTCCCAGGATGGGTAGGTGGCTATTTTGCGGGATAAATCGAGAGGATAGCGCTCAAAATGACGTTCTATCAATTGACTATGCTTACTGATCAAGCCGGTTGGTAATCCGTAGCGCTTGGCAGTCCTAGCAAAGCTTACCTTTTTATCAGTGATACGCAGGTAAGCATGTTCTAAAGCCGCCAGCCAGCCACGGACTTTCGATACTCGCGGTTGATAAATAGTGGAAAATTCGTTCCACATATATAGTATCCAGGCCAGAGTATGATAGTCGCGACTCCTGCTGTACAGATCAAAGGCTGCCACTGCTACCTGCCGCAGTTCTTCGTTGGGCCAATTATAGGCGGTGATAAACGAACTCAGTTCCTGACGTTCCCGGTGCTTGCTCACTTTTATTGCTACTGCTTCTGGCTGCAAAAGTTCTCGTTGCAAACGGTGTTTATCCAGGTTCATTTTCGTCCGGATTACCGAAGTGGGAAAACAGTATTCGCCGCGGCTCTTGGCTAATAACTCCAAATTCTCCATGTCATTTAACAGTGACTCCAACAAAACCCGTCCCCGCACATCTTGTATAGCCTGTATGGGGGTCATTCCTTCCAGTTCATGATGAGCAGTGGTCAACCATTCTTCCAAGTATTTATCATGCATGATTTCAGCCAGAATTTCTTCAGCTTCTTCCTCACTGGCAAAGTCATACCCTTCCACCCAGCGATAGGGGGTTTGCAGATTATTTCTTTCCATCATTCCCTTCAGCATCTGGGTAGCCCAGTTCAGGTCATTATTATCCTCAGCCGCCACTATAATGGCATTACTAGCCAGATACAGGCGGCGCAGCAAACCACGTCCCTGTCCCCAGGTAAATTTAAGCCACCGTTCATTTTTTTCCAGAAGATTAAACTCACTGCCATTTAAGAGGTTTGCTTGCATAATCTGCCAATCCGATTCGCTTAAATGTAGAGTTCGCGATTTCATGCGGGATTTTTTTATACCGTGGTTAAGATCAATAACCAGGCCACACAGAACCTCAGCATATTCTTTTAGGAATACCTGCGGGTCATTAATTCCTTCGTATACACGCAACGAGTTTACTTCTTCCAAGAGATAGTTTTTATGCTCAGGATAAACCAAGATGGGTCTGCCCAACATCATGGGAGTTCCGACAACCTGCACAACCCTGGTTAATAGCAGCATACCTTCTTCAACCAAGCGGGTATAGGGACCAAAGTCGCGTTCCACAACGTATTTGTTGTGACAGAATATGTCCCGGATGCATACTACGTTATTTTTTATCCACTGTACTTGATATATGGAAAGATAGGAATTTTTGAGAGCAGAAAAAATGGGATGTAAATAATCTTCCATTTCATCTTCTTTTTCTACCATGTAGAAATCTATAATAGGCGAAACGTCTCTATGAAAGCGATAGTCTATTACATACCAGCTCCAAAATAGATTGGTAAACCCGCTTTCTATCTCCTGGGACTGGGTATAGGAGGTAAACCTTGCTCTCCCAGCTGCTTCCCAATTATAATAATAGCGCCGTGCATATGCTATTAAGTCTGATAATGATGTTTCCAAATGAGTTCCGTAGTTTTTTCTTTTGGCCCGTGGAAAGTGAATCACCAGACATCCGCTGTTCACACCGCAGCATTCCTCGTAAGGTTTACCGCTCCCACAGGTGCACAGAGTCTGGTGACTTTGCAAATTAGCCATGCCGTATCCCCCCGCGGTACAGGCTTACATCCCTAAACTAGATGCTTCAGGCAACCCCTAACCACTCAGCTCAAGGTATTTTAGGAAATATTACGCCATGTTATTATGGTATCTACTAACATCATAGCAAATATTTTCTCCTACCGCGAGTAAATTTTCCAAACTTATAAATGGTTTCTATTTGGCAAAAGTAGGGTGTCGCTCCGGAATCAGCTATAATCATTATTATTGGTTCACTATGGTTTTATAAAGCTCCGATGAAAGATATCCATTGGCGGGATCCAGCTCCTTTAACTGCTGCAACACCTCCTGAGCTTGCTGGTGTCGACCAGTGTAATGGTATGTACAGGCCAAATAAAAGAGACTGTCATCATAATAATTAGAATCGGGAAAAAGATCTAAATATAGTTGATAGTATTTTTCCGCTTCTTCATACTTGTTTTGTACATAATAGGTGCGGGCTAAGTAATATAATGCCTCCCGGTTTAAATAGCTGCCAGACTGCATTGACACTACCACTCCCAGATTGCTTTCCGCCGTTTTCCAATCCTTGGATAGGTGTGCATTGTATCCAGCTAGGTAATAATGTTCTTCCTGCTCCACATCGTAATGAGTACCTTCCATAGAAGGCTCCTCAATATCTGGTGAAATTGACATTGTTTCTATTTCTTCTTTGGGCTGACCATCTACTAACGCCGTCAACTGGTGAATACGTTGCTGCAAAACTTCTATGTTTTCATTATTTTGTCGGTAACTATTGAACAAAGCAACCGTCTGTATAACTAGAACTAGACACAATATACCAGTGATTAGCAACAGAGTACGGCTGGTAAAAATAGTCTTAGTTTCTTTTGGTGTTTCCTGTACCTTATTCAATGGCTTGACTCGGCGTTCCGGTAAAGATAAGTATTCCTGTAAAGATCTGTTGTTCCGGTCAATCTCCAGGCCTTTTTTCCATATGTGGTGAGCTTCCAAGCGATCACCTTCAGCTAAACAGCACAAACCTAATACTTTATAGAGGCTGACATATTCATCATGTTCCTCCATAAGTTGGCGCAATAGTAGCCGGGCTTCAGAAAACTTTTTCTTCTCCAGCATAGTTAAAGCTTCATTATATCTTTTTACCCAAAAGCGAAAAGCAGGTTGTCTCATCTCCTTCAAATTGGTTAGAGCTACACTGTTATCCGGCTCTATTGCCAATGATTCTTCCCAGCATCGTTCCGCCCTTTCAAATTCACCTAATATTTGATAACACCTACCGGTCATGTTCAGTATTAAATTGTTATCAGGACATGTTTTGTAGGCTTCAACCAGCATATCAAGAGCCCCGCTTATATCATGCTGCTGAATCCTGGCAGCTGCCGAGGTCAGCAAATCATCAACTTGACTAGCATCTAACGATTTCATAAAACAATACCACACCCTCAAAGATATTTTTGTTTTCTACAATTCGCCACTTACCAGATTATTCCTTCCATTTATTGTAAAATATATTATTTAGTGCTAATTGCCCTGGGGTTATTTGCTGGATCAGCTTCTAAAAGAGAGACATATGCTAGTATAAAACGCGAGGTGTCTGCCATGGTATATGCCAGTCGCTACTTAAGACTAATGCCGGAAACTATGCAGGGTCCTGATGTAGCATTAGTACAGCAAATTTTACATGAGGCAGGTTTTCTTTCCGGAAATATTGATGGGGTTTATGATCTGGCTTGTGACCAAGCAATTAGACAATACCAGCAACAAGAAGGTTTGAAGGTTGATGGTGTGGTGGGCGTAAAGACCTGGAGCCGACTGCTCTGTCTATCCTCTTCCCGCCCGCTGGCAGCCAGTATTCTACAAAAACCTGGGGCTTTGATAACCATCGATCTGGATAAGCGCAGATTACATTTCAGTTCTCCCAACCACAAGACTAAAACTTATCCTATTGCTATTGGCAAGTCCTCTACTCCCACGCCATTAGGCAACTGGACCATTGTTTCTAAGGCCTTGAATCCGGGAGGTCCATTTGGAGTACGTTGGATGCGCCTCAGTATTCCTTGGGGCGGTTATGGTATTCACGGTACTAATAATCCTAAATCCATAGGTAGAGCGGTAAGCCATGGCTGCATCCGCTTATACAATGAAGATGTTATCGAAGTGTATGACCTGACTCCGGTGGGAACTCCCGTAACTATAATGGGCAAAGCTTATACGGGAAGAATCTTAAAACGAGGTGACCGGGGCAGCGATGTCCGCTTCGTCCAAAGCATTCTTAAGGAACTGAAATACTACAAATACAAATTGGATTCCTATTTTGGTGTGCGTACTGAAGAAACCGTGATCGCTTTTCAAAGTGATCAGGGAATTCTGGTAGATGGTATAGTGGGCCCAGAGACGCTAAATGCTCTGCAGCAGGCTCGGGATATTAAGAGGGGCAATGTTGAACCTTAGTCCTGGCTATCAGCATGTATAGCCTCAGCTGGACAGCTATCGGCACATTCACCGCAACCTATGCAGGTTTCGGGATCAATACTGTACTTCCCTATCCCAATGGCATTAACCGGACATACATCGGCACATAAACCACAGTTAACACACTCTTTTTCGTTAATCACGTAAACCAAAGCTATTCTCCTGACTAAAGCTGAGATGAAATGACCAGCCTTTGAATATGATTAGTGCCTTCAATAGTCGATAGAACCCGGGCATCGCGGACTAGCTGTTCTATCAAATTGCCCTGTAAATACCCCCGGGCACCTAAAATGTCGGCTGCCGCACAGGTTACCTGTTGAGCAACGGTACTGGAAACCAATTTGGCCATGGCTGAAGCTACACTGTAATCTTCTCCTTGGTCAATGAGCCAGCAAGCTTTCCAGGTCATCAGCCGTGCCATTTCAATTTTCGTGGCCATATCAGCCAGGGTAAAAGCTACGGCTTGATGCTTTTTAATAGGAATTCCAGACTGCAGCCGGTTTTCCGCAAAATGGAGAGCATGCTCCAAAGCCGCCCGGGCAATTCCTACTGCCAAAGCGCTCACCAGGGCACGTCCCACATCAAATGTCTGAGTTAACAACAGGTACCCGCTACCCGCTTCCCGGCTTTTTATAACATATTGGTCCCTGATGCCCACATCAACAAACTTTACCTGTCCAACCGGTGCCAGATTTATACCTGAGGTCTGATATATTTCTTCCGTTTTTAATCCAGCAGCATGACCGGGAATCAAAAAAATACGCAAAGAAGCCTTTTTATTCAGCATATCCGTAGCAGCAACCACCGTGATAAAACGGGCTATTCCTGCATTGATCACATAATCTTTGCATCCGTTAAGCAAATAGCCCGTCTGTTCCGCTGTAGCATAAGTACTGATAATGTTAAGGTCAGAACCGCCTTCAGGTTCAGTTAGTGCAAAGGCAGCCGCTCCTGCTTCCCTGCCGGTCAATAGCGGCAGGAATTCGTTTTTTTGCTGGTCATTCCCGGCTAAAATAATTGGTTCAGCTGCATGCAAGGTAGCGGCTACAATAGCAGCCAAACCAGGTGATGCTGCTGCCAGTTCTTCAACCACTAGGGCACTGGAAACCAAACCCAAGCCAAGGCCGCCGAACTCTTTGGGAACCGTAGGGCATAGCAGATTCATACGTGCCAGAGACTTAAGCATTTTCTTTTTCTCTGTCTCTCCAGCTTGCAAGGCAAAGGGTGTAATCTCTTTGCTAGCCATGTTTTTGACAGAGCTGATCAATTCCTGTTGTTCCTTAGTTAATGAAAAATCCATCATTTATGCCCCCCTGACCTTCTCCACTCCAGATAATCGATGTATTCCATTACCTCGTTTATTTCTTCATCAGTCAACCTGCTGAGGTGGTTTACTATGGTAACAAAGCGTTGATTGCGATCCGCTACCGGTTGAGAATGATGCTGACTGCTTAATGACGCCACAAAATACTCCAGGGGCTTATCTAAAATCTCGGCTATTTTCTCCAATTGTGATAGGTAAAGGCGGCGCTTTCCTTTTTCATAATTGGAAAGGGCCGATTGAGAACAGCCCACCAAGCGGGCCAGTTGTTCCTGGCTAAACCCTTTTTCTTCTCGAGCGGCTTGAATTTTAATGCCAATATCGCGAAAACTCATAGTACAACCTCCATCTTAAATCTTATTATAAAATGTGGTCAGTTCTCAATTGTTGTCCTGAGAAATGTATAGTGTGTATACCCAACTTTATTTTTGGCAGCAGATAAGCTAGACTTGATAAAGCTAGATAAAGGGAGTCCGGTATGAAGTATCGCATCATTTCCGTAGGTAAAATTCGCGAGCCATTTTTCACTGACGGTATCAACGAATACCTAAAGCGTTTGCGCCCTTACACTAATATAGAGATAGTGGATGGCCTAGAGGAAAAGACCAACCCGAAAGCAACTGATAAAGAAATTCAAAGGATACTGAACAAAGAAGGAGAGCGTATTCTCGCTCTGCTGTCCCCCGAAGAATTGTTGGTGGCTCTGGACAGCCATGGTCAGCAGTTGAGCTCTGAACAATTAGCTGCTCAAATGGAAAAGTGGAATTCATCGGGACTTTCCCGCATCAGTATAGTGGTAGGGGGGGCCCATGGTCTAGCGCTCGCCGTCAAGCAAAGGGCTGATTTTATCCTATCTTTTTCCCCCATGACATTTCCGCATCAGATGGCCGTGTTAATTCTAACTGAACAAATATATCGCGCCTTTAAGATTATCAGAGGTGAACCTTACCACAA
>Ga0116179_1001222_pt1 | contig 19423 bp, 20 predicted proteins | sample AD_UKC071_MetaG_FD_89751 | JGI IMG/M metagenome (GOLD analysis project Ga0116179, IMG submission 89751) | Active sludge microbial communities of municipal wastewater-treating anaerobic digesters from USA - AD_UKC071_MetaG | ecosystem: Engineered > Bioreactor > Anaerobic > Digestate | place: USA...
AGCATCAGTGAGCATCAGTAGTACCCGTAGGGTGCAATGACCTATATGATGGCCTTCAGTTGTGTCATCGCGAGGAGCGCAGCGACGTGGCGATCTCTTTTTTCACCTTTATCGACAGTCTCAAGCGAGGGCTTGTAACCCTCGCTATTTCTTACTTTTCAATGGTGGGCGCAACAGGATTCGAACCTGTGACTTCTACCGTGTGAAGGTAGCACTCTCCCGCTGAGTTATGCGCCCAGTGAGCTTTTTTATTATAGCACTTCAGCAGGCGATATTCAAAGGTATCTGTTAGCAGAATCAGTCAAATATCTGGCGGCTGACTATGGTTTGGCTGCGTTTGGGTCCCACCGCCACCAGGGCTTGTTTAACGCCGGTCAATTCCTCAATTTTTTCGATATAAGCTCTGGCGTTGGCCGGCAATTCTTCATAGGAAGTCACCTTGGTTATATCCTGCTGCCAGCCGGGCAATTCAATATATTCTGGTTCGCATTTACCCAGGATAGCCAGATTCTCCGGGAATTCCTGCAGGAGCTTTCCTTGATAACGGTAAGCTACGCAAATTTTAATGGTTTTAAAACTGTCCAGTACATCCAGTTTGGTAATCGCCAGATCGGTCAACCCATTGATACGGGCAGCATAACGCAGTATAACTGCATCCAGCCAGCCACAGCGGCGGGGTCTGCCGGTGGTAGTTCCAAACTCGACCCCTTTTTGTCTTAAGGTCTCACCTAATTCATCACACAGTTCGGTGGGGAATGGCCCTTCGCCCACCCGAGTAGTATAAGCCTTAACAACTCCTATTACCCGGTTAATATGAGTGGGCCCAATCCCAGTTCCTACACAGGCTCCTCCAGCAGTGGGATGCGAGGAGGTGACATAGGGATAAGTGCCGTGGTCAATATCCAAAAGAGTTCCCTGAGCTCCTTCAAACAGCACCTTTTTACCTTCTTTAATAGCGTTATACACCAGCAAGGAAGTGTCCGCCAGGTAGGGCTTTAAAATTTCGATTTGACTTAACACCTGATCCAGCAGTTCTTGGTAGTCAAAGCCCTCTTCACCATAGAGATCCTGAATCAACCGGTTTTTATCTTCTACCTGCTGTTTGAATCGTTCCTTAAAACAATCCGGTTCTACCAGCAAGTCGCCGATGCGAAATCCGGTACGGTTTATTTTATCAGCATAAGCTGGACCAATACCCCGCTTGGTGGTGCCGATACAGCTTTTACGGTCTTCAATTTCATCTAACTTTTTATGATAGGGCAATACCAGCGGTGCTCGTAGGCTAATGCGCAGGTTGCTGGTATCGATTCCCCGGTCCTGAAGTCCCTGGATTTCTTCAATCAGTTTTTGCATATCCACAACTACTCCGTTGCCTACCACACAGAGCGTGTTGGGATATAATATCCCGGAAGGGATCAAATGCAGCATGAATTTCTCATTATAAACTTCCACGGTATGGCCGGCGTTGCTGCCTCCTTGATAGCGTACTACACAATCAGCTTTCTCGGCCAAAAAGTCAGTTATTTTCCCTTTTCCTTCGTCACCCCATTGGGCGCCGACCAATACCACAGCAGACATTCGTCCACCCCCAGGTCATATTGCTCCATTTTAGGCTGCTAAAGCGTTTTTCCAGCAAACTCATATTAGCAGAAGCACCCTGTAGTGTCAACATCGGCCACTTCTTGCTTCACCCATGATGCCAATACTATTACTGCAAAGGAGCGTTATTAATTGAGTTCAAACCGTTTTTGTCCGGGTAACAATATCCCCATAGTTCTGGTTTTTATACTAAATCAGTGACGGAGCACTAATCTTTATACTGATTAATAGCCTGTTTCATCTCCTGTACAAAAGAAGATACCTGGGGGATACACCCGGTACCATACTGCTCTACTATTTGCACGATGGCACTGCCCACAATAACCCCGTCCGCAGCCTGGCTTACCTGCCGGGCCTGTTCCGGGGAAGAAATGCCAAAGCCGACTGCGCAGGGAATGTCTTTTACAGCTTTAACCATTGCCACCATGTTTTCTGCCTCGGTACCGATTTTCTCGCGCACCCCGGTAACTCCCAGGGAAGAAACACAGTAAATAAATCCTGTCGCTTCGGTGGCGATTCTGCCAATGCGCTCTTTGGAAGTAGGGGCAATCATGGAAATTAAATCAATGCCGTATTGACGGCAATAGGGCATAATCTCATCTCTTTCTTCAAAAGGCAGATCCGGTATTATCAGGGCATCAACTCCCACTTCCCGCGAGTTATTCAAAAATCGCTCCATGCCGAAGGCAAAAACGGGATTAAAATAGGTCATTAAAGCCAGGGGAACATCACTTTTTTCCCGCACCCGGCTAACCAGAGCAAAGATTTTATCCGTAGTCGTCCCGGCTTGTAAAGCCCGCATACTGGCGCGCTGTATAACCGGCCCTTCGGCAACCGGGTCGGAAAAGGGTATCCCCAATTCGATCAAATCGGCCCCAGCTCTGGCCATTTCCAGTACCAGTTGTTCCGTGGTATTCAAGTCAGGATCGCCTGCTGTAACAAACGTAATCAAGGCTTTTCCCTTCGCAAAAGCTTGCTCCACTCTACTCATAGATTTCTCGCCTCCGATAACGGGCTATTGCCGCCACATCTTTGTCGCCTCTCCCGGATAGGTTGACTACAATAACTTTGTCTGTTCCCATGGTGGGTGCCAGCTTACGCACATAGGCAATAGCATGGGCACTCTCAATAGCAGGTATAATGCCTTCTGTGCGGGCCAGATATTCAAATGCGTCCACAGCTTCTTCATCGGTAACCGGGACATACTCGGCCCGGCCAATATCATGCAGGTAAGCGTGTTCAGGTCCGATCCCTGGATAATCAAGTCCGGCGGATATGGAGTATACCGGTGCTATCTGCCCATATTGGTCCTGGCAGAAGTAGGATTTCATGCCGTGGAAAATTCCTATCTTACCAGTGGATATGGTAGCGGCATTTTTGTCGGTATCAACCCCATGTCCGGCTGCTTCACATCCTATCAGCCTAACTTCTGAATCGTTAATAAAATCATAAAACAAACCCATTGCATTGCTGCCGCCGCCTACACAAGCCACCAGAACGTCGGGCAGCCGTCCTTCCCGGCTCGCAATCTGTTCTTTGACTTCCCGGCCGATAATGCTCTGGAAATCACGGACGATGATGGGGAATGGGTGAGGCCCCATAACCGATCCCAAAACATAGTGGGTATCCTCGACCCGGGCGGTCCATTCCCGCATGGTTTCATTTACCGCATCTTTTAACGTCTGAGTACCGCTGGTAACCGCATGCACTTTAGCTCCCAGCAATTCCATACGATAGACATTCAGGGCCTGCCGTTCCGTGTCTTCTTTTCCCATAAATATTTCACATTCCAGGCCCAGCAGAGCAGCGGCTGTGGCGGTAGCTACTCCGTGCTGACCAGCGCCCGTTTCTGCTATAACTCGTTTTTTGCCCATATACTTGGCCAGCAGAACCTGCCCCAGGACATTGTTAATTTTGTGAGAGCCAGTATGATTAAGGTCTTCCCTCTTCAGATAAATTTTGGCTCCGCCCAGATCCCGCGTCATTTTCCCGGCAAAATACAGCAGGGATGGCCGGCCCGCATAATTACTAAGCAGTTCCTGCAATTCTCCCTTGAATTGAGGATCATCTTTATAACGGTTGTAGGCTTGCTCCAGATCCACAACTGCATTCATCAGCGTTTCCGGGATGTATTGTCCGCCATGAATGCCAAACCTGCCTCTGGTCATGATTTCACCCTCCTAAAACTAAAAAAGCTTTTGTCCCCTAAAGGGACAAAAGCTCAAATTGCTTCTGCGATACCACCCTAATTGACGATTAATCGCCCACTCATTTTGCATACCATCATATGCACCCTACTGATAACGGACAGGGTTCCCGTCAGCGCCTACTCTTTTCATTTCGGGCTGCCCTCGCAAGTCCATTCAGAATAACCGGTGTAACCGCCTTCCCACCAGCTGGCGGCTCTCTGCATACCCTTAATTATTCCTACTTCTCTTGCTCATCGGTTTCCAACATATTGGTGCCATTATAGCCCGGATTGCTATGTTTGTAAAGTTTCTTCAGTTATTGCTGTTAAAATAGCTCTCACTGTCCAAAAAGGCTACTATGCTTGGCTCCTGGCGACTACATGGTTATGGTTTTGCATTTATTAGTCCGCAAACACGTGAGCAAAGGCTTCCTGTACGTTCTTGATCGGAATGATTTCCAAACCGTCCATCTGCAGGGGCACATCGCTCAGGTTGCCGGCTGGAATCAGAACTTTATGAATACCTGCTTGCCTGGCTCCATGCAGCTTCTCGCTTAGTCCGCCTACCGCTTTGACCTGCCCGCGAATAGATAGTTCCCCGGTAACAGCTACATCTTGATAAATAGGCTTTTGTTCGATAGCTGACAGAATAGCCAGGTAAATGGCTACTCCGGCGGAAGGCCCGTCCACTTTTCCGCCTCCCACCACATTAATATGCAGGTCAAAATCCTTAATATTTTTCCCGGTGGCCTGGCGCAGCACCGAAGCAGCATTAAATACCGAGTCGCGGGTCATGGAGCCGGCGGCATCGTTAAAGCGAATGGTTCCATGACCGGGTTTCTCCGCCGGGAAAGCTACTGCTTCCAGTTCTATTAATCCTCCTTGATATCCGTAAACTCCTACACCAAAGATGCACCCTACTTCCGGATCATGTCCGGCCCGGGCATACACCGGCGGGGTGAGGCGGCTGTTTTGAATAGCCTGGTAAACATGAGCACAGGTAACTACCAGATAGTCATGATTGCTGCTATTTTCTTCATTTAAAGCCAGGGCATAGGCATCCACCAATAGTTTATTAGCTCCCCGGCCATCATTGGTATAGTTGCCGATAGCCTCGGCTACGCCTGGTTCAATATTTATCTGCAGTTTGCGGGCGGACATCTCTACTATTTGTTGGATATGTTCAGTAGTCAGCGGTTCAAAAAAGATCTCCATACAGCGGGAACGAAAAGCCGGGCTGATCTCCTCCGGGCTGCGGGTAGTGGCGCCTATGAGTACGAAGTCAGCCGGAACTCCTTCTTCGAAAATTCTCTTTATGTAGCGGGGTATGCGTTCATCATGGGGATCATAATAGGAGGATTCGAAGTAAACCCGCTTGTCCTCCATTACTTTGAGCAGTTTATTTTGTAAAATCTGATCCATTTCTCCTATCTCATCTATAAATAGAATTCCTCCATGAGCCTCTGACACCAAACCCAATTTGGGTTCAGGAATCCCGTCTTCGGCCAGTTCCCGGCGTGCCCCCTGATAGATAGGATCATGAACTGAGCCCAGCAATGGATTGGTGGATTCGCGCGGGTCCCAGCGCAGGGTGGTCCCGTCCACTTCCACAAAAGGCGCGTTGGGGCTGAAAGGATTTTGCTGCCGTCCGCGGATTATTTCCAAAGCCAGACGGGCACAGGTGGTTTTACCTACTCCGGGGGGGCCATAAAGAAGAATGTGCTGGGGATAAGGGGTATTCAACTTGGAAACCAAAGAACGGATGGCTTTTTCCTGGCCAACGATCTCTTCTAAAGAGGAAGGGCGAAGGATTTCCAAAGCGGACCGGTTGAGACTGATATGTTCCATAACTTCCAGCTGGCCATATTTTTTGAGGGTCTGGGCGTTTTCGCGGTTGTTGTTCTGCTCTTTCAATACCTGGGCCTGAAGATCCCGCAAATATTCATTATATTTTTCATTCATTTTATCCTGAATGCGCTGTTGCAGGTCTTCTTCCACAGCTTTGCGGGCAAATTTTTCCGCAATCAGGTCCTCTATTTCATTCAGAGTTTTTTCCAGATCCTCATCGGGGTCCAAATCAGTTAAAGTTGGATTCTCCCATAATACCCGCTTCAAAGCCAGGATACGGTCACTGATCTCCTGGGAACTCATTAAATCTATAGCATCCAATTTGCTGGCTCTGAGTATCAAACCCTGCGTGCCATACAGTTGGTCCAAACTCTTGTAAATTGCTTCTATTTTCCAGTGTAATTGAGATGTTTTTCGATTCTGCTGCTCCTTCTTTCTCCTCTTCCTAACCTCATACTGCACGACATGTCCTCCTAGAGTTAATCTGTTGCTGTGACGATAACTTGCATTTCCGCCTGAACAGAGGGATAAATTTTTATTTTTACCGAATATTCTCCCACATGCTTAATGGGTTCCGTTAACTCAATCTTTTTCCGGTCTATACTGACCTTGAACTGCTGTTGAATGGTTTCTGCAATTTCCTTAGCGGTTACGGCTCCAAATAATTTGTCTCCGCCTCCGGTCCGAGCTTTTATGGTTACCGATTGCCCGTTCAGAATCTGCTGCACCTTAACGGCTTCGGTTTTTTCTCTTTCCTGGGTCTTGCGTTGTTTCTCCTGTTGTTCCTGAATCTCTTTCATACGGGTCTTGGTAGCCTCTACCGCCAATCCCTTGGGAATCAAGAAATTACGCGCATACCCATCAGCAACTTCTTTTATTTCACCTTTTTTGCCCTGTCCTTTAACATCCTGCAGAAAGACCACTTTCATCTCTTATTCCTCCTTCGCTCGCAATCTCCGGTAGTCCAGCAGTGAATCAAACAACCCGATCACCGTCAAAAAAATGATTGCCGAAGCAGTGAACAATAGTGACAGGACGACCAAGACGATCGCTATAACTCTGCGGATACGCCCCTGGTACCGCCTTACTTTATATACAACGGCGGCTAAACCATAATAAAGCGCAATGGGTACGGTGATCAGCAGTATATTCGATCCTGCATAGTAGATCGCAGACAACTGATCACGCCCCCACAACCACAGAACAAGACCGACGATGACGACCCATGCCATCTGCCAGGGCATGATCTCCTGATCAAAAGGTTTTCTTATTAGACGGTTGAGGTTGCGTTTTTGGCCCCAAAATGAGGCCAAAAAAAGCATGAAAAATACTGCCATTATAGCCTGAAGATAGTAAAATGCCGGCAAGTGCCGTACTGCAGCTCTCATAAATGACAAGAGCGCCTTTTTTACTTCCTCCGAGCTTAATCCCTGCTTTTCATATAATTCCATCAGGCCCGAGTCTTCATAATACTTTATCGTTTCTTCCACCTGAGCTTCCATTTGCTGTTCTACCTGCTCCATACCCAGGCCACCGGAGTATAATAAAGCCATCCCAGTAATAGACTTGCTCCAATGACCGCAGATATGACTCCCCAGCGCTGAACGTAATAATAATCACGGCCCTGCCCAGCCCACCAGCTCATCACCACCGCCGGGACAATGAAAAAACCCATCAAGGTAATGGTATTATTAAGCCCAGTCAGAGAAGACACGATTAGCACATTCAGTACAATTATAACTGTTAATCCCCTGGCATCCAGGCGTAAAGCTCCGATTAACAGGCTGCTTCCCCATAGTATGGCTGCAAGCAATGTAAAGAAAGGCAATACCGCCATAAGTACGGCAAATGCTGAAGTCCATAAGGCAATTCGTATAAACTGGGTCAAGTGATCACCTCTTTTGGTTCTCTATATAATGCAGCAAATCAGAGAGATCTCCATACCACCGTTCCACTTCATGACCGTTATTGATATTAGCTAACAGCTGAGCTTTAACTTTGGTATCCACTGTATGAAAACTTACACCTACCCGCTTGCCCAGCAGGTAAGCTACGATTATTATAGCAGCCAGAGCATCGGCTGCAGCATCATTGCCTGTCTTCAATAAAGCTTTGAACAAAGCCCCCACCGAATCTACCAGTTCGGCTTTAAGCCACTCTATAATCTTCAGGTTCTTGGCAACATCTATTTCCCGGTTTTTACTGGCCAAATTACACACCTCCCCGATTTGGTGAGTTCTGCGCTGCTTATCCTTTTTCCTGCCCACCAGAGGTGCAAAGGAGGCTATAAAAGGCAAAGCCCCCGAATCGGGGGCTTATAGTTATTCGCTGGTGTATGGCAGAAGAGCCAAAATCCGGGCCCGCTTAATAGCGGTAGTCAGCTGGCGCTGGTGAAGGGCACAGTTTCCGGTAATTCTCCGGGGGAGAATCTTGCCACGTTCAGTAATATAGCGTCTCAGCCGTGGGATCTCCTTGTAATCGATATGTTCTATCTTATCTGCGCAGAAATTGCATTGACGTCTCTTTTTGCGGCGTTCTTTCTTGATCATCGCTATCCCTCCTTAAAAAGGAATTTCGTCATCCTCCGTACTGTCCACGAAGTCGATATCGTCCAGGCTGATCTCGGTTCCGAGATCATCCCATTGGTCTTTTTTAGGCTGGTTCTGGAAAGAACCTCTTGATTCTGAACCGCTTGTCCCTGCTCGATCCAAAAAGCGTATGTCCTCGGCTACTACTTCCGTTACCTTGCGCTTTTGCCCATCCTGAGTTTCGTAAGTACGTACTTGGATGCTGCCGTCCACAGCTGCCAAGCGCCCTTTGCCCAAATAGTTAGCGCAGTTTTCGGCTAGCCCTCTCCAGGCAACAATATCAATAAAATCGGTCTGTTCCCGGTTATAGCGGCGATTTACCGCCAGGGTAAAACGGCACACAGCAGTACCATTGGGCGTATAGCGAAGTTCCGGATCATGGGTTAAACGGCCGATTAATATCACCCTGTTCAGCATAGCTTTCCCCTCCCAAGCCCTACGGACCTACTTCTCATCCTTACGGACGATTAAATACCGCAGGAAACGGTCAGATATTTTGATAACGCGGTCTAATTCTTCTACCGTCTCTGGCGTACCATTAAAGTTCCACAAATAATAAACACCTTCCGTATAGTCCTGAATACTATAAGCAAGGCGTTTTTTGCCCCAGCCACTAACCTCTTCCAGGAACTCACCGCCAAAGTCAGCTATAATTTTCTGCAAGCGTTCTTTGACTTCATTTACGGCTTCCTCTTCCAGGTCAGGCTTGAGGATGAACATTATTTCATACGCACGCATAGTGACACCTCCTCCCTGTGGACTAACCCATAAACGGGCCGGCTCCGGCGTGATAACCGGAGCAGGGACTGCCATACATTATACCTATAATTTTTCGCGGGTGCAACTGGAATTGACCTATAATGTGTTGGTCATTATCGATCTTTTTACAGCAGGCCTTTGATAAGCAGACTCTTTAACTCAGAGCAGGGTTTTTCGATGATGAATGTATCATTAAACAAGGCTTTCAAAATGGCCAATGGTTCGTTATGCTCGTTGTTTTTAATGCCGATTACGCAGAAACGCCAGTGCTGGGGCAGGTTGTTAACCGTTACCAGATCGCCGGGCTGAAATTCTGTTTTACCTGCTAATTTAAGCGTCATCTAACCTTTCCCTCCTCCCGGTGGTGGTTACCATATTATATGCACTCCCGGGAGGAAGTGTTGTCACGATTCCGTTGGTTCAATTACCTTGATCATGCGCCGCTCAAACTCGGAGCGGGGCATCATTACTAAGCGGCCGCAGCCCTGGCAGCGAATTTTTATATCCGCCCCCATACGGGTTACCTCCCAGTTATAGCTGCCGCAGGGGTGCTTTTTTTTCATGCGCACTATGTCACCCAGTTTAAAACTCTTTCTCTCCATGAAACCCCTCCCAACTCCGCTGTTGATCCGTCTTTGTTATTTGCGACGCACATAAATCCTTCCCGGCCGCTGAGCAGTTTCGGTGCGAATTCTTCCCACCAGAACCGCTGGAACCTGCCGGTCCTGGAGAGCCTGGAGCAGGGTATCTGCCCGGGATTCACCGGTGGCAATCAATAGACCCCCCGCTGTCTCCGGGCAAAAGAGTATGTCCTTTATGGCATCTTCCGGGTTCTGTTCGTATACTACCTGGTCGGCCAAATAGTCCCGGTTACGATAGGCTCCCCCCGGCACCAATCCCATGGCAGCATAATCCAACGTCCCCTTAATCAACGGGATATTATCGGTGTACAGCTCGGCTTCTACCCCCGAAGCCGCCGCCATTTCGTGCAAGTGCCCCAATAGGCCAAAACCAGTTATATCGGTAGCAGCGTGAACCCCCACTTCCTGCATAACCTCACTGGCTTCTCGATTAAGAGTGGTCATCCAGCAGGCAGCTTCATCGTAAGCGTCCTGGGAGGCCAGATCGGCTTTCACTGCCGTGGCAATAATACCGTTGCCAATAGGTTTGGTTAATACCAACACATCACCGGGCTGGGCCCCCGCATTGCTGATGATGCGGTCAGGGTGAACCATACCCGTCACGGAAAGGCCATACTTGGGTTCCTGATCATCGATGGTATGTCCTCCCACCAAAAGGGCACCAGCTTCCTCAATTTTGGACAGACCTCCGGCCAGGATACGGCGCAGTACCTGCAAATCCTCACATTCCGGATAACAAACGATATTCATGGCCAGCCGCGGAGTTCCTCCCATGGCGTAAACATCATTGATAGCATTAGTAGCCGCAATCTGACCGAAAAGATAAGGATCATCTACCATAGGGGTAAAGAAATCTACGGTTAGTATCAGTGCTGTATCGGGACTAATGCGGAAAACTCCGGCATCATCACGGGTTTCAGTTCCCACCAGCAGGTCAGGATGATTGGGGAAAACTGAATCTTTAAGTACTTCTTCCAGGGTCCCCGGACCCATTTTAGCTGCTCATCCAGCAGCCCGAACCATTTGTGTCAGGCGTTTTTGATTCACTCCCCCAATCCTCCCTTCTGGATAACTTAACCAGCAAATGACGCAAAAAAGGCTTGGTAAGCTTTGTAGGTCATGTAAATATCAGCCTTGCTGGAAACTTCAAAAGGTGAATGCATTCCCAGAAGCGCCGGCCCGCAATCTACAACCTCCATGCCGTAGCGAGCTACATACTGGGCTACGGTACCTCCTCCGCCGGAGTCCACTTTGCCCAATTCTCCCACCTGCCAGATGACCCGGTTATCATCGAAAAGCCGGCGTATCTGACTGAGGAATTCCGGGTTGGCATCATTGGAATCATATTTACCCTTCGAGCCAGTATATTTGGTTAGCACCACACCGCGCCCCAGAAAACTGTTGTTCATTTTTTCAAATACATCCACATAGTTGGGATCCACTGCTCCGTTAACATCCGCTGACAGAGCATAGGAACCGGCCAGGGCTTTCCTTACTGTATAATAATCACCATAACCTGCTTTTTGCATTAATTCAGCCACAAACAGTTCTACTACCAGCGATTGCAGCCCGGTATTGCCGCTGCTGCCGATTTCTTCTTTATCGGCCAGCAGGCACATAGCTGTGCGCTGGGGCACCGCGATGTCCAATATAGCCCGCAGCGATGTGTAGGCACATACCCGGTCATCCTGGCCAAATCCGCCCACCATACTCCGGTCCAAACCAACATGGCGAGCTTTGAAAGCTGGTACAAACTGGAGTTCCGCCGAGGTAAAGTCCTCTTCCTCAATGCCATAGCGCTGCTTCAAAAGCTTCAGAACACTGGCTTTCACCGGGTCTTTGCCCCCATCAGCTTCAGGTCTGCTTCCCACCAGGGCGTTGAGGCTTTCTCCCTTGATGGCATCTGCCATTTTCTGCTCCATCTGTTCCTTGGCCAGATGGGGCAGCAGGTCAGCAATAGTAAATACTAGGTCGTCTTCGTCCTCACCCAAGCGAATGTCCACTCGGGTACCGTCCTTTTTCAGAACTACCCCGTGCAAGGCCAAGGGCATAGCCAGCCACTGGTATTTTTTTATTCCTCCATAATAGTGAGTTTTCAGCAGGCTCAGTCCTTCAGCTTCATATAACGGACGAGGCTTTAGGTCCAGCCGGGGAGTGTCTATATGTGATACGATCAGGTTTATGCCCTGCCGTAAATCCTGGCGGCCTATGATAATCAGGGCGCAGATTTTCCCTTTGGCCTCGATATATAGTTTGTCTCCGGGTTTTATGTCACTAACCTGATCCAGAGATTGAAAACCATGAGCCTGAGCCAGGTTGCGTACATAATCCACCGCCTCACGCTCCGTCTTAGCCTGATTGAGGAAATCAATATAATGGTCAGCAAAAAGATAAGCTGCTTGAGTCTCTTCTTCACTCATTTTCATCCAGGCATTGTTTTTGAGATCCTCTCCTAATTCGTTCATAGTTAGGCCTCCTTTAGTCAATTAGATTTAGTTTCCCTGACCTTTTCCGGCTCTATACTCCGCTGCCCATACCCAGCATGGTTTTCAGCAGCATGAAGATATACAACAGCTTGGGCACCAGATAAGAACTCGTCATGGCATTTAACAACCCCTGGGCTGCTGCATAACCTAGATTGGCTGCCAATTTAATAGCGGGTTGAATCAGTCCCAGGATAACAGTTAGTATGAGCAGGTTCTTAACCACCACCAGAACCAGGCCCAGGACGGCATTCAACCATCCCAAGAGTCCCCAGGAAACCAGGGTATTAAAAAGACCGAATAGCATCTGCAGGATACGAGCTCCCGCAAAAGTTATTAATAGAAAGCAGGCCAGAATAAGTATAAAATGAGCCAGAGCATCAGCCGCTGTGGCGGCAGCCAGCTCATCTCCAGCAACCCACGATAACGGCAACGGCAAGGCCGCCACCGGCAGGTGCCCGGCCAGAGCATCTGCCACAGCAGTACGCGCTCCAAAATGTTCTTCTAACAGCAGCACCAAATCGTCACTGAACAGCAATGCAATAATAAAGGCACTGATGGTGCCGAACAGACTGCCAAATGATTTAACAAATCCCTCCCGCATTCCTGCCAGGCCACTTAATCCAATTAAAACCAGTATAATAAGGTCAACCAGGTTAGCCTGCACAATTTCACCTGCCTTAATATAACATACATATTATAGCACACCAGGGTGGAGGTAAACTTAACTCAGCAGGGAACTATAATACAGGCGAGGTCTGGCAGCAGTTCATGAATTTTATGTCTGCTGAATATTTTATATATACCTATTTGACTAACTTTTAGCCGGCTATTGTATATCACCGCTGCTTCATAGTAAATTAATAAATGAGGTGTGGTGTTTTGGATTTCACCGAATTAACCAGCGTAGATGCAGTTATAGCCTATGTAAAGACTTTTGGAGTTATGGCACCTCTGGTTGCCTTCGGACTTTTTGTGGTGCAGGCTGCGCTGCCAGTGTTCCCTTACATTATTCTGGCCGCGGCAGGTGGAATTCTATTTGGCTTTAAAATGGGCTTTTTGTTGTCCTGGTCAGGCGCTCTGGTGGGAGCTACCCTGGCCTATTGGGTATGCCGGTTGCTGGCCGCCGAGTGGGCCGAACGCAAACTTAAACAGCGCTTTGGCTACGATGTAAACCGAACTGACGGCCGGCTGGCCTTCTGGAGCATCGTGCTCGCACGTATAGTCCCGGTGATTCCCACGCCTATAATAAATGCGGTAGCTGCAGTGGGCGGGGTTTCGTTCTGGAACTTTTTCTTTTCCTCCGCCATAGGTAAAATACCTTCCGCCGTCTTATATACCGGCCTGGGGCTGGCTCTGTTTAGAACCCGGGATGTCAAGCTGGCCTTGATTATAATAGCTGCTATCATCGCTCTGGCAGTTGGAGGACGCTATTTTGCCAAGGACCGCTTCTTTAAAACCCCTAGCCGGCATCCATAATTATGTAGATATTTCCCGGGAAATAATGGATGAAAGACTATTTTGAACAGCTTAAGCCAAGGATGTTCCCTGAACATCCTTTTTTCGACTTGTTAACCTTTTGAGTCGGTCATACAATGAAAGTGCCTTTTCAGTGTGTCATTGCTGTGTAAATAGCTCTTGCGATGATGAAAAAACTTTTCATGTGTCCATCGCCTGGTGAGCATATTATAGACAGCAGGAAATAAAGGAGATTGATGGTCCTGGCTGATCATCCTGTTACTAAAGAAATTAAAGAACTCTTCTCGGTTGATGAAAAAGCCCTGCGCAACATCGCCGAACTTTTTAAAGAACAAATGCTGCTGGCCGCAAACCAACAGCCTTCCTCGTTACGGGCGCTGCCATCATTTCTGCCCGCCGCCACCGGCCGGGAACAGGGGAATTATTTAACCATTGATCTGGGGGGAACTAATATTAGGGTCAGCAGCGTAACCCTGCATGGTAATGGACAATGGTCGGTACAGGCTAAAGTACAGCGGCCTTGGCGAGATCCGGATCAGGGATATGATCTGACCACTGCCGATACTGATGGCGAAGAGCTCTTTGATTTTGTTGCGGATTTGGTAGCCCAAGTATATGCTCTCTTCCCAACCCACCAGCTGGCCATGACCTTCTCCTATCCTATGGAGCAGCAGAGCAAAAGAGAAGCCTGCTTGCTTCACTGGACCAAAGAATTGAAGCCCCGCAACACTGTGGGCAGAAGAATTGACCAAATGCTTATGGATGCTTTATCCCGCCGGGGTTTAAAGGGACTAGCCCTGGCAGCTATCCTCAATGACACCACCGCCTGCTTTCTTACTGCTTCCTATCAAGAACGAGGGGTTAGAGCCGGCTCCATCTGCGGCACCGGTCATAATACCTGCTGCCTTTACCCGTTTTTTACTGATAGCCCACCCATAATCATTAATCTGGAATCAGGCAACTTTGACCTCCTGCCCGCCAACCATTTTGATGCCCGGCTGGATTTGCTCAGTGACAATCCCGGTCAACAACGATTGGAAAAAATGACGGCCGGTAAGTATCTGGGAGAGCTTTGGCGTCTGGTTTATTGGGAATCGGTGCAGCAGAATGTGTTGCCCCAGCCAACCTCAGCTTTGCTTGATCAACCTTTTTCGGTTAACACAGAACAAATAGGCTATTTGTATTCAGACCCTGCCAGTACATCTTCCCGGCAGTGGTACCAGCAAAGCGGCTTAGCCCACTATTCGTCCGAACACCTCTCTCTATTACAGGCAATAGCCAGCGCGGTTATTAAGCGCAGTATAAGCTTGATAGCGGCCAGTTATGCTGGAGTATTAACTGCCCTTCCCCCAATGGATCATCCTGTTGTCATTGCTGTTGATGGTTCAGTTTTTCTTTCCCTGCCTGGGTTCACCAGCGGGGTGGAAAATCTGCTGGCTGACTTGCTGCCTCAATATCCGGTACGGTTGTTATTGACCCCGGACGGGTCCAGTATCGGAGCTGCAGTAGCAGCCGCTCTGCCTCCTTGCTACCCGGAATAACTATCCATGTTTATTTATGGCTTTGCTGGAACTACTATTTTAAAGAATCAGGGGCTGGTAATATTTGTACCCTAGGCACCCTGGATATATTTAGTTAGGATAGGGGACAAGGAGGTAGATAAAAATGAAGAATTTGTTAAAAATGGTCATAATGGTCGCGCTCATCTTCTCCCCCTTACATAATTTTGGCTTTTTGCCATCGGCTGAGGCAGTACCGGTGATTAAAGTCAGGCCGGTATCAGTCGAGGTGCTTCCCGATTACCTGGTTAACAAGATTGAGAATGGCACAACCTGTTATCCCAGTAAAACCCCGGTAGTTCGAGTTTACCGTTCAGTCAAGCCCGGTATCAAACCTGACGTTCCGACTCCGGTACCATCCCCGGCGCCTGCTCCCAATCCGGAGCCGCAGACTCCTGCGCCAGCGCCGCAGCCACAACCACAGACTCCATCACCAACGCCCTCTCCCCAGCCTGCACCTGAGAAACCGGCACCAAAACCACAGCCCCAACCGGAACCTGTGCCCTCTGACAATTTCTCAGCTATGCAGAAGGAAATGCTGGGATATATCAATGCTGCCAGAGCCCAGTATAATTTAGCCCCCCTTACGTTGGACACGACTCTGTGCAACGGAGCTTATCTGAAATCAAAAGACATGGCTGAAAACAACTATTTCAGTCATATTTCCCCCACCTATGGAAGTCCTTTTGCCATGATGAAAAGCCTGGGCATCTCCTACCGGACCGCTGCTGAAAATATTGCCAAGAATACCAGTGTTAAAGTCGCCCATGATGCTTTCATGAATTCCTCTGGGCATCGCCAGAACATTCTGGGAAGCGGTTTTAGTAAGGTGGGATTGGGATTTTATCAAGAAGGCCACTACCTGTATGTAACCCAATGGTTTACTAATTAATCTTATTCCTACTGCAATAAATAAGCCCCTTGAGTTCTCTAGGCTCAAGGGGCTTTGTCCTTCCCGCGCAGTCGTTCATGGTTTCTTTTGAAACCCACTCTTCAAAAAGATGGGGGTCCGGCTAACTGTATCTGCCTACCATCATCCTCAATCAGGCATGACATCCTCAGCTAGACCAAAACTCCCTGGGCTCAATTGTGGTTAAAAATAATACCGTTCCGCGATCCTTGCAGGTTAGACACCTAAGTATGTGGCGTATGTAGAGTATAACAGGGGTCTGATGCCCAGGGCAAAGGGAATTAATGGAAGCTGCAACAGGCGGGATGGGCCCCGCCGGCCTTTTGGAGGGGGATTTATCTACGCGGTAAAACCGTTCGAAAATCCGCTGCTGCTCTTTCGCCGGTATGCCGATGCTTATTAAAATCTACCGATCTAATATGGTCTCCTTCTTAAAAGACAACAAACTGATTATTATAAACAGAAGGCTTACTAATAGTATTATTGCTCGGTATACCCATAAATCAACCATCTCCAGCCAATACTGTATTCGGTTTTCTATTTCACGTTTACTCAACTTATTGATTTGACCATAATACTGTAAATTGTCCCAGGCATTTAGCTTTAAGTACAAACCATGATTCTCTAATACCGCACCTGCTTTAGCCCGTACAATATCACCCTGGCGTGGCATGCTGTAACCCAACACCCTTATGGTCCCGGCCGAAGGACGGAGTAACCCCAATAACAAGCGAAGAGTCGTAGTTTTCCCGGCTCCATCATGCCCAAGTAAACCAAAGATTTCTTCGTTATAGATTTCTAATTGTAGATCTTTAACGGCTGTTCTCTGTCGAAAATGACGTGTTAATCCTGAGCATTCCACGGCTTTATCATGTGCCATCGAAATCCTCCATTTAACCTATCTCAGGTACTGCTGTCTCTCTTAAAAAAAATGAGTAAAGGTTCAACTATAAAAATTTTATATTATAGCAATACCCATTACTACCATTATGTGGCATATTATCAATGGTGTCTGACATAAATAAGCAACTAGTGGTGCAATAATGATAGTCACAATTATAGGATCAGGGTGATTTCTTTCATTGATGTTAGTCCAGTTCTGAATATTGGTTCTAGGCTTTTCCGGTAAATGGTCGAATAGCTTTTTGGTGATGTTGGCTGAAAAAATAAATCCGGCATCCCATCTCTTGGAATACCGGTAATCTTACTAATCCGTTGACAGCATTTCTTTTATATCGTTTGGAACCTCTGGCACTAGTATGTTCTGTCTATAATCATCCCAACTTATATAATTACTCACATTAGGGACGGTAACCGGCTGATCTAAATCATATATATAATAATAACCTGTCGTTTCCGTTTTTGTTTGTATTCCAGTCTCTGGCAGAAGCGAAAGAGATGTTCTCTCCAACTTAATAGATAGTAATTCAAAGCTGGATTGATTAATATAAAGATCGTAAACTACGGAAGTGCAGCGTATATATTCGGATGTTGCTTGTTGCTGGTCATTAAATTTTTCCCGTCCATGTTCACTAACGACCCTAACAGTCCAGCATTCCTGCCCATCTATAGTGCAATCATCGGCAAAACTAATAATTGCCCCAGCATCACACAGTCTCTCAATTTCCTTCACCGGTTCGTAAGCCTGTAGAAATGCTTCCAATAGGGCCTGGCTATCTTTCCCGGATGTGTCCTTTTTTACCCATCCCTCAGGGAGGGTATAGAACTCACTCTCATCTGTAATCACATGTTCATTAATGATAGGCTCTGACGAGCTAGTCTCCGGATGTGGTGACAAATCTTCTATAAGTACACTAGTTTTCGCATGTGCCAGAACCGGATTCCTCTGGACCGCCAAATCCAAAACCCTGAATTCCTTCAAGGATTGGTCAGGAATACCCAGATCTGTTTTATCATTAAATTCAGCTTTAATTTTGTATGTATTGTGCTCCGTTAATACCTGGTTGGACTTGAGCATAACCTCTTTCGGAGTCATGCCTTTGCGGGTCTCAAGATAAGTAACTGCCACTGTCCGAGTTTGAGGTTGCCATTCCACTTCAACCCCTAATGCCTCCATTACTGACCTGAGAGGCACCATAACCTCTTCATCAACTATCTTGGGTGCCGCTGCCAGGTTATAAGTCTTTCCGTTCAACTTTGCAGTGGTTTGGCCTGCCATCAAGTCTAATTTGATATTATTTTTGGACAAGACACATAGATTACCTTCGATTAAAACAGTACCCCCTATGACCCTAGACACATAGTCGAGCCCGATCATGGTCACACCGTTCTCCAAGTACGCCGGCGTTAACGGAGAGTAGCTTTTACCGTTAATGCTTAAGGTAACATCCGCATAGGCCGGAGCAGTCCCTATTAGTAAAAAGATGGTAACCAACGGTATAAGTATTCTTTTATGCATTTACCTCCTGGTTACTAAAATCCACACAGTCCATGTCGACAGTGAACCAAAAAAAGTTGAGGGATGACAAGTTTAATAGACCACTTTTTTCTTTGTAAAGTAGACTGTAACCAGGTCAACACCTCCCTTTTCTTCATAAATGAAATCATCACATGCTGTGAGCGATATATCTTCCTCTTCGATGCTTCTTATTTTTAGCATTTTGGGCGCTTCGAATCCATTAATTTCTATATCTGTTCCACATTGGTATTCATAAATCCCAATTTACGGTAATCCTTTAGAGCTGTCAAGACTACTTCGCTGATTTGAAATTAACTGCTTGGCATGGGGAAAACGCTTAAAGAAACGTTTTACATGTCCTGTAATCGTTTATGGGTAGTTTCCCTTAGGCCTTGTACCCGTTTCCAGTAAATAAACTGTTCCAGCATTTGTTGTACTGTTGGAGTTTGCCGTTGCAAATTGATAACTTTTTTATGCAAAATAAAAACCCCTCTCACTATGTTTCCCAAGTGAAATAGGGGTCTACACCGCTGAATCCAGTCATGTTACTTGACCTTTTTAGGTTTACTGGACTCTTATATTTTCAGATGTTTCAGGTCCTATTACAGTAGCAATCATGTTCTCAGATTATGATAGTTTCGTGCTATAAACGCCTTTATTTCAAAATTGGCGGAGGCGTGTGCGAATCGAACACACCAACGGCAGGATCACTACCGCTCGGCTGGATTTGAAGTCCAGGCGGCCCACCAGGACCGATCCGCCTCCGCATCATTACCGCTAATAGAGTATATAATCCAAATCAAGCTTTGTCAAATGAATCGACTGCATGGTCTGTGTCAAGATTTAGTAGGGGGAACTCCTGGTCTTAGAAAAATAATATTTATCTTAAGCCGAGAAGGCAGTAATCTGGGAGATTTCCCGTAACACATATTTGACCCACATATGATCAG
>Ga0116179_1001225_pt1 | contig 19398 bp, 23 predicted proteins | sample AD_UKC071_MetaG_FD_89751 | JGI IMG/M metagenome (GOLD analysis project Ga0116179, IMG submission 89751) | Active sludge microbial communities of municipal wastewater-treating anaerobic digesters from USA - AD_UKC071_MetaG | ecosystem: Engineered > Bioreactor > Anaerobic > Digestate | place: USA...
CGACAATCAGCGACTTCATAAATAAATACCGAGCTGAATTCAATGAGTGGCGTAACACTCGCATTCGCCCTGGTCAACTTAAACATATACTCAGCTTGTTGGATAAACATGGTGGCTCACAAGTGGATGAGTTAACGCTACTTCAGTTCAGCCAAGAAGAAGCTGATGCTTATATCAAACAACTGCTAGATGAGTTAAAAGTACCGGTACCAACATCCATCATCAACGACACTAGAGACATTGAACCCACTCCTTCAACTATTGAAGAAGTTTATGAACAAGAATTAAAGGAGTTAGAAAACATCTTCTTTGGTCTTATGATGGAGACCGGTGAAGAAATAGATAATATTGATGAATTCTTATCGGATAAAAACCAAATTAGGGAATGGTTCGCTTTCTTATTAGAAAAAGAATTCATTACCCCTGATAGATTATTAGAAATAATTGACAGCAACGAGCTGTTAGCAGAAATGTTTCAAGTATAATCTTCCTCTCACAGAAAATCGGGTGGGCTTCACGGCTCACCCTTTTTTTTCAGGCCTGCTCTATATAACTCTCAGCATCGAGGCGCATTTTTTTATTTGTTAGTGAGGTGAATTAAATGTTCAATACGTATAAAAAACTTTCCTTATTATTTGTTATTATTATTATTTTAATAAGCATTTTAATTGTTAATATGAACACTAACTATTGTTATGCACCCACTTTGCCTTATCAAGAACTATTACCAATTGAAGAGGAAAATATAGAAACCGAAGCTTTTATATTTCTAGCAACAGCTTACACACTTAATGAATGTGATGGTGATGGTTACACAGCCACTATGACTATCCCAATCGAAGGTAGAACAGTTGCTGTTGACCCATCAGTTATTCCCTACGGTACTAGACTCACAATCAATGGTCGCAGCGGTTACATCGCAGAAGACTGTGGTGGAGCTATTAAAAACAATCGTATCGATATATTTATGAACGACTATCAAGAAGCTATTAATTTTGGTAAACAATACGTTGTTGTTGAATTCAAATAATTTATTATATACACACTTTTCTACTTTGAAAAAGGTTTTTCCTTTTTTTTTGATTTTCTTTTTTTTAATCAATAAAAGAAAGGAGAAGATTTACAACTAAATAAAAACATTTATTGAATTCATTAATTTGAATTCTCATCAAAACCTTAAAAAAGGTTTTTCCTTTTTTTTTGATTTTCTTTTCTTAACTGTTTTCAATTCGATAGTAACGCTCAAGCGTTAACTATAAAAAAATAATTTATTGGAGGTATTTTGTATGGAAAAAGTTATTCGTGTTGGTATGATGCCTGGTCGTATCGAAGAGTATGCTGTAGAAGTAGGTACTCCGATTTCAGAAGTTCTGGCAATGGCAGGTTTAGACCCGACTGGCTATGATGTTAAGGTTGATGGTATTAAAATTACCGAATTGTCTCAAAACAATGTTGACGAGTCCACTAACCTGATTCTTCTTGCCAAACAGGTAAAAGGTAACTCTGACAAAACTGTGAGAGTAGGCATGATGCCAGGTCGTATCGAGGAATACGCTATTGAAGTTGGCTCTACTGTTGCAGAAGTTCTGCAATTAGCTAACTTAGACCCCACCGGCTATGATGTTAAAGTTGACGGTATAAAAATTACTGACTTTAACACACCTGTTACACAGTCTACCAATCTAATTCTATTAGCAAAACAGGTAAAAGGTAACTAATTTTGTAACAAGGTGTACTCTTATAGTGAACACATATTAATACAACATAATATGTGTTCATTAACTAGGGTACACCTTGTATAACAAAACAATATACAATAGGGGGTTTTTTACAATGATTCCTTTAATGTTCGGCACTTATCCTCGTTTATTCAACAATAACAATGTTGAACATAATCTTTTAGAACACTGGCTATACAACAAAATCAACTTACACCTACCCAATCTTAACTGTGATAAGGTTGATATCTATCATTTGATAAATCCCTATCATTCACATAAAGCTGGAATTCCTAATCAACGATTGGTTATATATTTTAACGGTACTTGCTGCGACTTTGATTTTGAACCCATCACAATTAATGAAACTATCTTCGGATACAATCTACATACAAATAAATTCTTACCACCATCGAATTCCAGTGTTGTTTTGAAATCTCCAGAAGGCATAGCTGTTGCTGAATGGTTACCAGAAACCTGGGAACTTAATATCCTGTTTGACATTTTCAGCAGCAAAGAATCTCTAGAAACTGATAAATTAGTTTTTTGCTGCATATTGAAACTTTTTAATGAAGTTGTTTTAATTCCTATGTCTTATGAAAAATCCTGGAAACATTCCCCAAATAAAGACAAACTAACTAACACTTTCTTATCTAGATTAAAAGATAATTATCAGCAGAAATTATCTGAAGATAGAGAAAGTATTCATATCATGCAAAGAGAAATAACACGTCTCCAAGCTCAAATCAAAAATTTGTATGACACTATTCGCATCAAAATGATCAATGTTTCAGAAAACAATAAATATATAAACACTATTCTAAACACTTTGTCCAACGACTTAGACCTAATTGTTGCTCATGAAAAAGTTACAGATGTAATAATCGAAGATGAAAATATCATCATAAAAACAATTCCACTACGTATTTATGCTGATAACGGCAATACCTATCAAGCCGGTAATTTCAATATTTGCATCGATATGCTTTCATCTCTTGTTACTTTCACCAGTAACAAAGGTTATCGCAGTTATTGGACTGATAATGACCCACACCCACACATTAACGGCAATGATGGTATTGCTTGCTTAGGCAATATCGAATCGACTGTAGCTGAACTGTGCAGTCAGATGCAGCTCTATCCACTTTTCCTAATGCTCATTGATTATTTGGAATCTGCCAATACAGAAGATGCTGCTGGTAAATTTGTAGTCAATTGGCCTTTGGTAGATAACAATGGAAATATAATTCATCCTGATTCTCAAATAACTGATTTTAACGACATTATACGATGTGACGAATGTGGTTGTGATTTTGACGTTAATGATTCATATTATGCTTACAATAGCGCAGAACTTGTTGATGATGAATGGGAATATTATGATGAAGTCTGTGTTTGCCCTAATTGTTTAGACCGCTATTATAGATATATTGATAGTGATGATGTTTATCTTCACTACGATGTTGAATGGGAAGAGGTGAGTTAGTTGTTCAAACAAGACACCAGCAAACCTTCTGTTAAGGTTTTAGAACGTTTTATGCCACTTGTAATCATTTCTAAAGAAGCTTTAATCAAAATGCAACTTTACGTTGAAGGCTGTTCTAATGAAATCGGTTGGCTCGGAACAGCTATCAAGAACAATGATAATATTTTCTTCATTGATGATGTGTTCTTGTTTGAACAAGATGTTCATTCCACCACTACAGAAATCACACCAGAAGGACTTACTGCTTTCGCAGAGGAACTTTTGCAACAACCTAATGGTATTGAAATCTGGAATAACATCAAACTTTGGGGTCATAGCCACGTTAATATGTGCACACACCCATCAGTTCAAGATGATAAACAAATGGAAACCTTTTCTGAAGGTGGTCATCCTTGGTTTCTTCGCATCATAGCCAATAAAAAAGGCGACATAACTATTGATTTGTATGATTACGAACATGGTATCATCTATTCTAATCTCCCCTGGTGGGAAGAGGTTTCTGATGCTGAACGTGAAATCGAAAAACAAATTACTGAACTTAAAAAACAGCTCGCCAATATCAACTTATCTATAATAGAAACCTTAAAACCATCTATTGCCGATGAAATTAAACAAAAGGTAAAGTTTAAAACACAAGTCATCGGCTTCAACAACTTCAATAATAATTATGTTTATAATAATATGTGGGACGATTGGTACAACCAAAGCGATGACGGTCTCATCGAGAATGAACAGGATGTACTCGCTATCTTCTCTGATGATGCTCTAATGGAAATTGCCCAATGTTCCACATACACTCAAGCCAAAGAACTGATTACGGTTTTTGAGGGTGACATTCTTGATTACAATGAAATCATGCTTGTTTGGCAAACTGCTAAATCAAAATTCGGCTTGAAGGTGGGGTATTAATGATTGATGTAAGCAGACACAAAGAGTTATTTAACCCTGAAAACTTCAACATTCCAATTAACATCATCGGTGCTGGTGCTACAGGCAGCTGGCTTGCCCTTGGCCTAGCTAAACTTGGTCTTTCAAACATCACCGTTTGGGACTTTGATAGCATCGAGGAACATAATATCGCCAATCAAGCCTACAATATTGGTTCAGTTGGTCAAAAAAAAGTAGCAGCATTAGCAGACATGATTATAGAAGCCACTGGAACTTCCATTAATATTCACCCTGTTAAATTTATCAACCAGCGTTTGTCTGGTATCGTCTTTCTGATGGTTGATTCTATGGATGCACGTAGGTCTATATGGGCCAATTCAATAAAAATGAAACCTGCTATTAAGTTGTTGATTGAACCTCGTATGGGCCTCGATGTTGGTCGTATTTATAACGTAAGCCCTTGCAACCTGACTCACATCAAAGAGTATGAAAACACCTATTACGATGATGATGTTGCCGAAGTTTCGGCCTGTGGTAACTCTATGACTGTTATTTCTACTGCTCTTGGTGTTGCCAGTTGGTGTATCAGGCAACTAATCAACTATAGTAATGATGTTGATTTGGATAATGAAATTCTCATCGATTTCAAATTCAACAACATTGTTACTACTAGATGGGAAGGAGTGTAATAATTATGCATCCATTTACTATTGGCTCTATTGTTGTTAAAGACACATTAAAGGGCAAAATATCTGGCATTCTTCAACCAGATTATGTTGTTGTTGACTTCACAGACGGTACTATTGAAGTATTACACATTAATGACATACAACTTGCTGATGACAAGAAAGTTGAAGAAGTACACAGTGATTGGGATTGGTCTATGCCATTTGCACCTGGTCAGCGTGTTACATTGAATCCTCATTATAGAGAATATTGGGTTTTCAAAGAATTGACCGATAACTCAAATGGTACTATCGTCGAAATACGTAATGAAATTCTTAACAAATGGCATGAACATAACACAATCCATAAACTGGTACGTGTTACCTGGGATAACGAGCACAGTGATTACTTCCCTATTTGTTCTCTTCTGCCTGTTGGAAATATTGTTTACAATCCCAATAAATCCAATTTTGAAACAGGTATGAAAATTTGTATAGCAGATAGTATCACCGGTTATGTCATTCGTAACCACAAATATACATTAGAATACGTTACGCAGGATTACATAACCACAGGCTATATTAATAAAGTTTTTGTTCAAATCATTGACAAAACTCCTAGAAAAATTCAAAAGGTTCACATCAACGGCATTGGGGTTTATTATGTTATAGAAAGAACTAATTCTGTCGCTATCGCTGATAATCTTATAATCACCGGTAATCATACAGCACTCAGTATGGAGGATATAAATTAAAACCATTGCAAACAAAACACCCAAAATGCTTGATTGTGAATCTCGCTTCAATATGCCCATCGAAGAAATCCTACGTATGATGTATGTTGACCAAAATTTGCCCCATGACCATATCGCCAAAGAATTGAATATTTCATTCCCCACAGTAATTTCTTGGTTGAATATGGCTGGCATATATTCAAGAAAACTTAACTTATAAGGGGGTGTTTAATTTCAGCTAACAAATTACTATTCATCACAAATAATCTTCTTAACCCCGAAGTTCGCCAATTGATGCGAATTCCACTGGAATTCATATGTTTTGGCATTACTAAAGGTAAAATGTATTCTCTCCCTGGTTTAAAGAATACTTTTATCTCCGTCTCTGACAACATTACTCTAACTCGTAATTATGTTGTTTATGGTGCATTGTTCCTTTGTAAAGACTTTGATTTCTATAGTCGAATACTAGATGCTTACCATCTATGTTCCCTGTCCACCTTGCTGCGTAATCATCCATGTGATGAGCTGCACAGAGTTGAAGTACCTGTGACACCTATTTATTTCTCATCATTGGATGAATTGCAGCGTTTATCCTACAGAGAATCTACTGATTCTATTCAAGCTCAAACCTATACTGCCAATACAAACAATCCCAAAATAATCAAACGCATGAACACTACGGTAAATTCTTATCGTATCACCAGTGGCATCGATGCGGCTAATTTCAAAAAACTATTTTGGGAGGTTGAAAATTGTACGTAATTTTTGATTCCAAAAAGTCTAAGGTCTACAACGAAGGCTTTTCCGATTGCCTAAAAATCTTTAACAACCTTATCAATTCGGAAGTCAAAAATTTGGAAAACGCCTTAGATGCACTTAACAACATAATTCTATGTACACAACATTTGCAATTAATATTCAACAAAGGAGAATAATTTATGAACACATGGGATTTTGGAAGTTCTTCATCCAAAGCCGAATTCACTAAATTTCCTGTCGGCATCACCCGCATAAGGGTAATTGATGATGTGCCTTTTGTTCGCTGGACTCACTGGATTCCCAGGTTCAACAAAAGTATCAATTGCCCTGGACAAGGTTGCCCCATATGTGATGTCCGTAAAAAACAAAAAGAAGCCGGTCTTGATTACACCTATGGTGTAGCCCGACGTATTGCTATCAATATTATCAACCGTGAAACCGGTAAAGTTGAAATCATGGAACAAGGTATCAATTTCTTCAACGACCTTCGTGATTTGATGTCCGACCTGCGTGAACAAGGTCTGACTCTGATGGATGCCGATATTAAGGTACGCCGCAGAGGTCAAGGTAAAGATGATACCTCATACAGATTGGATATCGATAAGATTTATCCGCTTTCTGATTCTGACAAAGAACTAATGAAATCCAAACAAGACTTATCCACTTACTTCAAACCTCATTCTATCGACCAAATACAAAGAATTGTCAACGGTGAGTCTTGGGAAGATATCTTTTCCAAAGCAAATGAAGATAATGAACCTATCGAAATAAAATAAACGAAAAGTTGGTGAATTTTTTTGCAATTAGATAACTTAGGAACCATAGAACGCAAAGTCCTTGGTGCTTTATTAGTCTTAGCAGATACCTCGAAAAACAACACTGTAAGAGCAACTTTGAAAGAAATTGCTGACCTCATCGGTTACAAATCTAGTGGTGGAGCATTATCTTTCGCTTTCAAGATTCTTGAAAGAGATAATTATATCGTTTGCGTTGATAGGAGTACTTATAAACTTCTTATATGAGTATCTCATCAGATGCAAAAGACATAGCAATATATTTTGTTAACTCCACCAATATGAAAGCATCTAAAGCCCTGATGTCTAGAACTATTGTGCAAGCAAAATCCATGTTGTCTGATGGCTTCACTAAGGATGAAATCATAAAAACTATTGATTACGTTATTAACGTAAAAAAAGTAAATTTGCGTTCTTTGGGTTATATAAACGTAGTCATTAGTGATTTGCTACCTCAAGTCCTTAAACATGAAGCCCAATTATCTACTCAAAATGTTGGTAAAGAACTTGCCGCATTTATTGAAGCTTCAAGAAGCGAGGTGAGAGGTAATGACGAATCCACAAACCGAAACAAATCAAAACTCAATGGATTTGGTCTTCAACCCAGGTTCGGAGAGAAACTTGATTTCGATATGTTTGAAAGACCCTAGTAAAATCATCGATGTAGAGTCTGCAGAAATATTTGCTGAACATTTCAGTGTGCCAGGTCATAAATATATCTTCATCGCTATGATGTATTTATACAGTAAACAAATCAAACCCACACCAATGGCAATTATTGAAGTGTTAAGCAATGAGAGAGCTAAAAAAGCTGTTGAAGAGCTTGGAGGTTTAGGCTATCTCATCATACTGGAAGAAAGCAATGTCCCACCTGATAATCTTCCAATTTTCATCAATAAGATAAAACAAGCCTATACCAGAAAAATGCTTCTCAACATATCTGATGATGTGAAAAACTTCGTATTATCAGATAAAGCTGAAATTCTCAACCCAAACGAGTTAATTAATTATGCTGAACAGCAAATTATTAACTTGTCTGCTAACTCAACTTCCCTTGATGCTTACAAAATGGGTGATAAAACTGAAGAAGTGCTTGCTAAACGTGCTGAGAACCCCTCACAGATTCCTGGATTAGAAGTTGGCTGGCCTACCTTTGATGAATATACCAATGGCGGTCAACCTGGCGATTTGATTATCCTTTGTGCTGAAAGCAAAGTTGGTAAATCAGTTACTCTAACTAACTGGGCCACTAAACTCAGCATCAAAGACCAAATCCCAATCCTTTATATAGATACTGAAATGAATGAACGGGAACAAGAAGACCGCATCCTTGCCAATCTTACTGGCATACCACATAAAGAAATTGTATCTGGTTTATACGTTGTAGACACCATTCATGGTAAAGCTGCTGATAAGATTGCCAAACTAAAACAAGCTCAACAAGAACTAAAACAAGGCAATTATTATCACATTTTTATGCCTCAATTTACGATTGAAAAAGTAGTTGCTATCACGAAAAAATTCAGCAAGCAATTCGGAATCAAAGCTATCTTCTTCGACTACATTAAGATACCCTCATCACAAGCTAATTTCAGACAACAACAGGAATATCAGGCACTTGGTTACTTTACATCGGGACTTAAAGAAATCGCCGGTCTTCTTAAAGTTCCCGTTTACACAGCTTGTCAAGCTAATCGTTCTGATTTGAACACAACTAACCCTGATGCAAGTAATATTGGTGGTTCATATAGAATCTTGCAACTTGCTTCAAAATTAATCTTTCTTATCAACAAGACTGATGAGCAAATTGCAAGGGATGGTTTTCAAAACGGAAACCAGCAACTAATCATCAAATATCAAAGAAACGCAGCTTCAGATTGTCCACCAATTAACATTATTTTCGATAAGCCTATCATCAGACAAAGCGAAGCTTAACGAAAGGAGTAGAAAACCAAATCAATGCCAAAATACGAAATCAGATTAAATACTGTACCAAGACTTCATGATGGTTTTATGCAATTTTACTGGCAAATAGTTATGATTTGCAAAGATGGTGTTTTCACTGTAAAACATGGTTGGGATAAATATATCTCAGATGCTGCTCTTAATGCAGCTAAAGAAGCCTTATTATTACAAATAGATTGGTGATATTATGGACGCTACCACTTACATTAATCAAAATCTTGATGTTGAAAAATTACTTCGACATTATAATTTTGAAAATATTACCGTTCACAATGACATTATTCGGGCCTGTTGTAAACTTCACAATGGCGACAATCCAACCGCATTCGTTATCAACAAAAACACAGGTTTATGGTATTGTCACACAGGTAATTGTGGTGGTGGCGACATTTACACACTAGTCGAACACTTTGAAGGCTTTTCAAGAAACGAATTCCCTCGTACTGTTCGTTGGTTAGCTTCATTCTTCAATCTAGATATCTCCAATCTAACAATTACACAACACTCTAACTATCTAAAAGAATTGCAGCAATTTATACGCACTATTCAAAGCACTAAGCCGAAGAAACTTTCTCCCTTCTATATTGAAGAAGAAATAAGAGAAGTAACCAAATATCGTGACTTCCAATACGACACGATTAAGTTTTTTAATTTAGGCTATGTAGAATCCATTAAACTCACAAAGAGAAGTGGTGATATCTATTACCTAAAAAATCGTCTAGTATTTCCAGTATTTTTTAACAACATACAGGTTGGTGTGTCACTACGGAGAGTCAATAATAACGATTATCCGAAGTGGTCACATCAACCTGTAAATGTTAACTTCGGTGATTTTCTATACAACTACGATAATGTCAAAACTGCTGATAAAATAGTAATTTGCGAAGGAATTACCGATGTTTGGGCTTTTCATGAGTGTGACATACCAGCTGTTTCTACTTTTGGCGCACACATAACCAACGAACAATACAAATTACTATTACAAACTGGTGCTGATTTAATATTTGCTTTTGATGGCGATGAAGCTGGTGCAATAGCTACTAAAAAGGCTATTAAACTCTTCAAAAACAAAGCCAACATCCAGCAAATCATCTTCGGTCAAAACCAAGACCCCGCATCTGTTGACAGAAAGGAGTTAATTACACTATTTGAACACAGACAAATTCCCCATTAATGACACAGGCCTCCGTGTAGATTATGGGGGCTGCCAACGTGAATCACGTGATGGCAAAGGTACTTATCACCTAATTACTCCTGTTGGCCTTGAAAGACTCGCCAAATGGTATGAATTGGGTGCAAAAAAGTATGGTGAAAGAAATTGGGAAGGTGGAGGGATGCCGATAAGTCACTGTTTTGACAGTATGTTTCGGCACATGGTAAAATATCTATCTGGTCATAATGACGAAGACCACCTCGCCGCTATCGTTTGGAATGCATTTGCTATAATGCACTACGAAAAATACTTCCCTGAAATGCAAGATTTACCATTTAGAATAAATATAGAGGAAAAGGAGTGATAGTATGTTTTGGCTTATTATCGAAGATGTTTCACATCAGATTATGTCATGTAACATTCACAATGCTAATAACAAGTTCGAGTTGTGGGTTACTAGACCAAACGACAAGAACTTAAAAATAGCTGAAAGTACTGACGAAGCTGATATTCGTGAAATCAAAGATGCCATTGACTATGCTATTGAAAATGGCATACCAGCCCTAAGAATCTAATGTTTGCTCATCTGCACACTCACTCCGAATACAGTGTTTTAGATGGTGCTTGCAAAGTAGAGGAATTAATTGAAACTGTTAAGAACTACAAACAACCAGCTGTCTGTATTACCGACCACGGTTCTACTTCATCCTGGTGGACTGCACAACAACTTGGGAAAAAACTTGGAGTTAAGATATTACTAGGTACTGAGTTCTATTATGAAAGAGAGAATGACGGTAAAAACGGTCATTTGATTGCCATAGCCAAGAATAATAAAGGTATCGAAAATATCTTCAAACTCCAAGAATATTCCTACGTTGAAAACTTCTATTACAAACCTCGTATCAACTTTGATATCCTTGAAAAACATCACGAAGGTCTTATAGTAACTTCTGCTTGTTTAGCCAGCACATTCAACCAATACATCCTCTCCGGAGAGTCTCTAAAAGCCCAAATTTGGGCCAAGAAGTTCCGTAATCTATTTGGTGATGATTTCTACTTGGAAGTACAAGCCAACAGCTTACAGGAGCAATTAGAGGCCAATAAGGTCACTATGAGGATTGCCAATGACTTAGGTATAAAAGTTATTGCCAGTAATGATGTTCATTATATTCATCAGCAAGATGCTTTCACCCATGAAGTCTTATTGGCTATCCAGGTTAACAAAAAGATGAGCGATGAAAGTCGATTTTGCTTTACTACCCAAGACTTCTGGCTTAAAACCGAAGAGGAAATGTTTAATACCTTACCTGGTCTTAGTGATGAACAAAAAATTGCTGCATTAAACAATACTATAGAAATAGTCAACAAGTGTAATGCAGAAATCGTGCAAGATAAGTATCTACCAAAGTTCTATAACATTCCGGAAGGTTTAACAGAACGTAATGTCTTGGCTCAAGAAATCATGAAAGGTGCTAAAGTAAAAGGTTTTGCTCATAACAGAGAATATATGCAGCAAGTCCAAAATGAACTCGATGTAATTGACAGAAATGGCTACAGTGGCTACTTTCTCATCGTTCAAGATTATGTCACTACCGCTAGGAAAAATGGTATTATCGTTGGTGATGGGAGAGGCAGTGGTGCTGGCAGCAAAGTTGCTTATTTAACCGACATTACCAGAATCGAACCAAGCAAATATGATTTGTTATTTGAACGTTTTATGGCAGATGGCAGAGAACCTGATTTTGATGTTGATTTCTCTGACCAAGATGCCGTGTTCAAAGATTTACAATCAAAGTATGGAGAAGACAATGTAGCAAGAATCATAGCATTTGGAACACTAACACCGAAAGCTTGTTGTAGAAAGGTTTTAAGCACTTTTGAACACGATACTCAGTCAATAAATGCTATAAGCAAACTCATTGGCGATGCTGCTACAATGGCAGAAGCTTATGAACAATCACCACAACTTCTCGATTACAAAAAACAACATCAATTAGAATTCCAAGTAATTGAGAGATTAGAGGGTTTAGTCAGCCATGAATCCCAACATGCTGGCGGAGTCATTATATACCCCAATCTTTCTTCACTTCTTCCTATCAAAACCAAAGCCGATGATAGAAGCAAGAGAATTGTAGCATTTGATAAGTATATGTTAGAAGATATTGGTCATTTCAAATTTGACATCCTTGGTCTTGAAACACTACCCCTTATTAAGCGTTGTCTCGATTCCATTGATGATGATATCGACCTGTATAATATCGATTACGATGACCCCAAAGTTTATGAACAACTTTGCAATGGTAATGTTTCCGGTGTTTTTCAGCTTTCCAATCAAGCACAAAAAGTAATACAGCAGCAACCAAGAAACTTCAAAGACCTTATTGCTATTAATGCCCTAATAAGGCCAGGTACAGGCGATTGGGAGGAATATATTGCTAGAAGAAAAGGTAAAGAATGGTCAGTACATGAAGCACGTATGCCCTACTTGCGAGAAACAGAAGGACTTATCACCTATCAAGAACAGTTCCTCCTTGACTGCAAGACTCTGGCAGGTTGGGATATTGCGTTTGCCGATAAAAAAGTAAGAAAAAACAAAGATATCCGCAACGATACTGAACTTAGAGAAAAGTTCATACACGATTGTTTAAACCATCAAGTCATCAATTCCTATGATGAATCAGTTAAAGTATGGAATGAAATAGTTGATGCAGTTGCCGGTGGTTATAGCTTTAACAAAAGTCATTCAGCCTCATACGCTATGCTTTCCTTCCAAACTGCCTGGCTAAAAACTTATTACCCTGTCCACTTCTACGCATCCTTGATGAGTAGTGAAAAAACCGATGGTGATGGTCAAGATGCCATTGCCAAATATATTGCAGAATGCAAACAATTGGGCATTAACATACTTCCACCAGACATCAATAATAGCAATGATAATTTTGTAGTTGTAGATAATTCTATCAACTACCGTATTACCGCTATTAAACACGTAGGTGCTAGTGCCGTAAATGCCATCATTTCGATGCGACCAATCAAAAGCTTTCAAGACTTCCTTGAACGCAGAGAGAAACAGTTTTTGAAAAAAAATGTTGTTGTATCATTGATTAAAGCCGGTTGTTTCGATTTTGATAACCCCAATAGAGCTGAATTACTCTGGCAATTTCTAATGTCTGAGAGAACTAAAACTCAAATCAAAGAGAATTACCAATTTGAAAAACTCGATTGGAACGATAAAGTTAAAGCTCAATGGGAAAAAGAAGTCCTTGGCTTATATCTATCCGCCCATCCAATGGAAAAGTACGGATTTAAGCCTCTCGATACTTTTATCGACGGTGACAAAGCCCTACAAGGTGGAGAAATCATTGATATTAAAATTATCAAAGATAAGCATAATCGTGAAATGGCCTTTGTTTTCTTAGAAACACTATTTGGTAGAATTAAAGTAATTATATTTTCCTCTACATGGTCTGACCCACTAATCAAGCAACATATTCATATCGGCAATACAATCATGGTTAAAGGCAAAAGAAGTGGTGATAGTATTATCTTATTTGAAACAGAATTACTAAATTAATTAGGAGGGCTTATGTTAAAAAACATCTTCAAAAAAAACAAACTTGCTCACTTTGATAATATTTATAATAATGCTCTCGATGTCCTGGATACTCTTCTATCCAATTTAGAATCTACCAACAAAAAATTAGCTGATTATATAACTGTTGAAAATTACATTGTTAATGAACACCAGAATAATATAACAATTGCTCAAAGTTATATAGTTAGTAACAATGAAATAATTGACTTCATAAAGGACTTTTTTGATGAATATCAGTCCTGTTAAAACCATTGGTTCATGGCGTGATGTTGCTGATGCAGCTAGAACAACAATTGGTATGGAAGCAGGAAAAGGAGAGCCGTCTTCTAATTGGAAATATCGTATGCTCCTTGCTGAACATTCTCCTATTAGAAAATTAAACTTTAACTGGACTTGGTTTGATTTGAAATATTGGATTTCAGTACACTTTGTTCGTCATAAATTTGGCATAGAACATTGGGTAAAAAGCCAAAGACCTGATAGAAGTTCTACTGAAGACAGAGACAATTCTCCACAATCTGCACTTATCAACCATGAATGTTTTGCCAATGCTCAAGCCATAATTAATATTTCTCGTAAACGTCTTTGTAAATGTGCTTCGCCTGAAACACGTGAAGCATGGATGACTTTTCTCATTGAGCTAGCTAAAACTCAACCTGAGTTATTCAACGCCTGCGTTCCGGATTGTATCTATCGTGGTTGGTGTTACGAATATAATTCGTGTGGTTATCACCTAACCGATAAATTCCAGAAAGATTTGGCTGCTTATCGTGGCAACATCAATGCAAAATAGCTATAAATTCTTCGCTAATAAAGATTGCAAGTACTACCCGTGTCATAGTATCTACGATTGTGAAACCCAATCTACAGATATGAATTGCCTCTTTTGCTATTGTCCTCTATATCCTCTAGAAAACTGCGGTGGTCATTTCTCCATCCTTTTTAATGGCATTAAAGACTGTAGTACTTGCAATCTTCCCCATTATCCTAACTCCTACAACTACATCATTAGTAAATTAAGGTGATAACTTGAATTGTAAAAACTGCAATCAACCAATAGCTGATGCTCGTAAAGAAGTTAAGTGTACTATTTGTAAAGCCAATCTTCATAGAAATTGTTCAATTAAAGAAAATGACTTGCATTATTGTGATATTTGCTTTACAGTAAAAGAACAGGAAAAACCTCGTATTGATTTTGAAATACCAGCTGTAATTCGTCGCTCATATATCGAAGACTACAAAGCGTGTCCATATAAGTTCTATCTTACAGCTATAAGGGGGATTAACGATGATTCCGAAACTATTTACAATCGCCTTGGTATTGATTTGCATAGCCTCTTTGAGCAAGCTAGTAACGATAGAAACTACACTTTACCTGATATGCTTGTGGATTATGCTAGCTTATGGAGCAGCTATGAAGTATTTGGGTTAAGCGACGAACTCAAGGATTCCATGTATAATCGAGGCATTCTTTGTATCCATAATTTCTACAATGTACTCTCTCTTCTCCCTGAGATACCCTATGCCACAGAAGTTCAAACTGTTTTTGATGTTGGTAAAGACCTTCCTCAAATCAGTGCAACCATCGACAGAGTTGATTTAATTGACAATATGTTGGAACTTTCTGATTGGAAAACCGGTCAAATGCTGATAGGCAAAAAATTAACTACCGATATGCAAGCCCCTTTGTATATATATGGTGCTGAATCTCATTTCAATATTCCAGTACGCAAGTTTACCTTCTGGTATCTACAAGATAATAAAACTCGCGTATTTGAAAGACAAACAGATGGTTCCTTCGTTTGTACAGTTAAAAACCGTATTTACCGCATTCATCCTAATAATGCTGTAAAAGAAGTCCAATCTCTCTTTTCTCAAATAAAAAAGGGTAACTTCAACATTCCTAACGATACGAAAAAGATGTATTACACTTGTAAAATCTGCAACCATCAAAAGAGTGGTCGATGCGAAGGTGCAGATATTCAAGCATGGAAACAATTACAATAAACGAAAGGAAAACACACTATGCATGAATACATCGAAAAATACGGTAAGGAATTTATAAGGGATATTTTCGACATAATCATTATCAAAGAAAATAAAGTGACCGACGAAGATTTCCGTAAAATCCTTATCAAAAACAAAATCATTAAACCATCGACCAAATTCATTTACCCTACGATTTATCATAGTGATGTTCTTTGTGAGTGGTATGTTTTTGTTAAAAATGGTCGTGGTACAGTCATTTTAGACTTAACTTTTAATGACTCAGAATTACCCATTTTATTTTCAGAATTACAATAAGAAAGGAGTTTTAAACTAACTCAATATAATCCAAACAAATCACAACATGAGATTATTAAGCGATGAATTTTTATCAAAGTATCCCGATATGCCAGAACATATGAATGAGCTTGGACAATTTGTATTTTATCGCACTTATTCTAGATGGCTGCCCTCATTAAACCGCAGAGAAACCTGGAAAGAGGCAGTCGCCAGGGCTGTTGATTACAATGTCTCTATAGCACTTGACCAATTTGAGAAAAACAATTTTCAACCGCCCACGAATGAAATTATCAAAGAAGCTGAAATGCTTTTCGATAATATCTTCAACCTTCGTCAATTCCTCTCTGGTCGTACTCATTGGATTGGTGGTGCTGAATCTGGAGTAGCTGAAAAATTCCCTCTAGCTAACTTCAACTGTGCTTTTGTAGAAATCACCAAGTGGGATGATTTATGTGACTTGTTCTATTTGCTTCTTATCGGCACCGGATGTGGTTTCAAATGTTCCAAAGAAAACGCTGCAAACCTTCCTCCTGTTCGATTAGACTATGAACTTATCCATTCTCCATATGAACCCATAGATAAAGCATCACGTTTAGAACACACTCAGCTGCACATATTAGATAATGGTTATGCCAAAATCTATATCGGTGACAGTAAAGAAGGTTGGGTAGAAGCACTCAGAACTTTCTTTAACCTCATCACTATGCCTGTGTATAAAGATATCAAGCATATCAAAATTTCCTACAATTCCATTCGTCCTCATGGTGAGAGACTTATGACTTTTGGCGGCACTGCCAGTGGCCCCGAAACTATGAAAGAAATGTTTGAAGGCATTGATAAAGTTCTAAAAGGCCAGATGGATAAAATGCTTGCTCCATTAGAAAGAATCAAAGTTCCTAATCATTCATATGAACTTGGAAAAGTCAGACCTATTCATATTCTTGATATAGGTAATCTCATCGGTAACAATGTTGTAGTTGGTGGTGTCCGCAGAACTGCTGAAATCTTCCTTTGTGATATGGATGATTGGGAGTGTATTCTTGCCAAATACGGTATTAACGGCATTTGGAATCAAGAATTACACAATCAAATCATTGAGGGATTGAGGCAGCAATCTTTTGATGTTCCTGATTGGCTTGCTAATATGGAAGTCAACAATCCTAATGTACGCCCACTTTATCACCGTCGTATGTCCAATAACTCGATTGCCTTTACTCAAAAACCTTCTCAAGAGTTTCTTGATTTGATTCTTAAAATCATACAGTTAGAAGGTGAACCTGGCTTTGTCAATCTTGAAGCTGCTAATCGTCGCAGACCCAATTGTAAAGGCCTTAATCCTTGTGCTGAAATCCTTCTTGATAGTCATGGTGTTTGTAACCTCACCACAGTCAATGTTATGGCTTTTGTCGAAGAGTCTATCAACGACCGTACTGGTGAACCATGCTATAAACTAAGAGTTGGCGATTTAATGTTAGCTCAAGCCTTATCTGCTAGGGCAGGTGTCAGAATGACATGTCTCGACCTAGAGCTGCCAGAGTGGGACAAGGTTCATAAACGTGACCGTCTTATCGGTACTTCGTTAACAGGCTGGCAGGATGCTATGAGTTTGTTGGAATGGGACATTGATAAGCAAGAAGCTTTATTAGAAGAATTGAGTCTCGTAGCCAACCAAGAGGCTGCTAGATTCGCCTACATCATGCGTATCCCTGCTCCCCTATTAGATACTACCATTAAGCCCGAAGGAACCCTCTCACAAGTCGCTGGTGGCGTTTCCAGTGGTCTACACGTTAGTCACTCACCTTATTATATCCGTCGCATCAGAATAAATGCTTCTGACCCTCTTGTTAATGTAGCAAAAGAATTAAATTGGACTATTAATCCAGAAGTGGGTACTCCAATAGGTGAACCTCCACGTACCGTCGTTATCGATTTTCCCATCAAATCAGGTGCAAAGAAAACTCGTAATGAACAAGATGTTAAAGAACAATTCGATAACTATTTCAGGTTCCAACGCTGCTATACTTCTCAGAACTCATCCAATACCATATCTGTTAAACCTGATGAGTGGAATACCGTCAAAGATATTGTTTGGAATAATTGGGATGATTTTATTGGTGTTTCCTTCCTGCCTTATGATGGTGGTTCTTACCCACTTGCTCCATACGAAGAAATCACAGAAGAAAAGTACATTGAATTAAAATCCAAGATGAAACCCTTTGACCATACTTTGCTGTTGAAATACGAACACGATGAATGTTTAGCCACAGAAGAAGGCTTAGAATCGTGTGAAACAGGAGTTTGTCCAATACGATGATTGAAATATTAATTACCGACATAGGAGGTTACAAATGCCCAAAATAAGAGGTTTTGAAGTCGTTTCAAAAGATTTTCGTACAGCATTTAACATTCTCACTGATGAGAAAAAAAATAAAATTTCCATTCCTGTCGATATAAAACTGCCAACAAGAGCAGACGAACGTTCAGCAGGATATGATTTCTATGCTCCAAAAGATGTTCAGATTCTTCCTGGTCACACTGTTGTTATCTTTACTGATGTCAAAGCTTATATGCAACCTGATGAAGTATTGAAAATCTACATCCGTTCATCGCTTGCTATAAAGAAAGGCTTAGTTCTTTCAAATGGTGTTGGTATCATTGATTCAAGTTATTATAACAATCCTGACAACGATGGCAACATAGCTATAGCTATTAAGAACACATCAGGTACAGCAGTTACTATTGCTGCCGGTGATAGAATAGCTCAAGGCATCTTTGTTAAATACCTAACAGCAGATGAAGATACAAAGCTTAACACTGAAAGAACCGGTGGTATTGGTAGTTCAGGAAAATAAATAAATAATTCGTCAAGGTAATATTTTAATGGTCGACCGCCTTTCCGACGAGAAAGGATTGTAGCAATGAATGTTTTAAGTTTGTTTGATGGGATTAGCTGTGGGCAAGTGGCACTTGAAAGAGCAGGTATTAAAGTTAGTAACTACTATGCAAGTGAGATAGATAAATATGCAATACAGATAACACAGAAAAATTATCCTGATACTATCCAAATAGGCGATGTAACAGAAGTTAAAGGAAAGGATTTGCCTAAGATAGATTTATTAATCGGTGGAAGTCCTTGCCAAGGATTCAGTATTGCAGGGAAACAATTAAACTTTTTTGACCCAAGGAGCAGACTATTCTTTGAGTTTGTGAGGTTGTTAGAGGAAGTAAAACCCAAATACTTTCTGTTAGAAAATGTAAAAATGAAAAAAGAATACGAAGACGTAATAACACAGCATTTGGGTGTAAAGCCAATAGAAATCAATTCTGCTTTGGTATCTGCACAAAATAGAAA
>Ga0116179_1001226_pt1 | contig 19393 bp, 16 predicted proteins | sample AD_UKC071_MetaG_FD_89751 | JGI IMG/M metagenome (GOLD analysis project Ga0116179, IMG submission 89751) | Active sludge microbial communities of municipal wastewater-treating anaerobic digesters from USA - AD_UKC071_MetaG | ecosystem: Engineered > Bioreactor > Anaerobic > Digestate | place: USA...
CCCTGATATGGGGGGTTGTCCTGTCAAGAGGGCGTGGCGAGACGCCGTCCGGCTGGGTGTCGGGCGGCGCCTCGTTCCTTGCTGGGGCTGCGTTGCTGGGGGCCTGGCGAGCGGGTCGTGTCGACGCGGTGTCAGTCTGATATGCGCGGGTTGGTTACCGCAGGACGGTGTTCCGGCTGGAGCGTTCTGCGCTGTCTAAGCTCGAGCGTTGCCCCGGGTTGCCGGGGTTGTTCATAGGGAAGTCGCGGGTCCGCTCCGGTGCCGCTTGCACCAGCCCGGTGTTGGCAGCCTGGCAAGCCTGTTTAGTCCTCGATGTTGGCGATCGACCAGCACCAGCCGGCCAACTCGCGGGCGATCGCGACGGTGGCGACGTGGTGTCGTTTCTTCCGGGCCTGGAACCCGACCCAGCGGGCGTGGAGACGCCGGTTCCCGGCATCACCACGAGCACGCGCGGCGGGAGAGGCCAAATCCCAGCGGGCCCGCAGGACGACGCCCTTGCGGTAGGGCTGCATGTGGTGCAGGGCGGCTTCGATCAGGAGCCGGCGGACGTGGCTGTTCCCGGTCCGGGTGATCCCGCCCCGCTGCTTGCTGGCCCCAGTGGAATGCTCGGAGGGGACCAGGCCGAGGTAGGCGCCGATGCTGTTGCCATCGAACCGGGTCCAGTCGCCGATCTCGACCGCCAACGCGAACCCGGTCAGGGTCGCGATCCCGCGCAGGCAGCCCAGCCGGCGCACTATCGGTGTCCACTGCGAATCGGCGGCCAGCTGCTCGATCCGGACATCGAGCCGGTCCCGGCGGGCGGTCGTGGCCAACACCTGGTCCAGATACTCATCGAAGCAGCACTGCAGGTTGGCATCGTCGAAACGTTGCCGGGCCAGCCAGGCCATGTGCGCACCGGTCCAGGCGTTCTTCCCCGGATAGCTCACCTGCTGGCGCAACAGCAGCTTCGCCAGCCGGTGCCGGGCCCGCATCAGATCAGTGCGGCAGTCTTCCCGGGCACGGACCAAGTCCCTGGCAGCCTCGGTGACGGCGTCGGGCACCCTGACCGGGGTGAACTCATCCAGCCGTAACAGCCGGCATAGATGCTCCGCATCCCGGGCGTCGGTCTTGACCCGGTCCCCAGCAGGCCGCTGCAACTTCGACGGCGCCGCGACCTCGCAACGGATCCCGGCAGCACGCAACTCACGCGCCAGCCCGAACCCGGTCGGCCCAGCCTCGTACAACACCGCCACCGGCCCAGGCAGCCCACCAATCCAGTCCTGCACCTCCACCCCAGGCGACAACCGCGACGTGAACACCTCACCGGTCGCACCATAAAGACCATGCGCCACCACCGAACGGGCATGCACGTCCAGCCCAACACTCGTACGCTCTGTAAACACCGGGGCCTCCCCACACATGTCGGATAGGCCGGGCAGGCAGCCCCTACCCAGCAACCCACGAAGGGTGTGCCGGCGAGGCCCCGGCCCGCAACCCCCACCACAAGGGGATCACCCATACTGTCTAAGCTGAGCCCCATGCTGATCATTGGCCTGGTGCTGTTTGGAATGCTCGTCGGAGCCGCCGCCCAACTCATTCTGGGGTCGTCCCGGAAAGGCATCGACTGGGCGTTGGCCTTCGTCAGCGGCCTGGTTGGCTCCTTCGTCGGCGGCTTGCTGATCAGCCTGCTGAGCGGCGACGGGCTGGAGCTGCGGCCGTCCGGCCTGATCGGGTCGGTGGTCGGAGCGGTGATCGTCACCGCGATCTGGCAGTGGCGGCAGCGGCAGAGCCGCTAGGGCTGCTGTGCCCACACCACAGCACGGCAGGAGTGGCTGGTGAGCCAACCCGTCACCCGCGCCCCGCTGGTGTTGATCGTCGAGGACGAGGTGCCGCTGCGGGAGTCGGTGGCTCGACACCTGGCCGCGTCCGGTTTCACCGCAGTGGAGGCCGGATCGGTCGCCGCGGGACTGGCCGCAGCGTGGGAGCACCAGCCGGACGTGGTTCTGCTCGACGTGCTGCTGCCGGACGGCTCCGGCTACGACCTGTGCGCCAAACTGCGCCCGATCACCGCGGCGCCGATCATCTACCTGACCGCCCTCGGCCAGGACCGCAACGTCGTCCAGGGCTTGGCCACCGGGGCTGACGACTACATCCCGAAGCCGTTCAGCCTTGAGGTGCTGACCGCACGCATCCAGGCGCAGCTGCGGCGCACGTCCGCTCCGCGCAAGGGCCGAATCGACCTACCACCGCTGCACCTGGACTATCTCACCGGCGAGGTGCTGCTGGATGGCCGCGAGATCAATCTCACCAAGATGGAACTGCAGTTGCTCGGCTTCTTCGCCACCAACGTCGGCGTCGGTGCCACCCAGGCCCAACTGCTCACCTCGGTGTGGCGCTCGAAGGCGGACATCCCCACGAACACCGTCCGCCAGACCGTCTCATCCCTGCGCCGGAAGCTGGCCCTGGACGCCGGCAGCGCGTTCGAACTCGAATTCTCCGCGGACAAGCGCTACGTCTTCCGCCAGGTGCGTTTCGACCCTTCGCCCACCTGAACCGGAAAGCGACCCACCCCGTCCCGTTTCCGTTCGCCGACAGTGTGGAGGATTGTGCACCGAACTCGGTGTGCAATCCTCCACCTTGACCCGAACCGTCCCTCTTTGCTCAGGTGAGGGGCAGGGTGAGGCGGACTGTGGTGCCGTGGCCTGGGGTGGAGGCGACGTGAAGGTCGCCACCGTGGGCCACTGCGATCTCGCGGCAGATCAGTAGACCGACACCGAGGCCGGTATCCCGGGCCGAGCGGACGCCCGACTGGTGCGTCCGCACGGGTTGGCGACCGAGCTGGTCGAGGAGGTCGGGCGCGATGCCCTCGCCGGAATCGGCGACGATGAGCTCGGCGAAGCCAGCGGCCTCGCCGACGCGGACGCTGATCGTCCCGTTGTGGGTGTGCCGGGATGCGTTCGAGAGCAGGTTGACCAGCACCTGGATCACCCGATCCCGGTCAGCCAGAACGGTGGGCGTCGCACCGCCTGGCGGCACCACGAGCGTGTTCCCGTGCTGGGCGAAGATCGGACGGTACGCCTGCAGCGTCTGCTGCACCAGCGCATCCAGGGCGAGCGGACGCAGGTCGACGTCCAGCCGGCGTTCGCTGATACGGCCGAGGTCGAGCAGCTGGGTCACCAGATGCGCCAGCCGATCGGTCTCCGAACCGATCACCCCGAGGTCGGCGACTACGCGCGACGTGCCCGCGTCCGCTCGCGCATTCGCGTCCGTCGTGGCCAGGGCCAGTCCGGCCTCGTCGGTGTGCGTGCGAATGACTGCCAGCGGGGTGTTCAGCTCATGCGCGACCATCGCCAAGAACTCGGCGCGAGTGGCATCGAGCCTAGCCAGCTCAGCGTTGCGCGCAGTGAGTTGGTCCTTGTTGCGCTGGTAGAGGCGGATTAACAAGCGCAGCGCGATCGCCAGGGCCAGGCCGGTGGCGAGCATCGAGTAGATGATGTCGACGAACTTCGCGAACGCCGACGGCAGCGGCACGACCAACTGGGGGTAGCTGAACGCGAGCACCAGGCTGGTCGCGAACACGACGGCCTCCAGCGGGACCATCACCAGCAGCGCGGGACCTTCGAGGATGATCGCTGAGAACGCCAGGGCGAAGGCGAACCAGATCGGCATGCCGCCCTCCCAGCCGCCGCCGGCGAAGAACAGGCCAGGGAAGAGCACGACGAACAGCGCGCCGACCGCGATCGCGTAGGTGAGGCGGTAGCGTCCGCTGACCCGTCCGAACCAAACCAGGCCGAGGATGGCGAGCCCAGCGAAGAAGTTCAGCAGCACCGTCCAGACCGGGCTACCCAGCACGACGTTGATCAACGCGGACGCCCAGCTGATCGGCACCCCGACCATCGCGGTGACCGCGATCAGTTGCTCACGGAAGTCCTCACCCGCGCGCGGCGGCAGGCTGCCGGGCAGCCGGCGGAGCCAGCGCCACGCAGGTGTCTCCGTCATGGCCAGACCCTACTTCCAAAGGTGTGGGCGCAATTCAACTCCGGCGACTCGCCCACGGCCGCGAACGATAAAAAGCCTTTGATCCGCGGCCGCCGCCCCACCTCGCATCGACAGGCTGGCGCTTACTCGGTCGCCGAGCACTACCGATGTCGTGACCATCACCACCGGTCCGGCAAAGGCGGTGATCGACGCGCTCCCGCGGGGGGAGCATCGCCGGCCCGCTGCGCGGGGCACTCGGGGGGATGCCCCGCGCAGCCGGTCTGGCTAGGCTGATCGCGATGTCTGTCCCAGCCGAAATCTTGCCGATCAACGTCCGACCGGAGCCCTTCAGCGTCTACACCACTCCTGAATTCTGGAACGACCCTCACCTGTCGGCGCAGCTGTTGCAAGCCCACCGTGACCCGGATTCGGGCCCTGCCTCGCGTCCGCACGCGTTCATCGAGCGGTCCGTGGAATGGCTGCTCCAAGCACTCGGGCTGCGTCCGGGCAGCCGGGTGCTCGACTTGGGCTGCGGCCCGGGCCTGTACGCGAACCGCCTGGCTGGGCATGGGATACAGGTGACCGGTATCGACGTATCCCGTAGTTCATTGACGTACGCCCGGACGGGGGCGCAGCAGTCTGGCCCGGCGGCGGAGTTCATCGAAGGCAACTACCTTGAGGCCGACCTGGGATCCGGGTACGACGCCGCTCTGCTGATCTATGCGGACGTCTGCGCGCTGAGCTTCGAACAGCGAAGGTCCTTCCTGCAGCGGGTGCTGTCGGCGCTGCTCCCCGGTGGACTGTTCGCCTTCGACGTGCCGGCCGCGCCACGCTTCACCCACTACCACGAAGGCATCGAACTGCTGCCGGCCGACGGCTTCTGGGCGGCTGGCCCGCACGTCGCGACCCGGGCCACCTGGACCTACCCCGAGCTGCGCCTGGTGCTGGAGCGCTACGTGATCCAGACGCCGACGAAGGTGCGCGAGTTCTGGAACTGGACGCACTGCCTGACCGCATTTGAAGTGGAGGCCGAACTGGCGTCCGCTGGTTTCGCCGATTTCCGGCGGTTCGGCGACGTCGCCGGCGCCGACTACGACCCGGGCGCCGACACCTTCGCGCTGATTGCCCGCCGCCCAGGCTGAGCGGCACCCGGACCGGTCACGCAGCAGGCGGACGCAGCGCTTCGCGCGCCATCGTCCCGCCGACGAACAGCAGGAAGCCGGCGAACAGCCAGGCAGCCGGTTGCGGCGGAATCGCGTTCGCCACCCAGACACCCAGCGGGCTGGAGACCACGGCGGCTGCACCGATCATCAGCCCCAGCCGGACGTCCACGAACTGCTTGCGCAGGTTCGCCACCAACCCGGACGCGACCCCCGGCAGCATCATGACCAGCGAAGCGCCCTTCGCGCTCAGGTCACCGATGCCGAACCAGACCATCAGCACCGGCACCACCACGCCGCCGCCACCGACCCCGAGCAGCGCGGACAGCACGCCGGCGCCCAGGCCGAGCACCACGAGCCCGATACCGCGCCAAACATCGATCGGCAGGTCGGCGCCGCGTTCGGGAACGAGGGACAGCAACTGCACGATCATCACCACCACAAAGCCGACGAAGATCCATTGCGCAGCGCGGCGACTGATCCGTCCGAGCAGCCAGACTCCGGCCTGGGCGCCGACGATCGCACCAACCGCGAGCAGCCCACCGACCGCGAGGTTGACCGAGCCGGTCGCAGCGTAGGAAACCAGCGAAGCCGTGACCGCAGGCACGATCGCCAGCAGCGAAGTGCCGACCGCTCGCCGGTGGTCGAGCCCGAGCAGCACCGCCAACGCCGGCACCACGATCAGGCCACCGCCAACCCCGAACAGCCCGGAGAAGAAGCCTGACGCGAGCCCGATTCCGATTGCGATCAGAACTAGCTGATTGCCGGACGGCACCTGGCGGCCCGCCGCGACGCGCTCCCCCGGCTCTGGATCCGAGGTCACAGCACCGCGCCAGGGCGGTAGGCCGCACCCTCGGGGAAGCGGACGGCCAGCTCGCCCACCCGGGCGGCGATCGTGTCCACCTGGTCACGGGCCGAGCCGGTCAGCTCCAGCGGATCGACCACGACCGCGTCCAGCTGCTCGCGGGTCAGGCCGAGGCGCGCATCCGCGGCCAGCCGGTCGTAGAGATCGTTCGTGGCCGCTCCCGCGCGCATGGCCAGCGCGACCGCCACGGCATGCTCCTTGATCACCTCGTGCGCGGTTTCGCGTCCGACCCCTGCCCGAACCGCAGCCATCAGGATCTTCGTCGTGGTCAGGAATGGCAGGAAGCGCTGCAGTTCGGCCTCTACCACCGCCGGGAAGGCGCCGAACTCGACGAGCACCGTGAGGAAGGTCTCGAACATGCCGTCGAGCGCGTAGCACGCGTCCGGCAAGGCAACCCGGCGGACGACCGAGCAGGACACGTCCCCTTCGTTCCACTGGTTCCCGGCCAGCTCACCGGCCATGGACGCGTAGCCGCGCAGCACCACCGCGAGCCCATTGACCCGCTCGCACGACCGGGTGTTCATCTTGTGCGGCATGGCGGACGAGCCCACCTGGCCCTCGGCGAAGCCCTCGGTCACCAGCTCCTGCCCGGCCATCAGCCGGATAGTCGTCGCCAGGCTGGACGGACCAGCGGCCACCTGCACCAGCGCGGTCAGCACGTCGTAGTCGAGCGAGCGCGGATAGACCTGCCCGGTCGCGGTGAACACGCGCGCGAACCCCAGGTGCTCAGCGACCCTCCGCTCCAGCTCGGCCAGTCGGACGGCGTCCCCGTCCAGCAGGTCGAGCATGTCCTGGCCGGTGCCCATCGGACCCTTGATGCCGCGCGCGGGGTAGCGGCCGATCAACTCGTCGACTCGGTCGAAGGCCACCAGCAATTCGTCAGCAGCGGACGCGAACCGCTTGCCCAGCGTGGTGGTCTGCGCAGCCACATTGTGCGACCGGCCAGCCATCGGCAGGTCGCGGTACTGCACCGCCAACCGGGCCAGATTCACCAGCACCGTGACAATACGCTCGCGGATCAGCTCCAACGACGACAGCAACTGCCGCTGTTCGATGTTCTCGGTGAGGTCACGGCTGGTCATGCCCTTGTGGACATGTTCGTGCCCAGCGAGCGCATTGAATTCTTCGATCCGCGCCTTCACATCGTGCCGAGTGACCCGCTCACGGGCGTTGATGCTGGCCAGGTCCACCTGGTCGAGCACGCGCTCATACGCCGCGATCACCGCGTCCGGATCGTCACCACCGAAGTCCACGCCAAGCTCGGCCTGGGCCCGAAGCACCGCGACCCAGAGCTTCCGCTCGGCAATGATCTTCGCCTCCGGCGACCAGATCTCCTGCATGGCGGTGGACGCGTACCGCGTCCCGAGAACGTTGGGGATCATGCGTCACTCCCTGAGCCTGTTGACGAGCCGGCGTCCTGAACGGAAAAGGGACTGTCCCCTTTTCGTTCAGCATCGGCGGCCGCCGCAGCGATGTCGGTGCGATGGAAGCCACCCGGCAAAGTGATCTGGGCCACCTTGGCGTAGGCAGCTTCCCGGGCTTCAGCCAGGGTGTCGCCCGTGCCCACCACGGTCAGGACGCGACCGCCCGCGCTCACCAGTTGGCCGGACGGGTCCTGCGCGGTCCCGGCATGAAAGACGCCACCGAGTTCAGCACCAGCGATCGGGTCGCCCTTGCGCGGTGCGTCCGGATAGCCGGCCGCTGCGATCACCACACCCACCGCGGCGCCGCTGCCCCACTCCAGGCTGCGGCCAGCCAGGTCACCCGTGGCCGCTGCGTACAGCAACTCCCCCAGCGGTGACTTCAGCCGGGTGAGCAGCGGCTGGGTCTCCGGATCGCCGAAGCGGGCGTTGAACTCAACCACCCGCAGCCCGCGCGAAGTCAGCGCGAGACCGGCGTACACCAAACCGATGAACGGCGTCCCCCGCCGGCGAAGCTCGTCCACGGTCGGTTGGATGACCGTCCGCACCACCTCGTCCACCAGCCCGGACGGAGCCCACGGCAGCGGCGTGTAGGCACCCATCCCGCCGGTGTTGGGGCCGGCATCACCATCTCCGACCCGCTTGAAGTCCTGCGCCGGCTCGAACGGCACCACGTTCGTTCCGTCGCTAAGCGCGAACAGGCTGACCTCTGGGCCGTCCAGGTACTCCTCGATGATCACCCGCCGGCAACTCGCGGCGTGCCGGATCGCGGCGTCCCGATCGTCGGTGACCAGAACCCCCTTGCCAGCCGCCAGTCCGTCGTCCTTGACCACGTACGGCGGGCCGAACTCGTCCAGCGCGTCGACCACCTCGCCCATGTCGAGACACAGCCGCGCGTCCGCGGTCGGGACGCCGGCCGCCTCCATGATCTCCTTGGCGAACGCCTTGCTGCCTTCCAGCCGAGCCGCCTCGGCGGACGGGCCGAAGACCGCTATCCCGCGCGCCCGGACGGCATCCGCCACCCCGACCACCAGCGGCGCCTCAGGGCCGACCACGACGAGCGTTGCACCCAGTTCGACGGCGAGCGCGGCGACGGCATCCCCGTCCAGAGCATCCACCGGGTGGTTCGTCCCGACCAGCGCAGTACCCGGGTTGCCGGGCGCGACGTGGACCGCACCCACCGAGGGGTCACGGCTCAACGACCACGCCAAGGCGTGCTCGCGGCCACCGGATCCAATCACCAGAACGGTCTGCGTCACCCCGCGATCCTATCGGCGGGCTGATGTCAGACCCGGCGGCGTTCGCGGGAGGTACGATTCCAGGACTTTACCGGCAAGACTCTTTACAGTTATGTTCAGCGCATGCCTGCCAGTCCGGTGCCACGAAACCTCGCCCAGATCGCGGACATGCTGGCGAATTACGGGACGATAGCCGCCGAGCATCGTTTCGACGAAGGGTGACATGAGCATCGACACCGGCACGCCCACCTGGCTGCGCACCTACAACGACCGCGCCGCCTTCCGTCTCCTCCTTGAGCACGGGCCGCTGAGTCGCTCCATGCTCGGCAAGCTCTCCGGGATGTCGAAGCCGACGGCCGGCCAGATGATCACCCGTCTGGAGCGGCTGGGCCTGATCTCGCCGGTGGGCGAGGTGACCGGCGCCCGTGGACCGAAAGCGACCGCGTACGGCGCCCGCGCCGACTCCATGACCGGAGTGGCGGTCAGCATCCTCGCCGACCGGATCGAAGCAGTGCTGGTGGACCCGACCGACGCCGGGCATCCGATTGCGGACCTGTCGATCGAGGGCGTGGAGCGCTCACCGGTCACTGACGTCACCCGAGCCGTGGACGCGGCCTGCGCCACCGCAGGAGTCGACCGGGCGTCGGTGAGTGTGGTTGCCGTCGGGGTCCAGGCCGCGGTGGACGCCGACACCGACCGGCTCACCTTCACCGACACCCTGCCTGGATGGCCGGAGCGCGGCGCCCGCGCCCTGATCGAGGCCGGCACCGGCCTGACGACCACGGTCGAGAACGACGTGAACCTCGCCGCCATGGCCGAACGGGCGATCACCGACGAAGCCGACTTCGTGTTCCTGTGGCTCGGCTCCGGTCTCGGCACGGGCATCAACGTGGACGGAGTCGTCCGTCGCGGCGCGTCCGGGAGCGCAGGCGAGATCGGCTACCTCGAAGTCCCCCGGTCGGCAATCGCACTCGACCCGGCCGCCGAAACCTTCACCGACCTGCTCGGCGGACCGGCGATCGCCAGGCTGCTGGGACACCCGGCCGCCGATTTCACCGCCGCCCTGAAGGAACTCCCGCAGAACGAGCCGGTGCTCGCGGAGCTCGCGGTTCGGGTGGTGATGCTGGTTGATGTCATCACCGCTGTTCTCGACCCGGCCTGTGTGGTGCTCGGCGGGCCGACCGGGCTGGCCGGTGGCGATCGGCTCGCCGAACTGGTGCAGGCCCGCGTCCGGGCAAGCCGCGCGGGCGACGAACCCGTCCTCCAGGGCGCCCGGCAACTGCTCGTAGCCAACATCAGGGAACGACTGGAGGCGGCCATCGCCGCCTCCTGATTTCACCCACCGTCATCCCGCGACTCACCCACCGTCATCCCGCGACTCACCCACCGTCATCCCGGCGAAGGCCGGAATCGCCAAAGGAGAATCATGAAGCTCGCCATCGTCGGCGGAGGTTCGACCTACACCCCGGAACTCATCGACGGGTTCGCCCGCTACGCCGACGTACTGCCGTTGAGCGAGATCTATCTCGTTGATCCGGACGCACACCGACTGGAGCTGGTCACCGGCATGGCACAGCGAATGCTCGCGCGTGCGGGCAATCCGGCGAAAGTGGTGGGTACGGCCAACCTGGCCGAGGGTGTCGAGGGCGCGGACGCGGTGCTGGTCCAGCTGCGGATCGGTGGTCAGGCGGCCCGCAAAGCCGACGAGACCTGGCCACACGAGGTGCACTGCATCGGCCAGGAGACCACGGGGCCGGGCGGCTTCGCAAAGGCACTGCGGACGGTGCCGGTGATGCTGCAGATCGCCGAAGTGGTCGCCGAGCGGGCCAAGCCGGACGCCTGGCTGATCGACTTCACCAATCCGGTGGGTATCGTCACCCGGGCACTGCTGCAGGCCGGCCATCGGGCGGTCGGCCTGTGCAATGTGGCCATCGGTTTCCAGCGCCGGTTCGCCGCGGTGCTCGGCGTCCAGCACGATCAGGTGAGCCTTGGTCACGTCGGGCTGAATCACCTCACCTGGGAGCGCAGCGTGACCGTCGACGGCGTCGACCGGCTGCCGGAAATGCTCGGCGGCGGCCTGGCAGACATCGCCGAAGAGGTGGAATTGCCGCCGGCGCTGCTCGCCCAGCTGGGCGTCGTGCCTTCCTACTACCTGCGCTACTACTACGCCCATGACGAGGTGCTCGCCGAGCAGCTCGCCGCACCCACGCGCGCCGAGGCCGTCCAAGCAATCGAGGACGAACTGCTGAAGCTGTACGCCGACCCGTCCGTGGACACCAAGCCCGAGTCGCTGGAGAAGCGCGGCGGGGCCTTCTACTCCGAAGCCGCGGTGGAACTCCTGGCGGCGATGCGCGGCGCAGCCGGTCCGTCCCGGGTGGTCAACGTGCGCAACGACGGACTGCTGCCTTTCCTGCCTGCGGACCATGTGGTCGAGGTGCCGGCACAGTTCCGGGACGGACGCTTCGTCGCCGACCCGGTCGCCCCGCTGCCCGACGACGTCGCCGGCCTGATCGCCGCGGTCGCCGGCTACGAGCGGCTGGCGCTGGACGCGGCCGTCCATGGCGGCCGGGATCGAGTGCTGCGGGCCATGCGGGCGCATCCGCTGGTGCTGCAGCACGACCGCGCCGAGCGGCTGACCGACCTGCTGATGGCCGAAAACGCACGGTACCTACCGTGGGCGTGAATGAGGTCGTCGTCGCGGTCGACGGCGGCGGCACCAAGGCGGACGCGGTTGCGTTCGACCTGACCGGCCGGCTGGTGGCCAGCAGTCGCGGCCCGGGTGGCAACCCGCAGTCCGACGGAGTCGCGGCGTCCCTGGCGATGGTGGACGGCCTCATTCGCGAAGTCGCCGGTTCTGCGCGGGTGCTACGGGCCGGGCTGTACCTCTCTGGGCTCGACCTGCCGCAGGAGGTGACCGCCTACCGCGAGGCGGCCGCGAACTCGCCCTGGGCCGCGTCCGGGCTGGACGTGGACAACGACCTGTTCGCGCTGCTGCGTGCCGGCACCGAAGAGCCGGACGCGGTCGCGGTGGTCTGTGGGACGGGGATCAACGCCGTCGGCATCCGTGCGGACGGCGCCACGGCCCGTTTCCTCGCGCTCGGCCCGATCTCCGGCGATTGGGGCGGCGGCCTGGGCCTTGGCCAGGAAGCGCTCTGGTACGCCGCTCGTGACGTCGACGGGCGCGGCCCGCATACCGCGCTGACTACGGCAATCAGTACGCATTTCGGCGTGGACGTGAGTGGCCTGATCACGCAATTCCACCTCGGCGAGCGCAGCCGGAGTGAACTGGCCGAGCTGGCACCCGCGGTGTTCGCGGTGGCCGTGGCCGGGGACGAGGTCGCCGGCTCGCTGGTGGATCGGCAGGCCAAGGAGATCGTCGACCTGGCTCGAGCCGCCCTGACCCGCTTGGAGCTGACCCACTCGGCGGTGCCGATCGTGCTGGGCGGCGGCATCCTCCGCGCCGGCGACGCCCGGCTCCTAGACGGCATCCGCACCGGCCTGGCCGAGGTCGCCCCGACCGTCCGCCTGGTTCACGTCACCAAGCCACCGATCCTAGGCGCCGCGCTGCTCACTCTCGCCCACGCCGGCGCCGACACGGAGACGTTGGCCCGGGCCCAGACCGCCCTTCTCTAGAATCCCGCCAACGATGGCCGAGCTTCGGCGCTACGCAATCGGGCGACCCACGGGTTGACGCACGGGACGCCCAGCGGCTCAAAGTGCTTGAGGTTACGGGTCACGACGACCATTTAGTTCGCTTCCGCGATGGCTGCACCAGGTCGGCCTGCACCCGCAGCAGCCAGAACAGGAAGCGCGCTGGGCTGCGAGTGTCGGGACGGCTCGTCTCGATCGGGTGTAGGCGTCGACGAGGGGCCGGAAATCATGCGTGGCCGACGAACACTACGCCGATCCGCGGCCGCTGTCAGGCAGAGTAATGCCCGATTTTCTGAGCAATCATGTGGAATTTGCTGCGTTCGTGTGGATTTGTGCGTATCTTGGTTCCATGGCCGCCAACGTCGACGCTGAGGACACCCGCCTGCTGCCCCATGAGCGGCACCTGCGCATCCTCGAGCAGGCGCGCAGTCGGTCCCGGGTCGAGGTCGCCTTGCTGGCTGACGAACTCGAAGTCACGTCGGAGACTATCCGACGAGATCTCACCATGCTGGAAAGACAGGGCCTGCTGAGGCGCGTCCATGGCGGGGCGGTACGCATCGAGCGGCTGGGGTACGAGCCGTCGGTGAACGCCCGCAGAGAGCATCGAGTGGCCGAGAAGTCGCGGATCGGCCGCGCTGCGCGTGACCTGCTGCCTGATGGCGGCTCGATCCTGGTCGACAGTGGGACGACGACGCTCGAACTGGTGCGGAACCTGCCGTCCGATCTGCCGCTGACCGTGGTCACGAATTCCCTGCAGGCCGCCGTGGTCCTCGGCGACTACCCACGGGTCGAGCTGCTGCTGCTCGGTGGCCACGTCCGCGAGCTCACCGGAGCCGCGGTTGGCACCTGGACGACGGGAGCGCTGGCCCACCTGCGTGTCGACGTCGCCTTCATGGGGACGAACGGCGTGACCCCTGAGCTCGGCCTGACCACTCCCGACCAGGCCGAGGCCGAGGTGAAGCGGGCGATGGTCAAGGCCGCCAACCGGGTGGTCTGCCTCGCCGACCACACCAAGGTCGGTCTCACCCAGCTGTGCCGTTTCGCCGGCCTGGACGAAGTCGACGTGATCGTAACCGACCGCGGCCTGGAGGCCGGGCTCGCCGAAGAACTCACCACAGCCGGACCGGAGGTGATCCGCGCATGATCGTCACGCTGACCCCCAACCCAAGCGTCGACCGCACCATTTCCGTGGCCACGCTCGAGCGTGGTGCGGTGATGCGCGCGACCGCGTCCCGGGAAGATCCCGGCGGCAAGGGCCTGAACGTGAGCCGCGCGCTCGCGCTCAACGGCACCGTGACCGCAGCCGTACTGCCGGTCGGAGGCGCGTACGGACGGATGCTGCTCGCGCTGCTCGAATCCGGCGACGTGGACGTACGTCCGGTGCCGATCGGGGCAGCAATCCGCGCCAACGTGGCGATCGTGGAGCCGGACGGGACCACGACGAAGCTCAACGAGCAGGGTCCACAGCTGCACCCCGCCGAGCTGGCCGCGCTCCGGCAGGCAGTGCTGGACGCGGCCGCCGGAGCCAGCTGGGTGGTGGGTTGCGGCTCGCTGCCGCCCGGTGTCGACGACAGTTTCTACGCCGAGTTGGTCGGGCTGTGCCACGCCAACGGCGTCCGCGTGGCCGTGGATTCGTCCGGTCCGTCGATGGCTGCTGCGCTAGCGGCGGCCCCAGACCTGATCAAACCGAACCGGATCGAGCTGGCCGAGGCCGTCGGCCGCGACCTGGACACCGTCGGCGCAGTGGTGGACGCGAGCCGCGAGCTGGTCGCCAGCGGCGTCGGGACGGTCGTGGTGAGCCTCGGCCGCGACGGCGCGCTGCTGATCGACGCCGAGCGGGTGGTGCACGCCGTGGCGAGCATCAACCACCCGCTTTCGACCGTGGGCGCCGGCGATTCACTGCTGGCCGGCTACCTGCACGCCGTGGACGCGGGCGCCGACCCGGTCGCGGCACTGCGGACGGCGGTCGCTTTCGGCGCAGCCGCAGTGATGCTGCCCGGCAGCAAGATGCCCGGCCCCGAGCAGGTCGCCGCCATCGCCGTGACCGTCGATGAGAGTCCCGACTTCTCCCGTCCGCTGAACGACTGATCCCGGCGGCGACGGCTGCCTCAGTCTCGTCGCGCGATCGGCCTCAAGGCGGACGCTTCCTCGCCGTCACCGCGCGAAACCGTCCACCTTGCTGCTGGGTCGTCGACCAGAACACAAAGTGGGCAGTAATCGCCGAAGTCGACGATTACTGCCCACTTTGCGGACAACCGGGAGGATCAGGGCTCGACAGTCACCTTGATCGCCTGACCCTTGGCAACGATGTCGAACGCCTCCAGCGCACGCTCCAGCGGCAGGTGGACCGTGATCAGGTCCTTCACCGGCACCAGTCCGGACGCGATGTACTCCAGCGCCTTCTTGTTGTGCTCGGGCGCCGAGCCGTTCGCCCCGTGGATGTGCAGCTGGCGGTAGTGCACCAGGTTCGAGTCACAGGTGATGGTCGGGTTGGTCTTCGGCAGGCCGCCGAAGAACGAGATCCGGCCGTTGCGGGCGGCCATCGCGATGGCCTGCTCCTGGGTGATGTTGGCCGCGGTCGCGGTGATGATCACGTCCGCGCCCCGGCCCTCGGTGAGGCGCATGACCTCGGCCACCACATCCACCTTGGAGGCGTCGATCACCTCGTCGGGCTGCACCGCGTCCGCTGACATCGCCAACCGCTCGGCGTTCACGTCCACCAGGAACACCCGTCCGGCCTGGTGCACGCCGCGAGCGATCCGGATGTGGATGCAGCCGATCGGACCGGCACCGAACACCACGACCGTGTCGCCCGGCTCGATGCCGAGCAGCTCCTGGGCGTTGATCGCGCAGGCGAAGGGTTCGGCCGCGGACGCCTCGTCGAAGCCGACGCCTTCGGGGATGCGGTTGAGGCCGTCCACCTTCAGCACCGCGTGCGGCACCACCATGTACTCGGCGAAACCGCCGTCGTACTGGTAGCCGATCGAGGTCTGGTTCGCGCAGACCGCCATCCAGCCTTTCTTGCACTCGTAGCACTCGCCACAGGGCACCGCGGCAATCACCTGCGCACGGTCGCCAACCGACCATCCGGTGACGTCGGCGCCAACTTCGGCCACCTCGCCGGCGACCTCGTGCCCCATCACCCGCGGCGGGGTGATGTTCTGGTGGCCGTTGTGGAAGATCTTCACGTCGGTGCCACAGGTCGAGCAGTTGCGTACCCGCAACAGCACCTCGTTGGACGCGATCTGCGGCACGGGCGCGTCCTCGACCCGCACGTCACCAGGCGCATAGAAGCGCAATACCTTCATCAGTTCTCCTCCGGACTCAACAATTCAAGGACTTCCTCAACCGAACTCGTGGTGCGCAGCCGCTCCGCCGCGTCCGGCTCCATCAACACACCGGCCAGGCTGGCCAGGATGCCCAGGTGGTCGTCGCTGGCGGACGCGATCGGGATGCACAGCTTGACCTCATTGCCGTCCCAGTCGATGCCGTCCGGGAACTGCAGGAAGCCCAGCGCGGCGGCGGTGATGTACTGACGCGCCTCGTTGGTGCCGTGCGGAATGGCCACGCCCTCGCCGAGGTAAGTGGACACCTGCTCTTCGCGGGCGAACATGCCGTCGATGTACTCAGGCGTGGCCGCGCCGGCTTCGACCAGCACCTGGCCGCAGAGCCGGATGGCGTCCGCCTTGGTCATGGATGCAAGCCCGAGGCGCACCGAGGCGGGCGCCAGAATCCCCTCATTGGTCAACGAGTTCTCCGATCTTCATGGCGTCCCAGGCCGGGCCGCGTGCGATGGTGCAACATTTCGATCCTTCTCCGACTCCAGTGTCGAGCGCCGTGCAGCTCTGAGCAAGACCATAAAACCACACAAACACAGACGAGTCAATGCAAAACAACATTGTTCGGACGCTTCCAGGCCAGCCCAGACAAGCCACTGGATGCAGCGAGGCCCGCGGAAACCACCGGTTCCGCGGGCCTCTACTACTCGGCCGGCCTCGTCCCAACGGCAGGGACGAGCGCTACGCCGACGCTCAACTGGTCTTCGGCGCCCCGTTCGCCTGCTTGACCATCTCGACTACCTCGTCGTACTTCGGGCTGCCGATGAAGTTGTCGACCGCCACGTGCACCGCGGACGGCGTCTTCTGCTTGGCCCGATCGATCAGATCCTGGTGGGACACGACCACCTCGTAGGAATCGTCGAGATTGGCGATCGCCTTGTTGACCACCTTCACGTCGAAGCCGGCGGCCTGGATCTTCTTGCGCAGCACGGACGCGCCCATCGCCGACGACCCCATCCCTGCATCGCAGGCGAACACGATGGTGTTGATCGGCCGGGTGGCGGCCCCGGTCAGGTAGCCGGCAACGGAGGACTTCTTACCCTTGAGAGCTTCCATTTCGGCGGTGGCTGCGGACAGATCGCCCTCGTCAGCGTCCTTCTTGCCGACCTTGAGCAGCAGCCAGGCGACCACGAAGGTAACGGCGGCCGAGCCGAGGACCGCGGTCAACATGCCCAGGTAGTTGCCGTCCGCAGTCTGGGCGGCCACTGCGAGGATCGAACCGGGGGCCGACGGAGCCTTCAGTCCGACGTTGAGGGCGACGTTCAGGAACACACCGGTCATGCCGCCGGCGATCATGGCCAGGATCAGGATCGGCTTCATCAGCACGTACGGGAAGTAGATCTCGTGGATGCCACCGAAGAAGTGGATGATCGCAGCGCCGGGAGCGGACGCCTTGGCCGCACCCTTGCCGAAGAAGGTGTAGGCCATCAGCACACCGAGGCCAGGGCCGGGGTTGGCTTCGAGCAGGAACAGCACCGACTTGCCGGTCTTCGCGGCCATTTCGATACCGAGCGGCGTCAGCACGCCGTGGTTGATCGCGTTGTTAAGGAAGAACACCTTCGCGGGCTCGATGAAGACCGAGGTCAGCGGAAGGAGGCCATTCGCAATCAGGTAACCGACGCCGGCGCTCAGCCAGGCCATGATGGTGAGCATCACCGGCGACAGCAGGAACAGCGAGGCGACCGCCATGACGGCGGCCAGGATGCCGGCGGAGAAGTTGTCGACCAGCATCTCGAATCCGGGCGCGATCTTGCCGTCCCAGATCGAGTCGATCTTCTTCATCAGCCACGCGGTCAGCGGGCCCATGATCATGGCGCCGAGGAACATGGTCGAACCCGGGCGATCACCCAGGAGGGTGGGATCGCTACAGCCGAGGATCACGCCCATTGCAGCGACCGCGCCGACGACGCCACCGCGGGTGTCGTAGACCATCCGGCCGCCGGTGTAGGCGATCAGGCTGGGCAGCAGATAGGTGAGGATCGGTCCCACGAGCGTGGCGATCGCTGCGTTCGGGAACGGCCCCTTCTCAATGAACAGGGCGGTGATGATGCCCCACGCGATGATGGCGGCGATGTTGGGCATGATCATGCCCGACAGGAAGGTACCGAACTTCTGCACCGCCACCCGGGTCGAGCCCGGCTTTGCCGTAACTGCGGTAGTCATCTGACTCCCTCACTCTTTGACGTCGATGGCAATCGGACTCGTTGTGAGACCCGACGCGAGGTTTATACGGGAACAAAACCACACAATCAGGCACACGTCAAGCAAAATCAACACACGCTCACAGGAAAACGGGCACGTTCTCATGCATCCGGAGTAGCCGCTTGGGGAGCTCGGCATCGGTGGATCCAGCCGACCAACCACTCAACGCCGGCGAAACGGACGTTTGCCGCCGAAGATTCCCTGGCAAACGTCCGATTCGCCGGCGTGAAGCTGGACGGGCGCGAGGCGCCTAGAACTTCAGGCTGTAGAGCCAGGCCAGCAGGTAGGTGCGGCTCAGGCCGTCGTCGATCGTGCCGTCCGACAGCTTCTCGGCCGCGACCACAGCCCGGTCGCGGTCCTCGGGGCCGGCCAGGGCTGAGTACATCGCGATGTAGTCGCCGAACTTCTGGTCGGCGACCTCCCCCACCGCCTCGGCCACGTTCGCGCGGATGCGCTCCGGATCCCCGGCTAGGTAGCCCGAACTCGGGCTCATCGGCAGCAGGAGAATGCCGAGCATGGCGGCCGGCTCCGCCGAGAACCAGGTGGCGTAGTCCCGCTTGCCGCCCCAGTTCAGCGCCACGATCTGGTGGCCGAAGCCGGCGAACTCCGTCCCGCTGAGCTCTGGGTTCGTCCAGTAGCGGGTGCTCGCGTCCGCCTCTGCGGACAGCATCCAGGCCGACTCGTCCGCCAACGCCCGATCACCGCTGGCCTGCGCCCAGAGGTTCAGTCCGGCGTAGGCGTTCACGGCCTCCGACACCGACTCCTGGTTGTTGCCGTCGGCGAAGGGCGCCGTCCCCGAAGCCCACGAATGGGACGCGTAGACGTCGAACGCCCGCCGCTGCGGGAAGCTCTCGCCACCCGAACTGGCGATATCGGCCGCCAGCAGGTTCAGCACCGGCCCGTACCTCGACACCGCGGACGCATCCCGAGCCGCCAGCACCCCGGCGGCGTACAGGAAGTAGCCGTAGTGGAAGTGGTGGTCGTTGTACTCGTCGCTGCCGAAGGACGGCGTGAGCCCGATCATCCCCTTGCCAGCCGGGTCGTAGACGAAACACATCGCCTCGCGCTCAGCGCAACCGTTCGGCTCCAGCCAGCGGCTGAGCTGCTCATCGAGGCGGGCCGCCAGCTCGTCGGCGATCGCCTGCTCACCGAGTTGATCGGCCACCATCACCAGCATCGCCGCGCGCTGCAGCGACTTGCCGCCGAAGTAAGTATCGGCCGGGAAGTCGGGCAGGTCGGCGTCCGCCTGCAACTGCTCGACGAGCTTCGCCTTCTGCTCTGCGGAGATACCGCTCAGGTCGAGGCTGGCCAACGCCGGCGTACGCGGCGTCGTCCAGGTCAGCGAACTGCCGTCGCAGAGTTCCAATGCTCCGTAGATCGACGGGTAGCTGCCCAGCGCGCACTCGCCCCCGGACGCCTGGTGCGGCATCCGGGCGATCGCCGTCGGCGCCGTCGTCGCGTAGCTCAACGTGGTGGTCACCTCGTCGTCGGCCACTTCGTAGCCAACCGAGGAGCCGGTCACGGTGGCCAGGGCGCGGTCGATCAGTTCGGCCGGCTGACG
>Ga0116179_1001227_pt1 | contig 19388 bp, 18 predicted proteins | sample AD_UKC071_MetaG_FD_89751 | JGI IMG/M metagenome (GOLD analysis project Ga0116179, IMG submission 89751) | Active sludge microbial communities of municipal wastewater-treating anaerobic digesters from USA - AD_UKC071_MetaG | ecosystem: Engineered > Bioreactor > Anaerobic > Digestate | place: USA...
TTCGGCGCCCTGGGCACGCCGGTGATCACGCTGGCCAAGGTGCACGGCTACGACCTGATGGAAGTGACGGCGATGATCGGCCGCCAGCTGCCGGTGTTCAGCCTGCTGGTGCCGTTCTGGCTGATCTGGGCCTTTGCCGGGCGCAAGGCGATGTGGGAGATCTGGCCGGCGATCCTGGTCACGGGCCTGAGCTTCGCGATCCCGCAATACCTGGTCAGCAACTTCATCGGCCCCGAGCTGGTGGACATCATCGCCGCCCTGGTGTCGATGGTCAGCCTGGTCGCCTTCCTCAAAGTCTGGCAGCCGAAGAAGATCTGGACCTCGCCCAGCCTGAAGGGCCACGAGACCGACGGCGGCGAGGCCAAGCCCGCCACCAAGATCACCCAGCACAGCAAGGCCGACCTGCTGCGCGCCTGGACGCCGTGGCTGATCCTGACCGTGTTCGTCTTCGTCTGGGGCCTGCCGCCGGTCAAGGACTTCTTCAACAGCCTGTTCGCGCCCAAATTCCCGATCGAGGGCCTGCACAACCTGATCGAGAAGGTGCCGCCGGTGGTGCCCACCCCGCACAAGGAGGCCGCGGTCTACACGCTGAACCTGCTGTCGGCCACCGGCACCGGCATCCTGCTGTCGGCCATCGTCGGCGCGCTGGTGATGAAGTACAACCCGGTGGAGATCGTGCGCCAGTGGTTGAAGACGCTGTGGCTGGTGCGCTACTCGCTGGTCACCATCGTGCTGATGCTGGCCCTGGGCACGCTGACCCGCTTCTCGGGCACCGACACCACCCTGGGCCTGGCCTTTGCCGGCACCGGCGTGCTGTACCCCTTCTTCGGCACGCTGATGGGCTGGATCGGCGTGGCGATGACCGGCTCGGACACCGCGTCGAACGTGCTGTTCGGTGGCATGCAGAAGGTGGCGGCCGAGCAGCTGGGCCTGTCGCCCAACCTGATGGGCGCGGCCAACAGCTCGGGCGGCGTGATGGGCAAGATGATCGACGCGCAGAGCATCGTGGTGGCCTCCACCGCCACGCGCTGGTTCAACCATGAGGGCGACATCCTGCGCTACGTGTTCTTCCACTCGATCGCGCTGGCCTGCCTGGTGGGTGGCTACGTGACCCTGCAGGCGTACGTCTGGCCGTTCACGCTGACGGTCATCCACTGACCCGCAACCCCGCCCGGCATTGGGTGCCGGGCGGGTGCGAATGGCTTGCGGTCCAGGTGCGGGTGGCGGGCAGGAAACTGCCGACAATGCCACCCGTGCCGCACGAGGAGACCCCATGAACGCCCCCACGCCGGCTGAGGCGCTGGCGCCGCCGGCCCTGGCCGCCCCCGCTGCCGTCAGCGCCGCCGAGCGCGCGGCGCGCCAGCAGCAGATCGTGGCCGCCCTGCGCCCGCTGCTGCCGGCCCATGCCCTGCTGCACAGCCGCGAGGACACGGTGCCGTATGAATGCGATGGCCTGACCGCCTACCGCGCCCTGCCGCTGGCCGTGGCGCTGCCCGAGACCGAGGCGCAAGTCGCCGCCGTGCTGAAGGCCTGCCACGCGATCGGCGTGCCGGTGGTGGCGCGCGGCGCCGGCACGGGCCTGAGTGGCGGCGCGATGCCGCACACCGAGGGCCTGGTGCTGTCGCTGGCCAAGTTCAACAAGATCCTGAAGCTCGACCCGCTGGCGCGCACCGCCGTCGTGCAGTGCGGCGTGCGCAACCTGGCGATCAGCGAGGCCGCCGCGCCGTTCGGCCTGTACTACGCGCCCGATCCCAGCAGCCAGATCGCCTGCACCATCGGCGGCAACGTGGCCGAGAACTCCGGCGGCGTGCACTGCCTGAAGTACGGCCTGACGGTGCACAACGTGCTGAAGGTGCGTGGCTTCACCGCCGAGGGCGAGGCGGTGGAGTTCGGCAGCGACGCGCTGGATTGCGCCGGCCTGGACCTGCTGGCGGTGGTGATCGGCAGCGAGGGCATGCTGGCCGTGACCACCGAGGTCACCGTCAAGCTGACGCCCAAGCCGCAGCTGGCGCGCTGCATCATGGCCAGCTTCGGCGACGTGCGCGACGCCGGCAATGCGGTGGCAGCGGTGATCGCCGCCGGCATCATCCCGGCCGGGCTGGAGATGATGGACAAGCCGATGACCGCCGCGGTCGAGGACTTCGTGCGCGCCGGCTACGACCTGGACGCTGCCGCCATCCTGCTGTGCGAGAGCGACGGCACGCCCGAGGAAGTGGAGGAAGAGATCGGCCGCATGCTGGCGGTGCTGGGGGGCTGCGGCGCAACGCGGCTGCAGGTCAGCGAGAGCGAGGCGCAGCGGCTGACCTTCTGGAGCGGGCGCAAGAACGCCTTCCCGGCGTCCGGACGCATCAGCCCCGACTACATGTGCATGGACTCGACCATTCCGCGCAAGCGCCTGGCCGACATCCTGATCGCCATCGCCGAGATGGAGAAGAAGTACGAGCTGCGCTGCTGCAACGTCTTCCACGCGGGTGACGGCAACCTGCATCCGCTGATCCTGTTCGATGCCAACGACCCCGACCAGCTGCACCGCTGCGAGCAGTTCGGCGCCGACATCCTGGAGACCAGCGTGGCCCTGGGCGGCACCGTCACCGGCGAGCACGGCGTGGGCGTGGAGAAGCTCAGCAGCATGTGCGTGCAGTTCAGCCCCGAGGAGCGCACGCAGATGGTGGCGGTGAAGACCGCCTTCGACCCGGTGGGCACGCTGAACCCGGGCAAGGTGATCCCGACGCTGCACCGCTGCGCCGAATACGGCCGCATGCATGTCAAGAAGGGCCTGCTGCCCTTCCCCGAGCTGGAGCGCTTCTGATGGCCGATGCCGCACTCGATGCCATCGTCGACCGCGTGCGCGCCGCACGCGCCGACAAGACGCCGCTGGCCATCACCGGCGGCGGCACCAAGGCCTTCTACGGCGGGCCGGTGACCGGCGCGCCGCTGGACGTGCGGCCGCTGGCCGGCATCAGCAGCTACGAGCCCAGCGAGCTGGTCGTGACCGTGCGCGCCGGCACGCCGCTGGCCGAGCTGGAAGCGGCGCTGGCCGAGAAGGGCCAGTGCCTGCCGTTCGAGCCGCCGCGCTTCGCGGCCGGGGGAACCGTCGGCGGCATGGTCGCCGCGGGCTTGTCGGGCCCTGCGCGGCCGGCCGTGGGCGGCGTGCGCGACTACGTGCTGGGCGCCACCCTGCTCAACGGCAAGGCCGAGGTCGTCAGCTTCGGCGGCCAGGTGATGAAGAACGTGGCCGGCTACGACGTGTCGCGCCTGCTGGCCGGCAGCATGGGCCTGCTGGGTGTGCTGTGCGAGGTCAGCCTGAAGGTGCTGCCGCAACCGGTGGCCGCGGCCACGCTGCGCTTCGAGCTGGACGAGGCCGCAGCGCTGCGCCAGCTCAACACCTGGGGCGGCCAGCCGCTGCCGCTGAGCGCCAGCGCCTGGTGGGACGGCATGCTGGTGCTGCGCCTGGCCGGCGCGGCGGCAGCGGTGCAATCGGCCAAGCGCGCGCTGGGCGGCGAGGTGATCGACGCGGCGCTGGCCGCCGGCTTCTGGCAAGGGATGCGCGACCAGACGGACGAGTTCTTCGTCGGCGCGGCGAAGGCGGTACAAGGCGGTGCCACGCTATGGCGCCTGGCCGTGCCGCAGACCGCGCCACCGCTGGGCCTGCCGGGTGAGCAACTGCTGGAATGGGGCGGCGCCCAGCGCTGGGTGGTGACCAGCGCACCCGCCCCGGCGCTGCGGGATGTGGCGGCCCGCGCCGGCGGCCATGCCACGGCCTTCCGCGGCGGTGCGCAGGGCGATGCCTTCGCGCCGGTGGCGCCGGCGTTGATGACCATCCACCGCGGGCTGAAGCACGCCTTCGACCCCGACCGGATCTTCAACCCCGGCCGGCTGTACCCGGAGCTCTGATGAGCGCCGCCGCCGCCACGCCCGAGAGCATGGCCGCCTACTACCGGCAGCGTGCGGCCGACTACGAGCGCGTCTACGCCAAGCCCGAGCGCCAGGCCGACCTGCGGGCGATGGAGGCCTGGCTGCCGGGCGTCTTCGCCGGCCGCCGGGTGCTGGAGATCGCCACCGGCACCGGCTGGTGGACGCCACATGGCGCGGCGCAGGCCGCCCACTGGCGCGCCACCGACCTGACCCCCGAGACGCTGGCCGTGGCGCAGAGCAAGGCGATGCCGGCGTGCGTGCAGTTCCAGACGCTGGACGCCTACACCTTCGCCGAACTGGGCGACGAGCGCTTCGACGCGGCGTTTGCCGGCTGCTGGTGGAGCCATGTGCCGCTGGCGCGCCTGCCGGGCTGGCTGGATGCGCTGCACGCCCGCCTGACACCCGGCGCGGTGGTGGTGATGCTGGACAACAGCTTCGTGCAGACGAGCAGCACGCCGATCAGCCGCCAGGACGCCGACGGCAACACCTACCAGCAGCGCCCGCTGGACGACGGCAGCACGCACGAGGTGCTGAAGAACTTTCCGACCTCCGCCCAGGCGATCGTCGCCCTGGGGCCGCGCGCACGGAATGCCGAGTGGGTCAGCTGGACCCACTACTGGGCGCTGCGCTACACCCTCGCATGAACATCCTCCAGGGCCTGGCGCTGTTGCTGCTGTGCCAGTTGGTGGGCGAGGCGGCGGCGCGTCTGCTGCACCTGCCCCTGCCCGGCCCGGTGCTGGGCCTGCTGGTGCTGGTGGCCCTGCTGCAGGTGCAGCGCCTGCGCGGGCCGGCCGGTGCGGCGGCCGATGCGCTGCTGCAGCACTTGTCACTGCTGTTCGTGCCGGTGGGTGTGGGCGTGATGGCGCATGGGGCCCTGGTCGGCCAGCACGGGCTGCGCATGGCGGTGGCGCTGCTGGCCTCGACCTGGGTGGGGCTGGCGGTGACGGCCTGGGTGCTGGATGCGCTGTGGCCCGATGACACCGAGGCGCCGGCATGACCGCAACGCCCAGCATGCAGGAAGTGGTGCAGCTGTGGGTCTACCTGTCGGCCACGCCGCTGTTCGGGCTGACGGCCACCCTGGTCGTGTACCTGACGGCGCAGATGGCCTCGCTGCGCCTGGGCCAGCCGCCCTGGGCCAACCCGGTGCTGTGGACGGTGCTGGCCCTGGCCGGCCTGCTGCTGGCCACCGGCACGCCCTACCCGCGCTACTTCGCCGGGGCGCAGTTCATCCACTTCCTGCTGGGCCCCGCCGTGGTGGCGCTGGGCTGGCCGCTGTGGCAGCGGCGCGCACAACTGCGGCGCCGCGCCCCCGCCCTGCTGGCCGCAGCGCTGGCCGGTGGTGCGGCGGCGGCCGGCAGCGCACTGGCCATCGGCTGGGCACTCGGCCTGCCGGTGGACGTGCTGGCCTCGCTGGCGCCCAAGTCGGCCACCGCGCCGGTGGCCATGGGCATCGCCGAGCAGTTGGGCGGCATTCCCGCGCTGGCCGCGGTGCTGGCGGTGCTGACCGGCCTGGTCGGCGCGCTCAGCGGCCAGGCGCTGTTCGACCTGCTGCGCATCCGCCGCCCGGCGGTGCGCGGCTTTGCGCTGGGCACGGCCAGCCACGGCATCGGCGCGGCGCGTGCGCTGCAGGTGCACCCCGATGCCGGCGCCTACGCCGGCCTGGCCCTGGGCCTGCAGGCGGTGCTGGCGGCTTTGCTGCTGCCGCTGCTGGCGGGCTGGCTGCGCTGACCCACACTCACGAACCCCGAAGCTTCCACCTGCGATGCAAACCAACCTCGCCCCTGAATTCCAAGGCACGCCCGAGGGCGCCGAGGCCGAGGCCATCCTGCGCAAGTGCGTGCACTGCGGCTTCTGCACTGCCACCTGCCCCACCTACCAGCTGCTGGGCGACGAGCTGGACGGCCCGCGCGGACGCATCTACCTGATGAAGCAGGTGCTCGAAGGCGCCGCGCCCACCCGCGCCACCCAGCTGCACCTGGACCGCTGCCTGACCTGCCGCAACTGTGAGTCCACCTGCCCCAGCGGCGTGCAGTACGGCCACCTGGTCGACATCGGCCGCAAGATCGTCGACGACAAGGTGCCCCGCCCCGCCGGAGAACGCGCCGTGCGCTGGCTGCTGCGCGAGGGCCTGACCTCGCCGCTGTTCGGCACCGCGATGGCCCTGGGCAAGGCCGTGCGCCCGCTGCTGCCGGCCACGCTGGCCGACAAGGTGCCCAACGCCACCCACCCGCGTGCGCGCCAGTGGCCGACCAAAACGCGCGACCGCAAGATGCTGATGCTGGCCGGCTGCGTGCAGCCGGCGATGCTGCCCAACATCAATGCCGCCACCGCGCGGGTGCTCGACGCGGTGGGCATCCAGGTGGTGATCGCTGGCAAGGCCGGCTGCTGCGGCGCGCTGCGCACCCACCTGAGCGACCACGACGGCGGCCTCGCCGACATGCGCCGCAACATCGACGCCTGGTGGCCGCACATCAGCGGCGAGACGGCCGATGGCTCGGTGGAAGCCATCGTGGTGAACGCCAGCGCCTGCGGCGTGCAGATCAAGGACTACGGCCACGCGCTGGCGCATGACACGGCCTATGCACAGAAGGCCGCCCGCATCGCCAGCCTGGCACGCGACCTGAGCGAGCTGCTGCCCGAGATCGTGAAGGTGCTGAAGCCCCGCATGGCCGATGCCCAGCCCGGCAAGCTGGCCTTCCACCCGCCCTGCACCCTGCAGCACGGCCAGCAGCTGCGCGGCGGGGTCGAGGGCGGCCTGCGGGCGCTGGGCTTCGACGTGGCGGTGGCGATGAACGAGTCGCACCTGTGCTGCGGCTCGGCCGGCACCTACAGCGTGCTGCAGCCCGGCTTGAGCAAGCAGCTGCGCGACCGCAAGCTGGTCAACCTGGCCGAGTTGCAGCCCAGCGCCATCGTCTCGGCCAACGTCGGCTGCATCCAGCACCTGCAGAGCGGCACGGCGACGCCGGTCAAGCACTGGGTGGAGGCGCTGGACGACGCCTTGCATCCGGCCTGACGAGGCCACCGCCGATGCGCGTCGCTGTCCTCGGCGCCACCGGCACCATCGGCCAGGCCACCGTGCGGGCGCTGCTGCGCGCCGGGCACGACGTGACGGGCCTGGTGCTCCCGCGCGCCGGCGTGGGCGGTCGGTTGCAGCAGGCCGACGTGCAGCGCCTGCTGCCCGGCGCGGCGCTGCGCTTCGGTGACCCGACCGACGGTGACTGGCTGCGGCGCGAGGGTTTTGCCGGCGGCGTCGACACCCTGGTGTCCTGCCTGGCCTCGCGCTCCGGCGCGCCGGCCGACGCCTGGGCCATCGACCACCGGGCGCACAGCAGCGCGCTGGCGGCAGCCAAGGCGGCCGGCATCGGCCGCATCGTGCTGCTGTCGGCCATCTGCGTGCAGAAGCCCCTGCTCGCCTTCCAACAGGCCAAGCTGGCCTTCGAGGCCGAGCTGATGGCCAGCGGCCTGGCCTGGTCCATCGTGCGGCCGACCGCGTTCTTCAAGTCGCTCAGCGGCCAGGTGGCGCGGGTGCGGCAGGGCCGGCCGTTCCTGCTGTTCGGCGACGGCCGGCTGACCGCCTGCAAGCCGATCCATGACGACGACCTGGGCGACTTCATCGCCGGCTGCCTGACCGACCCGGCGCGGCACAACCGCATCCTGCCGATCGGCGGCCCGGGCGAGGCGATCACGCCACGCGAGCAGGGTGAGTTGCTGTTCCGTCGAGGTGGCGCTGATCGTCTCGATGATGCTGGCCGGCGGCCCCGGCACCGCCACGCTGCCGCGCGACACCATCTACGCGGCGGTGATGATCATCTGCACCGGCGTGGTCGGCATCTGCCTGCTGGCCGGCGGCCTGCGTCACCACGCGCAGAGCTTCCGGCTGGAGGGCACGAACGGCGCGCTGTCGGCGCTGGTCGCGCTGACCGGGCTGTCCCTGGTGCTGCCCACCTTCACCACCAGCTCGCCCGAGGGCACCTACACCGCGTCGCAGCTGGTGTTCGCCGCGGTCTCGTCGCTGGCGCTGTGGGCAATCTTCGTCTTCCTGCACACGGTGCGCCACCGCGACGACTTCCTGCCGCCGTCCAACACCGCCGACGAGGCCGAGCACGCCGCACCGCCCAGCGCGGGTGTGGCCGCCGCCAGCTTCGGCCTGACCGTCCCCGCCGTGGTGGCCACCACCACCCTGCTCGACCTGCCCCTGGTGCTGGGCCTGCCGCCCAAGGACCTGGTGCTGCTGGCCCTGACCTTCCTCGTCGGCGCGATCACGCTGGGCACGGGTCGGACCAACATGATGCAGGGCGCCGTGCACCTGGTGCTGTTCGCAGCCTTCGTGTTCCTGCCGCTGGTGCCGTGAGGCGTTGGGAGCGCTGCGGGCCTGGCTCAGCCGGCCAGCGGCCGACCAGGCGCCTGGACGGACGTCGGCGGGTCCGACGGCACCAGGATCCACATCAGCACGTAGGCCAGCACGCCGGTGCCGGCGAACATCGCCAGCAGGGTGAACAGCAGGCGCCATGCCCAGGCCTCGACGCCGGTGATGCGCGCGATGCCGCCGCACACGCCGCCCAGCCAGCGGTCGTCACGGCTGCGGCGCAGGGCATTGATCGCCTGCAAGGCGGGTGCGCCAACCGCCGGCGTGCCGCCCAGCACCCGGGCCTTGGCGCGCTGGAATTCCTCGTCGGACAACACGCCCCGCTCGTGCAGCGCGGCCAGCCGGCCCAGTTCTTCGCTCAGATCCATGGCGTTTCTCCTGCATCCCGACCATCGGGAACTCCCAGGTTAGCGCCGCAGCACCGAACTTCAAGTGACCTGCGACAGACGGTCGAAACGGCCGATGCAGCGTCCGATGGCAGCACCAGAACGTCAGCCCAGCACCTGCACCGCCGCCACGGCTGGCCGGTCGCCGCCGTCGACCGGCTCCAGCAGATCGGCCAGCCAGTCGGGCAGCGCGTCCAGTTCCAGCGGGTCGGCCGGCAGCAGCCTTGCCTTCAGCGTCCACTGCGCCAGCCGCATGCGCCGGGCGCAGCCCATCTGCCCTGCCTCCCAGGCCATTGCCGTGGCCGTGGTCGCGTGGTACAGGGCCGATGCCGCCTGCCTCGCCTGGTGGTCACCCGCCTTGCCGGCGGCGGCCGCACGCTGCGCCACGTCGGCCACCCGGGCCAGGGTGGCGTCGAACACTGCCCGCGCCGCCGGGTGCAGCGGCGTGGCGTCCAGCAGCGTCCGCCAGTGCTGCTGCAGCACCGGCAGCGACCCCTCGCGCTGCACGGCGCGGATGACGTCCAGCGCGACGATGTTGCTGGTGCCTTCCCAGATCGAGCCGAGGTGGGCGTCGCGCACCAGGCGCGGGTCGGCCCATTCCTCGATGTAGCCGCAGCCGCCGCGCACCTCCATCGCGTCGCCGGTCACGCGCCGGGCATCGCGGCAGGCGCGGAACTTGATCAGCGGCGTCAGGATGCGCGCCAGCGGATAGGCGCCGGGTTCCTGCGCGTCGGAGCGGCGCAGCGCCTCGGCGGTCTGGAACAGCATGCTGCGCGCCTGCTCGGTCGGCACCATCAGTTTCAGCAGCTGGCGGCGCATCAGCGGCAGGTCGATCAGCCGCTTGCCGAAGGCGCGGCGCTCGCGGGCGACGAACAGGGCCTCGGTCAGCGCCCGGCGCATCAGGCCGGCGGCACGCATGCCGTTGGACAGGCGCGAGTTGTTGACCATGTCGGCCATCTGCTGGAAACCGCGGCCGGCCTCGCCCACCAGCCAGGCCCGGGCGCCCTCCAGCCGGATCTCGCCGCTGGCCATCGAGCGTGTGCCCAGCTTGTCCTTCAGCCGCAGGATGCGGTAGCTGTTCGCGCTGCCGTTGGCCAGGCGGCGCGGCAGCAGGAACAGCGAGACGCCGCCCATGCCCGCCGGTGCGCCGTCGATGCGCGCCAGCACCATCGCGTAGCCCGCGTCGGGGTTGCTGCAGAACCACTTGTCGCCATGCAGGCGGTAGGCATCGCCATCCGGTTCGGCGCGGGTGGCGGTGGCGGCCACGTCACTGCCGGCGCCCTGCTCGGTCATGAACATCGCGCCCTGCTGCAGGTCGTCGAAGACCTGGGTCGTCAGGCCCGGCAGGTGCTGGGCGACAAGATCGGGATGACCGAACTTGCGCAAGGTGCGCGCCAGCGAGTCGGTCATCGACAGCGGGCAGCACAGGCCGAACTCGGCCTGCACGAAGAGATACGTCAGCGCGTACTTGGCCGCCGCCGGCATCGGCGCGGGCCAGCCCAGCACGCCGCCGCGGTGGCTCATCGCCGCCAGGCCCAGCTCGCAGAAGGCCATGCGCTCCAGCGCCACGTAGTCGGGGTGCTTGACGATGGATTGCGCGTCGATGCCGCTGCGGCTGCGGTGCTGGAGCACCGGCGGGTTGTTGTCGGCGCTGTGGGCCAGGGTGTCGAGCACGCTGCCGGCCAGGCCGCCCAGCCGCTGCAGCGTGGGCGTCAAATGCGCCAGCAGGTCGGCCGGCAGGTATAGCGGCAGCAGGCGCGCCAGCACCGGATCGGCGGTGTAGAGGTTCTGGCCGTGCGCGTCGGGCACGGGGTGCGCGGCGGCGGGGTGCATCGCGGCGGCGGGCAGGTCGGATGGGTGCATGGCAGGCTCCGGTGCGGGGCCTGCCAGTATGCGCAGGCGGCTTGCTGTCCGGCGTCAACCACGTGCCAGCGGGTGGCGATGGCACGCCGACGAAGGCCGGTTGCAACTTGTGACGGCGCCTGACCCTGTTCAGGGGGTGCAGCGGCTGGCCGATGGAACCGCGTTGGGCAAGATGGGCCGCAGACGGGCGACGACCCGCCGCACCACAGGCCCAACGAGGAAGGAGAACCCCATGTCCACCACCAACCGCCTGGCCACGCTGGCCCTGGCCGCCGCCTGCACCATGCCGGCCACCGCCACGGTGATGACCGCCTGGCAGCTCAATGTCTACCGCGACGGCAGCTCGGTCGATTGGCTGCTCGGCAACAGCCGGCTGCTGGGCGACAGCTTCGACAACGGCAATCCCCTGGTCGGGCCGAACTTCTCGTCCACCGGCACGCCGGCCAACTATGTGCTGTCCGGGCTGGCCCCGGGTGCAGATACCGCGCTGGCGGTGCGCGAGGTCGGCGGGTCGCTGCTGCTCGACCCCAACCTCGGCGAGGTGGCGGCCAACGCCCAGGGCAGCACGGGCCAGTCGATCCGGCTGCGCCTGCTGACCAACATCAGCGATGCCAATGCCGGCCTGAACCGCAGCCGCAGCTTCGCCGCATCGCTGCGGCTGGACCTGGCGGCGCTGCCCGACCCGGGGCAGAGCTTCGGCCTGCGGTTCAGCGACAACTTCGGCAACAACAACGACGTCGTCGAGCTGTCGCTGACGGGCGCCACGAACGGCAGCCGCCACATCGTGCTGCGCAAGCAGGACTTCCAGGCCGGCGCGATCACCGTGCTGGGCAGCGTGCCGCTGGTGGTGCCCGCCGGCGCCGGTGCACTGGTGCTGTCCCTGAACCACAACACGCCGAACACCGACACCATTTCCGGCAACTGGGCATTCGCCGACGCCACGGGCGCGTAGATGACGTCGTTCAGCACCTTTGCCAACACCGCCACCGCGTTCAACGGCGAGGTCTACACCCGGGTCGAACTGCGGGCCACCGGACTGTCGGCGCCGGTGCCCGAGCCTGCGGGCTGGGGCTTGCTGGCTGCGGGCCTGGGCCGGCTGGGCTGGCTCAGGCCGGGTGCGCGTCGGCCGCCAGCGGCTCGGGCCTGACCCGCAAGGCCCACAGCACGCCCGCCACCAGCAGCACCACGCCGATGCCGGTGAGCGGCGGCGGCAGCGTGCCGCGCAGCAGCAGGGCATAGGCCAGGGCCGACAGCGTCTCGAAGACGATCAGCTGGCCGACCAGGGCGGTCGGCAGGCGCTGGCTGGCCTCGTTCCAGCAGATCGTGCCCAGCCAGCTGGCGAACAGGCCGATGGCAAACATCAGCCCCAGGAAAACGCCCGGCCTGGGGCCCAGGGGCATGGGGAAGGGCTCGGCCGCCGCCGTGGCCGACCACAGCCACCAGCCCAGATAGCCCAGCAGGGCCAGTGGCAGCGTGGCCACGCCCTGCGCCGTGGCCCAGGCGCGCGGACTGCGGTCGGGGTGGTGGCGCAGCCAGTCGGCATTGCGCAGCGGATACCAGGTCCAGCAGGCAACCGCGCCGATGGTCAGCAGGCCGCCCAACGCATAGCGCGAGAAGTCGGCGTCGGGATCGGCGCGCAAGTGCGCCAGCTCGGCCTGGTTGACGCAGCCGATGCCCGCGGCGATCAAGGCCAGAGAGGGCAGCAGCTTCAGCCACGGCAGGCGGCCGTCGCGCCTGGCGTCGCGCAGGTTGCTGGTGACGGCAATCACCACCGGCAGCGTGCCGATCAGCATCGTCGGCAGCGGCCCGCCGGCGCGGGCGATGGCGCTGGCCAGGAACAGGTAGTACAGGATGTTGCCGACCAGGCCCAGCTTGGCCGCTTCAAGCCAGTCGGCGCGGCTGAACTGGGCCAGCGTGCGCCGGTCCATCCAGGCCAGCGGCAGGGCGATCAGGCCGAAGGCGACATAGCGGCCGAAGGCCTGCAGCGCCGCCGGGTAGTCAGGCAGCAGCAGCGGGCCGATGAAGACCAGGCCCCACATCAGGCCGGCGGCCAGGGCAAAGAGGATTCCGCGGAACATGGCGCAGGAGGGTAACCGCCCGCCGGTCAACGGCCTGCCCGCCGCCGGACACCGGTGCTAAGCTGGCCGACCCCCGGTGGCGATACCGGCCCGGGGCCCGAGACCACCCTGGAGACACCCCATGCCCGGACTGCTGCCCGACGTCGACCCCGATGGCCTGCTGGAATATTCGGTGGTCTACACCGACCGTGCGGTCAACCACATGTCGGCCAAGTTCCAGGGCGTGATGCGCGACATCTCGGGTCTGCTGAAGGACGTCTACAAGGCCCGCTCGGTGGCCATCGTGCCGGGCAGCGGCACCTTCGGCATGGAGGCGGTGGCGCGCCAGTTCGCCACCGGCAAGAAGACGCTGGTGATCCGCAACGGCTGGTTCAGCTACCGGTGGACTCAGATCCTGGAAATGGGCGCCATTCCCGCCAGCCACACGGTGCTGAAGGCCCGGCGCGTGGCCGAACAGCACCAGAGCGCCTTCGCCCCGGTGCCCATTGCCGAGGTGGTGGCCGCCATCCAGGCCGAGCGGCCGGACGTGGTGTTCGCCCCGCACGTGGAAACCGCCGCCGGCATGATCCTGCCCGACGACTACCTGCGCCAGGTGGCTGACGCCGTGCACGCGGTGGGCGGCCTGTTCGTGCTCGACTGCATCGCCAGCGGCGCGATCTGGGTCGACATGGCCGCGCTCGGCATCGACGTGCTCGTCAGCGCACCGCAGAAGGGCTGGAGCGGCCCGCCCTGCGCCGCCCTCGTCATGCTGGGCGAGGAGGCGCGAAAGCGCATCGACGGCACCACCAGCACCAGCTTCGCCTGCGACCTGAAGAAGTGGCTGCAGATCATGGAAGCCTACGAAGGCGGCGGCCATGCCTACCACGCCACCATGCCCACCGACGCCCTGACCAAGGTGCGCGACGTGATGGTCGAGACCCGCGCGCGCGGCTTCGACCTGGTGCGCACGCAGCAGTGGGCGCTGGGCGAGGCGGTGCGCTCGGCGCTGGAGCGGCGCGGCTTCAAGAGCGTGGCCGCACCCGGCTTCAAGGCGCCGGGCGTGGTCGTCAGCTACACCGACGACGCCGGCATCCACACCAGCAAGGCCTTCGCCGCGCTGGGTCTGCAAAGCGCCGCCGGCGTGCCGCTGCAGTGCGACGAGCCGGCCGACTTCAAGACCTTCCGCCTGGGCCTGTTCGGCCTGGACAAGCTGGCCGACGTGGCCGGCGCCGTGGCGCGGCTGGAAGCGGCGCTCGATCAGCTGGCGCCGGCCGCAAAACACGCCGCCTGACGCAGCGGGGTGTGTGCCCCGCCTTGCGCATCACTCCGGGTTCATCCCGGCATCCTTGAAGGCCTTGGCCCAGGCCACCAGCTGCTCCTGCAGGAACCTGCCCATCTCGTCGGGCGTCGATCCGGCCAGCTCGAAGCCCAGCGGCGCGATCTTCTCGCGCACCTCGGGCCTGGCCATCGCGTCGTTCAAGGCCTTGTTCATCTTCTGCGCGATGTCGGCCGGCAGCTTGGCCGGGCCGAACAGCGCGGCCCAGGTGCCGGCGGTGAACGGCGGCAGGCCGGCCTCGGCGCCGGTGGGCACGTTGGGCAGCAGCGACCAGCGCGCCGGCAGCAGCACCGCCAGCGGGCGCAGCTTGCCCTCCTTGATGTGGCCCATGGTGCTGGCCGGCGTGGCAAAGGTCAGCTGCACATGGTTGCCCAGGATGTCTGTGACCGTCGGCGCCTCGCCCTTGTAGGGCACGAGGTTGGTGTCGGCCTTCACCGACTTCAGGTTGTTGTGCATCAGCTGGGTGACGCCCGAGTAGCTGCCGTAGCCCAGCTTGCCGGGGTTGGCGCGGGCGTAGGCCAGCAGCTCGTTGACATCCTTGGCCGGCAAGGACGGGCTGGTGACCAGCACGTAGATGTAGCGCCCGACCAGCGACACCGGGGTGAAGTTCTTCACCGGGTCGTAGGGCGGGGTCTTCTTGAGCAGGGGCACCTGCATCATCGGCGTGTTGCTGGCCAGGAAGAAGGTGTGGCCGTCGGGCTCGCTGCGGGCGACGAAGTCACCGGCAATCGCCCCGTCGGCACCCGGCCGGTTCTCCACCAGCACCGGCTGGCCCAGGCTGGCCTGCAGCGTCTGCGCCAGGATGCGCGCCACCGCGTCGGTGCTGCCGCCGGGCGGGAACTGCAGCACGATCTTGACCGGCTTGCTGGGCCAGGCCGCGCCGGCTTGGGCATGCACGGCCGCGGGCCAGGCCACGGCCATCACCGCGGCGAACAGGGACTGCAGGAAGGCGCTGCGCTTCATCGGGAATCTCTCCGGGGGTGCGGAATGGCGCCGCCATTCTCGCCAGCACGCCGGCCGCTGCGATGCCGCAGGTGACAGGCCGCGTCAGCCCAGCGCCATCTGCAGCAGGCTGCCCAGCGGTGCGGGCACGATGCGCAGCTGCAGCGCCGCATCCTGGCTGCCAGCGGTCCAGATGCGCTCGTCAGGCCGGGCCAGTGCGTCCTCGGCGCCGGGTGGCTGGCCGTCGCCGAAGACGCTCAGCACGATGGGGGCCGGCAGCAGCGACCAGTGGCCGCCCTGCGCCACCGCCCGCACCAGGGCAAAGCCCACCGGACCGCCAGGGTCCGGGCCCAGGCCCAGGTCGCCGCGCGGCGACAGGTCGCTGATGCGCGTTCCCAGCAGACGCAGGATGTGCTGCTGGGTCAGCACCTGGGTCAGGGTCAGCGCGGTGTTGGCGGTGGCAGGCATGGTGCGGGTGTGCGGGGTCGATGGCGGGCAGTCGGCGCTTCACGCTATGCGAGCCCGGGAGCGCAGGTCATCGCCAACTTGCACGATGGCCGGCGCAAAAGCTGTTACATAAACGCACCGAGGCCGCGACAGCGGCCCACCCGGAGTTCAGGAGGAACGCGTGCTGCAGGTGCTGGCATTCGGTCGGGTCACGGTGCGTGTGGCCGAGCGTGTGTTGCTGGTCGACGGCGAGCCCATGGCCTTGGGTGCACGCGCCTTCGATGTGCTGGTGGCGCTGGCCGAGCGCAGCGACCGCGTCGTCAGCAAGGCGGAACTGCTGGACCTGGTCTGGGAAGGCCTGGTGGTGGAGGAGAACAACCTCACGGTCCAGATTTCCACGCTGCGGCGCGTGCTGGGGGCTGCCGCCATCACCACCATCCCCGGCCGGGGGTACCGCCTGACCCTGCCGCGCGACAGCTTGCCGGCCGAGCCGGCATCACCCGCTGCGCCGACGCCTGCCAGCCGGCTGCAACGCCGCCTGGCCGCCGTGGTGCAGGCTGACGTGGTCGGCTGGGCACGGATGCTGGCGCGCGACACCGAGGCCGCCGCGCTGCGCTGGCGGCGCACCCGCAGCGAGCGCATCGAACGCGAGGTGCCGCGCTACGGCGGCCGCCTGCACGAGCTGACCGCCGATCGCGTGCTGGTCGAGTTCGCCAGCGTGGTCGACGCCGTCGACTGGTCGCTGGCCCTGCAGCAGGGCCTGGCGCAGCAGCGGGCCGCGGCCGGTGCCGACGAAGCGCATGCGCTGCACATGCGCATCGGCATCGCTGTGGATGACGTGATCGTCGACGACGGCAAACTCGTCGGCGATGGCGTCAGCGTGGCGTCCGATCTGCAATCGTGTGCGGGGCATGACGACGTGCTGGTGACCCAGAAAGTGCGCGACTTCGCCTTCGGCAAGTGCGACGGCCACTTCGAACCGCTGGGCGAGCGCCTGATGCGCCGCACCGGCCGGCCCATGCACGTGTTCCGCGCCGCGGCCCATGCCGATGCCTCGGCACGCACCGGGCGCCGCGTGGGGCCGGCCCAGCTGGCCACGCTGGCCGTGCTGCCCCTGATCAACGAGACCGGCGCCGATGCCTACTTCGGTGAAGGCATCACCGAGGAAATCATCGCTGCGCTGTCGCTCAACCGCGCGCTGTTCGTGATCGCGCACGGCTCGTCGCTGCATTTCCGCGACCGCCAGGACACGCTGGCCGACGTGGCCGAGGAACTGGGCGTGCGCTACCTGCTGGCGGGCAGCGTCCACCAGGCGGGCGCGCAGCTGCGCATCCATGTGCGGCTGCTGCATGCGGCCGACCAGCGCATCCTGTGGCGGCAGCGCTACGACGGCAGCAGCGACGATCTGTTCAGCTTCCAGTCCGAGATCGCCGCCAGCGTAGCCGCCGCGGTGGCGCCGCCATTGCAGGACGAGGAGGTGGCGCGCGTGCGCCGTCGCCCCAGCGAGCACGACGGCGCCTACGACTGCGTGCTGCGTGCGCTGACCGGCATCTACCAGCTGCGCACACCGGCCTTCGCAGCCGCCGGCGACCTGCTGCGCCGCGCGGTGCAGCTGGACCCGGACTACGCCCAGGCCCATGCCCACCTGGCCTGGTGGTACAGCCTGGCCGCCGCCGAGGGCAGCATGGCCACGCAGGGCGAGGAGAGCCGTCTGGCGCTGGACCATGCCATGCAGGCGGTGCGGCTGGACGGACGCGACGCCTGGGCACTGTCGGTGGCCGGCTACATGCTGTCGTTGCAGAAGAAGCAACATGCGCAGGCGCTGGACATGCAGGAACAGGCGCTGGCCATCAACCCCAGCTGCGCCGCCGCCTGGGCCCGCAGCGGCGCCACGTTGTCCTACCTGGGCCGCTGTGACGACGCGCTGTCGCGGGTGCACCAGGCCGTGCGGCTGAGCCCCTTCGACCAGCACCAGTTCTGGCACTACACCATCTGCGGCAGCGCCTGCTTCGGCGGCGGACGCTATGACGAATCGGTGGCCTGGCTGGGCAAGGCGCTCCGGCTGAATCCCCACTACAACGGCGCACGGCGCTTCCTGATCGGCGCGCTGGTGCGCACCGGCGAGCTGCGCGAGGCCCGCGAACTGGCCCAGGCGCTGCTGGTCGAGACGCCCGACTTCTCGCTGCAGGCCTTCAGCCAATGGTCGCCGCTGCAGCAGCCGATGCTCGACAACCTGCTGCAGGCGCTGCAGTCCGCGGGCCTGCCACCCTGATCGACACCTGGCGCCAATGGCTGACAGGCAGCCCGGCGCCCTCCGCCCCCCCGAGGAGGCTCCATGGTCTGGAATGCACAGAACCTGTTCCCGCTGACCAGCGGCAACCACGCGCCGTACGGCGCCCACAACCACGCGGCGTATTCGGCGCCCAACCACGCGGCCTACTCGGCGCCCAACCACGCAGCCTATTCGGCGCCCAACCACGCCGCCTATTCGGCACCCAACCACGCCGCCTACAGCGCGCCCAACCATGCGGCCTATCCGGCCGGCGCCGCGCTGCCCTGGGCCGCACCGCTGCCGGGCACCGGCGCCGGCGGCGCCAGCGGCAGCGGCTTCCTGGGCGGCTACGGGCCGGTGGCGCGCAGCGAATACGCCACACCCGCCGCCTTGGCGCCCGTGCCCTGGACGCTGGATTTCGCGGTCGGCAACGGTTGGCCGCCGGTGCCGGTCGACCAGCGGCTGAACCCCTATGCGTTCGACCCGCCGCTGCAGTGGCAGACCGGCGACTGGGACCCGGGCCTGCGCTTCTGGAGCCTGCCCTTCGACGACCAGCTGACCGAATGGCTGCAGGACCTGAACCTGGCCACGCCGGCGGTGATGGCCGCCCGTGAATTCGCCGGCTGCGACAACAATCCGCACTGGCTGGCGGTGGCGCCCGGCAGCCAGCGTGACGAGAGCCTGCAGGCGCTGATCGAGCGCGATGCCACGGTGATCGGCTGGCGCGCCGGCGCCGCACCGGGCGGCGCGGCCATCTCCGTGGCGGCCGCCGGGGTCTTCATCGACCAGGAACTGACCGTGCTGGTCGACCTGATGCGCGACGACCGCCTGCGCTACCTGCCCGAGCTGGGCATGCAGTCGGCCCACATCGTGCCGTACTTCGTGCACCTGATGGGCATCGACCCGGCCGCCAGGCCCTGGACCATGGAGCTGATGAACTGCGCCACGGCGATTGCCAACCTGACCAAGATGCAGTTCAAGTCGGTGTACCGGCGGGTGCGGCCGTCGCAGCTGTGCGCGGGGCTGACACCGCCCTGGGGGCCGCCGATGCATCCGGCCTTTCCCAGCGGGCATGCGATGGTGGCGCACCTGACGGCGCTGCTGCTGTTGTCGGTGCCGGGCATCGCACAGCGCTTCGGCTTGTTTGCGCCGCCGGTCACCGAGCCGCAGGCATCCAGGCCGGCACACGGCCGCAGCCCCCGCTTCGACGACTTCGTCGGCCCCCTCGCGGCGCGCTACGGCATGGACCAGAAATCACCGCTGCTGTGGCTGGCGTGGCGGGTGGCCAAGGGCCGCGAACGCCTGGGCGTGCACTACCCCAGCGACAGCGCAGCCAGCCGCCTGCTGGCCGCCGGCCTGTGGCAGCGTTGCGTGCCACCGGCCTTCGGCGGCAGCGGACTGCTGCGCATGCCCACGCTGGAGAAGGTGCTGCAGCTGGCCAGTGCCGAATGGCCGGCCTGGACGGCGGCTGGTGACAACGCCCCGCCGCCCCCGGACGCCCCTGCGGCGGCCGGCAAGACCGCCGGCCGCCGCAAGGCGGCCTGACAGCCCAGGGGCGCAACAGCCGCGCTGGTCAGTGCGCCGGGCAGTAGAGCAAGGCCAGGTTGTTGTCTGCGGCCACCAGTTGAACCAGGTCGTCGTGGCGGTCCGGTGGCCGGGCGGCTGCCGGCAGGTTCGACGGATCAGCGGCGGCATCCACCGCCACCAGCAGCCAGCCGGCCCGCCCGGCAGGGCGCGGCAGGCCACGCAGTTCGGCCTGCAGCGGTGCTGCATCGCCGGCCGGCACCACAGCCGCCGGCGTCAA
>Ga0116179_1001229_pt1 | contig 19359 bp, 17 predicted proteins | sample AD_UKC071_MetaG_FD_89751 | JGI IMG/M metagenome (GOLD analysis project Ga0116179, IMG submission 89751) | Active sludge microbial communities of municipal wastewater-treating anaerobic digesters from USA - AD_UKC071_MetaG | ecosystem: Engineered > Bioreactor > Anaerobic > Digestate | place: USA...
CGCCGGTCGGCCGGCACTTGGCGGGATGCAGCACCGGGTCGTGCCACACGACGACCTGGTCGTCGGCGGTGAGCAGGACGTCCAACTCGATGGCCGGAACGCCGACGTCGATGGCCGCACGCATGCTGGCCACGGTGTTCTCAGGGATCAGCCCTCGGGCACCGCGGTGCCCGACGACGGCCGGGCGGCCTGGTGTCCACGGTCCAGGCGGAGCGGCATACGTGCTGACGCGCATGCCGCAACGCTAACCGGAGAACCGCTCAACTGATGCGCGACAGCAGGTGCGCGACGGCGTCGGCCGCACCGTAGCCCGGACCGTCGCTCGCACCGATGAGGTGGACGACCGGCTCGAGGTCGGTGCCGGAGGTGACCAACGGGGCTTCGGACGCGCCGCCGGGGCGGCGCTGCGGGAACCCGGCGCTGGCGAACAGCGCGTTGCATAGGCACAGCCGGCCCTCGGTGTTCATCTCACGCCCGCCCTTGCGGACGTACTGCGCGAGCGGCTCGGCCGGGCAGCGGTAGTCGACCTCGCCGTCGGCCTTCAAGTAGGCCGAGCGCAGGACGCCGAGGTCACACACCGGCTTGCGGGCGGCCCGGACGGTGACGTCGGTGAGCGTGCCGGGGATGTCGGCGACGCGGAACGGGAAGCCCGTCGGCGACACCCGCCAGTCGGCCCGAACCTGCAACTCGCCAGCGACGGCCTTCTCGCGCATCTGGGCCTTGACGTCGGCGTCGAAGCCCGACTCGTCGCTGTAGGCGAACAGGGTGCCGACCTGGACCCCGGCGGCGCCGAGCGCGAGGGCTTCGGCGACCTTGTCGGGGGTGCCGTAGCCACCGGCCAGCCACACCGGCAGTCCGAGGGAGAGGATGTCGGCGACATCGACGACGTCGCGCTCGTCGTAGACCGGCTGCCCGATCTCATCGACGCGCCGCGGCCCGCGGGGCGGGGCGTTGTGTCCACCGGCGGCCGCGCCCTCGACGACGAAACCGTCGGGGCGGGTCTCGGGGTTCTCGGCCAGGCCGCGGGCCAGGTCGGTGGAGGCGACGATGGCGAGCACGCGGGGCATCGGCAAGGTGGCTGGACGCTGAGGCAGCGCAACGGCGGGGTCGAAGACCAAGTCGCCGACGTTGTCGGTCGAGCGAGCGCCCATGACCTTCACGCTGACGGTGACCGGCTGGTGGCTGGCCAGGTGGCGCACCATGCCTGGGATGTCGGCGGGGCTGCCTGCGCCGACAAGGACGAAGTCGACCCCGGCGAGCAGGGCGCCGTAGAGCGTTGCGGGCAGCGGGAGTTCGATCTTGCGCAGGAAGTTGATTCCGACGAGCCCGTCGTGTCCCTCCTTGGCGAGGAACACCTCCGCGAAGCCTGCGGCGACCGTCAGCTCCTGCAGGCGGACCGAGGAGGACAAGGTATGCCGCGGCACCTGGGCGAAGCGCCCCTCGGCACCGATGCCGCCCTCGACGAAGTAGGAATCGAGGATCCAGCGGGACACCTCGGGCCGGGGGAAGGCCGCCAGGGCTCGGCGCACGTGGCCGCCCGGGTCACCACTTTGCAAGCGGCGGGTCAGCAGGACGTCCAGCGCGGTCCCAGAGACGACGCCGAGCTGGCCGGTCACGGACACGGCACGAGCGAGCCGCCAGTCCGACACCGCGACACCCATCCCTCCCTGGATGACGACGGGCTGACGGAGGGCGGTTGCGGTGGCCATGACAGGGCCTCTCGGAGTCTCGAACTTACGAGGACGTAACTTACGTTACCGTAACCTACGGTGCCGTAACAACGACACGCCGGTGTCAATTGCGCAAACGTGTCGCACGGCATACCGACAGCCCTCCCCCTGGCTTTGACAGCGCGCCCCTGCCCGTGGGAACGTCACGTCACCGAGACCCGTCCACGGGGGAAGCCGGTGCAAAACCGGCGCTGTCCCGCAACCGTGACCTCTCGCCCGACTTCGGCCGGTGCGCAGGGGAAGTCGGAACGCCTGTGGCGGTGTCGGCTCCAACATCGTCCGTCGTGGAAAGCGGACCGGAGCGAAGCGTCGGGCGACAAGCCCGGGGCCTCCCACCGGCCCCGAGGAGGTCCCCACCCATGCTGTCTGTCACCCCATCCATCGCTGCTCGTCGCTCCGCGTCGCGGCGCGCATTCGCCGTCCTGGCCGCCGTCATGGTCGCCTTCGCCACCCTGGTCAGCACCGCCCCCCAGGCCTCGGCCGCCAACTACCTCTACTGGAGCTACTGGCAGCAGACCGCCGGGAAGTGGGCCTTCAGCTCAGTTGGTGCCGACAAGGCCACTCCGAGCGACGGTGCCGTCGAGGGCTGGCGTTGGGCGATCGACGACGGCAGTGGCAGCCGCCCCCCGCGCGTGCTGCCGACCTTCGAGCAGCTTTGCGCCAGCACCCCGGCCGAGGCGGGCAAGAAGCGGGTCGGCCTCGTCGTCGACTTCGGCCGCGAGGTCGACGGGGACGGCAAGGTCACTCCCCCGTCGTTGGTCGCGACCTGCGCCCTGGTTCCCACGGCAGCCACCGGCGCCGACCTCCTGGCCAAGGCCGGCGGCGTCCGCACCGACAAGGGCTTGATTTGCGCGATCGGCGGCTACCCCGCCACCGGCTGCGCCGCCCAGTTGGAGACGCTCACCGAGGCCCAGAAGGCACCCGACACGGCCCTGGCCCTTCCGACGGCCGCGCCGACGACGGCACCGACGGCCACCACCCCGGTGGCGACGACGACCACCGCCGCCACGCCCCCGGCGACCGCCACCGCAGCAGTCGTCGCGACGAGCACCACGGCCGCTGCTGGCGGTGGGACCTCGCCGCTGCTGTGGGTCCTGTTGTTCGTGGTCGCCGCCGGCATCGCGTATGCCGTCGCCCGCCGGCGTCGCCCCAGCGGAGTCTGACCGGAGCGACACCACATGGCCCGCCCCACACCCGCCGCCACCCCCCGGATGCTTCATCCGGTGGCGTGGTGGGTGTGGGGCGTCGGCCTGGCGACCGCAGCCGCCCACACGACCAACCCCTGGCTGCTCCTGCTCGTCATCGCGGTCGCCGGTTGGGTCGTCCTGGAACGCCGTGAAGTCGGCGCGCTGGACTCGTTCCGGCCCTTCCTCATCATCGGCCTGTTTGCCATCGGGCTGCGGGTCGCCCTGACGATCCTGCTGGGCAACGGCGTCCCCGGCCAGGTCGTCCTTGTCGAACTCCCCCAGGTCCGGCTCCCGGACTGGTTCGCCGGGCTGCGCCTCGGCGGCCCCGTGACCCTCGAGTCCGTTGTCGCGGCAGGGATCGACGGGCTTCGGCTGGCCACGACGCTGGCCTGCCTGGGGGCGGCCAATGCGCTGGCCAGCCCACGACGGTTGCTGCGCTACGCACCCGCCACCCTCTATGACATCGGCACCGCCATCGTCGTTGCGCTCACCTTCGCGCCCGCGCTCGTCGACCTGGCCGGACGGGTGCGTTCGGCCCGACGCCTTCGGGGCCACAGTGGAACCGGTGTCCGAGAGTTGGCCCGGCTGGGCGTCCCCGTCCTCGAAGGGGCTCTGGACCGGTCCCTGGACCTCGCAGCATCGATGGAGTCACGCGGCTACGGCCGCACCGCCGTGCGTGGTCGACGCGAACGGATCGTTGGCAGCGCACTCGCCCTCAGTGGCGCATGCGGTTCGGTCGCCGGGCTCTTCGGCGTGATGTCCGCGTCGTCCGGGGGATGGTTTGGCCTGCCGATGCTCGTCAGCGGGCTCGCCCTGCTGGCCACCTCGCTCGTCCTGGGCTCCCGCAGAGACGCGCGGACGGCATACCGACGCGACCCATGACGCGCGCCCGAATGGGCGACCTGCGCGCTCGGTCTGCTTCCGGCCGTGCTCCTCGTGCACGCCGAGGCCGACGCCTGGCCGGGGATCACCATCTCCCAGGTCCCCCTCGACTGGCCGCCCCTGCCCGCGCTCCCGACCCTCGCGATCCTCGCGGCGGTGCTGGTGGCGTGGGTGACTCCTGTCCCTCCCCGGCTGGCTCGAGCGCGAGCCACCACCCTTCCCGCCCGGCTGGAGACCGCATGATCGAGCTTCGCGGCGTCGGCGTCACGTATGCCGGTGCGTCCCGTCCCAGCCTGCGTGACGTGGATCTGCGCATCGAGGAGGGCGAACTCGTCCTCATCGTCGGGCCGACCGGCTCGGGCAAGTCGACCCTGTTGCGGACCCTCAACGGGCTGGTCCCCCACTTCTCCGGCGGAACCCTCACCGGATCGGTCGTCGTCGGCGGACGTGACACCCGGGCGCACCGACCGCGAGATCTGGCCGACCTGGTCGGCTTCGTCGTGCAGGACCCGACCTCCGCCTTCGTCACCGACACGGTCGAGGACGAGATCGCCTACGGAATGGAGACGCTCGGCGTCGAGCCGACCGCGATGCGCCGGCGGCTCGAGGAGACCCTCGACATCATGGGCCTGGCCGAGTTGCGCGATCGCAGCCTGCGGGAGCTGTTCGGAGGGCAGCAGCAACGCGTCTCCATCGCCGCCGTGCTGGCCGCCGGCCCACGGGTGCTGGTGCTCGACGAGCCGACCTCCGCTCTGGACCCCGTGGCTGCCGAAGAGGTCCTGTCGGCGCTGCACCGGCTCGTCCACGACCTGGGTTACACCGTCGTCCTCGCCGAGCACCGGCTGGAACGGGTCGTGCAGCACGCCGACCGGATCGTCCTGGTCCGCGACGGCGTCGTCTCCGCGCCACTCGACCCGGCCGAGGCGATGGCTCTCTCCCCCGTGCATCCGCCGATCGTCGAGTTGGGTCGACGGATGGGATGGTCACCGCTGCCGCTGACGATCCGCGACGCCCGGCGTCGGGCCGGCTCGCTGCGCGCCCGGCTGGCGGCTTTGGACGGCACGCCTGCGGCCTCCGCACCCGTCAAGGACGCCGCCTCGCGATCGCTGGTGTCGGTCAACCGGCTCGTCGTGCGCCGCGGAACCGTCGAGGCCCTCTCCAAGGTCACCCTCGGCGTGAGCGCCGGGTCGGTCACGGCCGTTATGGGCCGCAACGGTGCCGGCAAGTCGACCCTCCTGGCCGCGATGGCCGGTCAGCTCGCCGCGACCTCGGGCGAGGTCTCCGTGGCCGGCTCGTCACCCCGGCGCCTCGCCCCGCACGATCGGGTCCGCGTCGTCGGTCTGGTCCCCCAGGACTCCAACCTGCTCTTGTATGCCGATTCCGTGGCCGCCGAGTGCCGGGCCGCAGACCGGGACTTCGCCGCGGCGGACGGGACGACGCGCGCGTTGCTCGCGCGGATCGCGGGCGAGGTCGACGGTGATCAGCACCCCCGGGACCTGTCCGAAGGCCAGCGACTTGCTCTGGCGCTCGCCATCATCCTCGCCGGACGCCCCCAGGTCGTCCTGCTCGACGAACCGACGCGGGGTCTTGACTACCCGGCCAAACGCCGGCTCGTCGGCATCCTGCGCGACCTCGCCGCCGAGGGCCATGCCGTCATCGTGGCAACCCACGATGTCGAGTTGGTCGCCGAGGTCGCCCAGCGGGTCATCGTCCTGGCTGAGGGTGAGGTTGTCGTCGACGGGCCGATCCACGAGGTGCTCACCGGCTCCCCCGCGTTCGCTCCCCAGGTCGCCAAGATCCTGCACCCGCTGCCGCTGCTGACCGTCGACGACGTCAGTGCCGCCATGGTCCCCGCGTCGTGAGGTTTCGCCCCGCCGCTGCCGCAGCGCTGGCCCTCACCACCGTCGTCGGGCTCGCGGCATACCTCTGGCCGTTCTTCGCCGCCCCGGGTTTCTCGACGAGCTACGGCCAGGACGCGCCATGGCTGTTCGCGGCCCTGCTGGGGTTGATGGCCTTCGTCGTCCTCGCCGAGGTCACCGCGAACGGCCTGGACGCCAAGACCGTCGCGGTGCTCGGGGTGCTTGCCGCCGCGGGAGGAGCCCTGCGTGTCCTGTCGGCCGGCACCGCCGGGCTGGAGCCGATCTTCGTCATCTTCGTCCTCGGCGGCCGGGTCCTCGGTCGCTCGATGGGTTTCCTCATGGGGTCGCTGGCGATGCTCGCCGGGGCCTTCCTCACCGCCGGGGTCGGCCCGTGGCTGCCGTTCCAGATGCTCGGCGCCGGATGGGTCGCGCTCGGTGCGGCGATGCTCCCGCGGGCCACGGGGCGAGTGGAGCTCGCGATGCTCGCCGGGTACGGCGCTTTCGCCGGGCTCGCCTACGGCGTGCTGCTCAACCTGTGGTTCTGGCCGTTCCTGGCTCCCGCATCCGCGCCCACCGGTGCCGGTTTCGTGCCCGGCGACTCGGCGGCGGCGAACTTCGCCCACTACGCCGTCTTCTACGTCGCCACCTCGCTCGGCTGGGACGTCCCTCGGGCGGTGCTCACCGCCGTGTTGATCCTCGTTGCCGGACGCTCGATCCTCGCGACCCTGCGCCGAGCGGTCCGACGGGCCGCCTTCGGCGAGGTCGTCCGCTTCGACTAGTCCTCGCGAGTCTGCACCTGGACGAACGGCGGGTTCATCACCGTGGCCTCCACCCCGCGACCGCGCACGTCGATGAGGACCTCGGCGTCCAACGGCACCGAACGATCCAGCAACGCGAGGGCGATCCCCTGCTTGCGGGTCGGCGAGAACGTCCCCGACGTCACCTCCCCGATCACCTCACCATCGAGCGTGACCGGGCAGTGCGCCCGAGGTATGCCGCGTCCGGTCACCAGGAGCCCGCGCGAGATCCGCGACGTGGGCGCGGCCTTCTCGGCCAGCAGCGCCTCCCGACCCCAGAAGGCCGGCTTGGCCCAGCCCACCGCCCAGCCCGACCGGGCCATGACAGGGGTGATATCCAACGACAGGTCCTGACCGTGAAGCGGATAACCCATCTCGGTCCGCAGGGTGTCGCGTGCGCCGAGGCCACACGGCATACCTCCCCAGGGGACCATCGCCTCGATGATCGCGTCCCACAGGTCGGCTGCGTCGTCCCACCGCGGGACCAACTCGTAGCCGCGTTCGCCGGTGTAGCCGGTGCGACAGACGATCACGGGACGACCCTGCCAGTCGGCCTCACGGAACTGCATGTAGTCGTGTCCGGTCGGCAAGCCGAGCGCATCGAGCACCTCGTCCGATCGGGGCCCCTGAACGGCGATCACGGCATAGTCCCGGTGCCTGTCGACCACCTCGATGCCCTCGGGAGCCGCGGCCTGCAGCCGACGGCATACCTCTGCGGTGTTCGCGGCGTTGGGGATGAGGAAGACGTCGTCGTCGGCCCGCAGGTATTGGATGAGGTCGTCGACGACCCCGCCCGTGGCGTCGCAGCACAGCGTGTACTGCGCCTGACCCGGACCGACCCGGCGCAGGTCGTTGGTGAAGCACGCGTTGACGAAGTCGGCCGCACCCGGCCCGGACACCGTGGCTTTGCCCAGGTGGCTCACGTCGAAGACCCCGACCCGCTCGCGAACCGCGGTGTGTTCGGCGACCACTCCGCCGCCGGGGTATTCGATGGGCATCTCCCACCCACCGAAGTCGGCCAGTTTTGCCCCCAGAGCAACGTGACGGTCGTGCAGCGGTGAGTGCGCGAGATCGGCCATGGCCAACGAGCCTAACGGGCCGGACCCGGGGCCGTCATGGCCCTGGCCGCTCGCGTGCATCAAGAGGTTGGCCTAGCCGCGAGACTTGCGCCGGAACATGCGCTGCGCCGCGGCCGGGCCGTGAGCGTCGTGGACCTTGCCTTCGCCCTCGCCCGCACTCTCGCGGCCGGCATGGGCCTGCTTGCGCTCGAGGGCCTCGCGGAACTTGGCCTTCATCTCGTCCGAGGGGCCGGCGGCCTTGGGGGCCTTACCGGACTTGGCGTTCTTGCTCATGCTCGTTCGTCCTTCCGTCAGTCGTCCGACCGGGAACCCGGTCGGGTGTCGCCGCGCTTGTCTCGGCGCTGGCGTGAACTCCATTCGCGCATCCGGCTGGGATAGCCGGTGAGGAGGACGTCGTAAATCGGGATCCCCAGAGCGGCCGCCATCTCATAGGCCGCCGCACGCGACCCGACGGCCCGCCGAGTCCACTCCCCGTCGGTCGCAACGAGCACCACGCTTTGGGTGCTGACGTTGGTGGCCGGCTCGAGAAATGCCTCGACCCCGCGTCGGGTTTGGACGAATTGGGCGAAGTGCCCGCGCACGGTCGCCAGATCGACGCGCATCGCCGGCCCGTCGGATCGACCCAGGTCAGGCAGCGACGACCGACGCCATCGGTCGAAGAGTCCCATAGTCCGAACCTTATGCTGTCCGCGTGAGCACTCGGGGCACCTCCACAGGGCGATGGGCGGGTGTCGGCGTCGCTGGAGTCATCATCCTCAGCCTGGCCAGCATCGGGGCGCATGCCCTTCTCATTCCTGGCTTCATCCAGGCAGCAGACGCGTCCTCACGCTCGACCGGCGCACTGTCCACCCCGACGACTGTCCCGTCCGGGCAGGGCGGCACGGGGTCCCCCAGCTCGACCAGTTCGCCCGCCGCGACCGATCTGGCGCCGACGGCGGTGCCGGCCATGCCGGCATACGACCGGGCCTGCCTGCGCCGCGACAACCCCGCCACGGGAGCGAAGATCCCCGCGAACGATCCGTTCGGGGACGACATCGCCGACCTGGGCGACAAGGCCGAGTTGCAGCGCCTGTATGCCGTGCAGAGCGGAGCGCTCGTCCCGCTCGACGGCCTCGGGGCGCCACGACCGTGCGACGAGCAGTTGTGGTCGCTCGTCAAGGCCACCGCCCCCACCCTGCTCGGCCACATCGACGAGTTGCTCGTCTTCGATGCCGACCCCGATCCGGCGACGGGCGAGTTCATCATCGAGGGCGAGTCGGCCCCCAAGGAGACGGCGCCCGACACGTTCGACGACGACCACTGGCGCGTGTCGTTCGCACCCAACGGGTTGGACCGCGGCGAGCTCGCCTGGCTGGTTGCGCACGAGCTCGCCCATGTCGCCAGCCTCAACAAGGACCAGATGCTCAGCGGCGTCGGTGCCGACGTCTGCGCCACCTGGTACACCGGCACCGGCTGCCTGCTGGCGGACTCGTTCCTGCGGCGTTACCTCAGCAACACATGGGACGACGCCCTCTGGGATGACTGGGATAAGGCCGACGGCAAGTCCACCGAAAAGGCGCGGCGCGCGGCATACCAGGACTTCTATGACAACCACAGCGATTCCTTCATCACCGAGTACGCCGCCTGGCACCCCCTGGAGGACTTCGCGGAGTCCTTCGCCATGTGGTGCACCTACGACGAGGACGAGCCGGACCGGGCTAACCTGCCGACCGCAGAACGGACCGACAGCGGAAACAAGGTTGCCTGGTTCGATGCCGCACGGCGCGATCTCCTGCCCGCCTTCGGGCCCGGCTGCACGATGCTGCGACAGTTCGCCGTCAGCTGATCGCCACGGCGCGTCCACCCGACACAGTTGTGACACGGCATCGCGCGAAGTGACAAGATGCGGGTGGACCTTCGCACACGGACAGGAGCCCAGATGACGGACGAGGCGCCCGATATCTACGACGTCCTCGTCCTCGGCGGCGGTAGCGGCGGATATGCCTGTGCGTTGCGCTCCGCCCAACTGGGATTGCGGGTTGCCCTTATCGAGCGCGACAAGCTCGGCGGCACCTGCCTGCACCGCGGGTGCATCCCCACCAAAGCCCTGCTGCACGCCGCTGAAGTGGCCGACACGGCCCGCGAAGGCGCCCGGTTCGGGGTCAACTCCAGCGTTGAGTCGATCGACATGTCGGCCGTCCTGCGCTATCAGCAGGGAGTCGTGTCCCGCCTGCACAAGGGTCTGCAGGGGCTGATCTCAGCGGCGACCATCGACTACGTCGACGGGTTCGGCGAGGTCACCTCGCCCACGACGGTCCGTGTCGGCGACCGCACCCTCACGGGCCGGCGCCTCGTCCTGGCCACGGGGTCGCGAGCCCGCTCGTTGCCTGGGCTGGAGATCGGCGGCCGGGTGCTCACCAGCGACCAGGCCCTCGGCCTCACGCAGGTGCCGACCTCGGTCATTGTCCTCGGGGGCGGCGTGATCGGAGTCGAGTTCGCCTCCGTTTTCCGCTCCTTCGGCGCGAGCGTGACGATCATCGAGGCCCTGCCGCGGCTGGTGCCGGCTGAGGAGGAAAGCATCTCCAAGGCCCTCGAACGGGCCTTCCGCAAGCGCGGCATCGTCAGCCGCACGAATGCACGATTCGCCTCCGTGGCCCAGGACGACGCCAGCGTCACGGTCAGCCTCGAGGACGGCTCCACCCTGTCGGCAGACCTGCTGCTCGTCGCCGTGGGCCGCGAACCGGTCTCCGACGGCATGGGTTTCCAGGAGGCGGGAGTCCACACCGACCGGGGTTTCGTTCCGACCGACGAGCGCCTGCGCACCAATATCCCCGGGGTGTATGCCGTGGGCGACCTCGTCCCCGGTCTGCAGTTGGCGCATCGCGGCTTCGCCCACGGAGTGTTCGTCGCCGAGGACATTGCCAGCTTGAACCCCGCCCCCGTGCTGGACCGCAACATCCCCAAGGTCACCTACTGCGACCCCGAGATCGCCAGCGTCGGCCTCACAGAAGCAGCCGCCCGCGCAGAGCACGGCGAGGTCCGCGCTTACGAGTACAACCTCGGCGGCAACGGCAAGTCCCAGATCCTCGGGACCAGCGGATTCGTGTCCGTGGTGAGAGTGGTCGACGGGCCGGTGGTCGGTATCCATATGATCGGGGCTCGGATGGGTGAGCAAATCGGCGAGGCACAACTCGTCGTCGGATGGGACGCCATGCCTGAAGACGTGGCCCCACTCGTGCACGCCCACCCGACCCAGAACGAAGCTCTCGGCGAGGCCCATCTGGCGCTGGCGGGTAAACCCTTGCACGCCCACGCCTGACCGCACCGAGAACCTTTTGCAGCGCAGACAGATTGACGACCGAGAACCATCGACGAGGAGATGACGTAGATGTCCAATCGCGTGACCATGCCGGCCCTGGGTGAATCCGTCACCGAGGGGACGGTCACCCGTTGGCTGAAGAAGGTCGGTGACCCGATCGCCATCGACGAGCCGCTCGTCGAAGTGTCGACCGACAAGGTCGACACCGAGATCCCGTCCCCCTTCGCGGGCATCGTCGAGGCGATCCTCGTCGCCGAGGACGAGGTCGCCGCCGTCGGAGCCGACCTCGCAGTCATCGGCGACGGTTCTGGGGCCGCGGCTGCGCCGGCGGCGCCTGCCGTCGAAGCTGCTCCCGCTCCTGCTCCGGCTGTCGCTCCCGCTCCTGCCCCGGAGCCGGCCGCGGTGGTCGTCGCTGAGCCTGCGCCCGCGCCTGCCCCCGCTGCGGCCGAGGCGTCCGGCGATGGCCACGAGGTCACCATGCCCGCGCTCGGCGAATCCGTGACCGAAGGCACCGTGACTCGCTGGCTGAAGAAGGAAGGCGACACGGTCGCCGTCGACGAGCCGCTCTTGGAGGTGTCGACCGACAAGGTCGACACCGAGATCCCCAGCCCGTTCGCCGGAGTCCTGAGCCGCATCCTCGTCGGTGAGGACGAGGTGGCCGCCGTCGGCGCTCCGTTGGCGATCATCGGCGGCTCGGCCTCCGCGCCCGCTCCGGCCGCTGCGCCTGCTGCCGCCCCGGCTCCCGTCGCTGCCCCGGCACCTGTCGCTGCCCCGGCTCCGCAGACAGTCGCGCCGGCTGCCCCCGCACCCGCCGCTGCCCCCGCACCGGCTGCTTCCGGCGACGAGGGTGACTCCGACGGTGAAGGCGCCAGCTACGTCACCCCGCTGGTCCGCAAGCTCGCTGCGCTGCACAAGGTCGACCTGGCTTCGCTCGTCGGCACCGGCGTCGGTGGGCGCATCCGCAAGCAGGATGTGCTCGACGCCGCCGAGGCCGCTCGCAACGCTCCGGCCGCACCCGCCCCCGTTCCGGCTCCGGCTGCCCCGGCTCCTGCTGCCGCTGCCCCCGCCCCAGCTCCCGCTGCCCCAGCTCCTGTTGCCGCAGCGCCCGCTGCCGCGGCCCCTGCTGCTTCGGCTGCGCCGGCATCGGCACGCCCGTCGCTGCAGCCGTCCTCGAAGCGCGGCACCACCGAGAAGATGTCGCGGTTGCGCAAGGTCATCGCCTCGCGCATGGTCGAGTCGCTGCAGGTCTCGGCACAGCTCACGACCGTCGTTGAGGTCGACCTCACCCGCGTCGCCCGGCTCCGGGCACGTTCGAAGGCCGCCTTCCAGGCCCGCGAGGGCACCAGCCTGTCCTACCTGCCCTTCCTCGCCCTCGCCGCGGTGGAGGCCCTCAAGGTCCACCCGATGGTCAACGCGAGCATCAACGGTGACGAGGTCATCTACCACGGTCAGGAGCACCTGTCGATCGCCGTCGACACCGACCGTGGCCTGATCGTCCCCGTCGTCAAGAACGCCGGTGACCTCAACATCGCCGGTCTCGCCCGGGGGATCGCCGACGTGGCGAATCGGACCCGCACCAACAAGATCACGCCCGATGACCTCACCGGTGGCACCTTCACGATCACCAACACCGGGAGCCGTGGGGCCCTGTTCGACACCCCGATCATCAACCAGCCGCAGGTGGCCATCCTCGGCACCGGGGCCTTGGTGAAGCGTCCGGTTGTGGTGAGCGATGCAGAGGGCGGCGAGACGATTGCCGTCCGCTCGATGATGTATCTCGCCTTGTCCTACGACCACCGGATCGTCGATGGCGCCGACGCGGCCCGCTTCCTCGAGACGATGAAGCACCGGTTGGAAGAGGGCAACTTCGAGCCCGACCTGGGCCTGTAAGGAACGTCTTGTGAGCGGTCGGCGGGTTGCCGTCACCGGCGCTTCCGGTTTCATCGGCGGCGCGTTGACGGCATACCTCGCCGGTCGTGGCGACGAGGTCGTGCGGCTGGTCCGGCATCAGCCGACGCAGCCGTCGGAGCGCCGGTGGGACCCGGTGCGCGGAGGCCTCGACCCGCGGGCGATCGACGACGTCGACGCGATCGTCCATCTCGCCGCGGCGGGTGTCGGTGATCACCGCTGGACCCCCGCCTTCAAGGAACTCGTGCTCCGCTCGCGCGTCGACGGAACCGCCGCGGTCGCTACGGCGATCGCCCAGACGGGTCGGCCGATCCGGTTCGTGTGCGGATCGGCGATCGGCTACTACGGCGATCGCCGCGATGAGATCCTCACTGAGCTCAGCGGCCCGGGGACCGGGTTCCTCGCCGAGGTCGCCCGGGCCTGGGAGGGCTCCGCCGAACCAGCAATCGCTGCCGGCGCACCCGTCGCTTTCGCCCGCCACGGGCTGGTCATGGGTCCAGGGGGTGGCGCGTTCGCCCGCCTCTTGCGCCTGGCTCGCTGGGGGCTCTTCGGCCCGCTGGGGTCGGGACGTCAGTACTGGTCATGGATCACCCTGGCTGACAGCGTCCGGGCGCTCAGTCATCTCATCGACCGACCCGACCTCACCGGCCCGGTCAACATCGTTGGCCCCGACCCTCGCCCCCAACGGGTTGTGGCGAGCGCGATCGGTCACGCCCTGCATCGGCCGGCGATGCTCCCGGCCCCGTCGGTGGCCCTGCGGGTGGCGCTCGGCGAGTTCGCGGACGACATCCTGGGCTCGCAGCGGGTGATGCCGTTCGCGCTCACCGGAAGCGGATTCACCTTCGAACACTCGATGTTGCGCCCGGCCGCCGCATGGCTGGTCCGCGAATCCTCGTGACTCGCTGACCTGCCACCCTCTTTGATCTGCCGGCCACTCCCACGGTCATCCCGTGACAGTTGAGATCCGCCATTCCTCACCAACCCGCACCAGCGAGTAGAGCAGCGATCGGCCACTGTCGGCCCCGATGGATTGTTCGCGATCACCCGGACCCTGCACGCGATACCCGCTGCGTTCGACGACGGCCCGGATGCGCGCTGACCCGGCATCCACGCTGACCCATTCGGCGACGGTGACCGTGAAGGTCAGCCCGACATAGCGCTGCTCGGCCTGAACCAACTCGGCGACGATGGCCTCATCGGCGGCCAGCAACGTGGAAGCCTGCCCGTCAGCGGCCGCGAGCGCCCGCAGGTCTCGGGCGGTCAGCGCCTGGGCCCGGCGGCCGACCAGGGTGGCCAGCACCGCCCTGGCCTCACCCGCTGGTGCCGCCGCGGAGCCCAGCACCCGAGTGACCTCTCCTGCCGAACCCTCCGCCGCGGCGGCCGGACTCAAGCGGAGGAACACGCTGACGACGACTGCGGCCAGCACGATGGCCAGGGCTGCTCCGAGACCCAGCCGGGCCTTGCGCCCCACCCTCGGACCCGGCACCCTGCCGCCGGCCCGGCCCCTGCGCGCTGCCTGGCCCCGGCGCACTGCCTGGCTCCTGCCCGGACCTGCCCCGACGCCCGGTGTCACCCGACCCGCCGCGCCTCGCAGGCGTTGGGTGAGGACCCGGTCAGGATCGGCACCCGCCGCCGAACCCACCAGGCGAACGGCCACCGGGCTGGCGGCTTGATAGGCCAGCACGGCGGCCTCCTGGGCCTCCGGGCGACCGGACGGATCTTGCGAGAGCATCGCCGCCACCACCGGCCCGAACCCGGCACCCAGCACTGCCACAGCTTCATCCACCGTCACCGGGCCCGGCACCGACGTGTCCGCGCCACCCAACGGCGTTGCCCAGGACCGGACCGACCAGGATCGGCCGGTCAACGCAAACCACGCCAGCGCCCCCAGGCCGAAGACGTCCGCGGCCTCACCGGGCACATCTCCCGCGACCACCTCCGGAGCGACGAAACCCGAGGTCCCAGCCACGAGCGGCGGGTGACCCTCCCCCACTAGCCGGGCTGCCCCAAAGTCGCTCAGCAGCGGTTTCCCGTCAGCCGTGAACAGGACGTTCCCCGGCGAGAGATCGCCGTGAACGACGCCGGCTGCGTGCAGGGCGGCCAGGGCGCCGGCGAGCGGTGTGCAGATCGTCGCCACCTCACCGCCATCCAGGCGCCCACGGGCCGCCACCAGATCGGCAAGGCTGCCCCCCGGTGCCAGATCAAGGACGACCGCGACCGACCCGTCCGGGAGGGCATGGGCCTCGTGCAACCGCACGAGGTGATCGTGCTCGACGGTGGCCAGGATGGCGGTCTCCCGGGCCGCCAACTCCATGAGTTGGCCGACGTGCAACCGATCGGGCGACGTGATCTTGACGGCCACGGCCCGCCCGTCATCGACCCGGACGGCCGACCACACGGTGCTCGTGGCCCCGCGCCCGATGACCTGGCCGAGGACCAGCCCGGGAACCGAGGGTGGGATCGTCTTGGCAGCGCTCACCCACTCATGGTGCCGCTGACGAGCGATCCTCCGCAGAAGTTATCCACAGCCCTGCTGGCACGCTTGGACCCAGGTGACACCCCGGCCTCGCCCATCCATCTGGCGTGCGATCAGTGCGGGTCTTCGCCGGGGGTGATGACGTCGACGACCCGGCCGTCGGCGGCGCTGATCCGGGCCGCGTCGATGACGGCCAGCACGTGGACCGCGTCGCGGGGGTCGACCGGCATACTCTCCTGCGGGTCCGGCGACGCGAGGGCTGCTGCCACCTCGCGGTAGAAGTCGGCCGGGTCGCTCGAGCGGGCGAGGACCGCCTCCCGCTCGTCGCCACGCACGAGCCAGCCGTGTTGGCCCGGGCCGCCGTCGGCGTCGTGGAACGCGGTGGGCTCGCCGCCGGCCGAGCCGAGCAGGAACGTCCCGGCGCTCCCCGTGATCCGAGCCCGCGGGCCCGGGGCTCCCGCCACACTGCTGGCGCTCAGGTGTGTGGAGTAGCCGTCGGTATGCCGAAGCGCGACGAAGGTGTCGTCTTCCGCGGTCACCGTCCAGGCTGCGAGCTCGGCATATACCGTCGCCACCGGCCCGTGCATGAGGACAACCTGGTCGAGCAGGTGCGTGTGCAGATCGAGCAGTAAGCCGCCGCCCTCGGCCGCCGTGGCGCGCTCGCGCCAGCGGTCCTTGGGGACTGGCCGCCAGCGATCCCAGCGCATCTCGGTGCGACGCAGTTCGCCGAGAACGCCGCGATGCAGCAGGTCGCGGATCGTCGCGAACTCCGGGTCGTAGCGACGGTTCTGGAACACCGTCAGAGGCACGCCGCGACCCGCAGCCAGGTCGACCAAACCCTGGGCTTGGTGGGCGTCGGTGGCAATCGGCTTGTCGACGACGACAGCGATGCCGGCTTCGAGGAGCGCCTCGGCATGCTCGACGTGGCGACCGCTCGGGGACGCCACGACGACGACATCGAGGTCGGGCACGGCCACCAGCGCGGCCAGGTCAGGCACGACGACGACGCCGGGGTTCTCGGCCCGCGCCTGGTCTGCGCGCTCCGGGTTGCCCGTGACGACGGCCACAAGGTCCAGCCCCGCCTCCCGCAGCAGCGGCGCATGGAAGCCCGCACCCGACGAGCCGTATCCCACCAGTCCAACGCGAGTCATCACGTGCCTCCCTTCCCGCCGCGGCGGCGAGGTGCCCACCCTACCGAGGCGGGCGGCATACACCCTCGGGTATGCCGTCGCGCCGGGTTAAGGTGGGCCTCATGCGCGTCGTCCACCTCGGCTTCGATCCCGACTTCGTGGACTACGAATGGGCGTGGGCGCATCAGCGCGAGGTGCACGCGAAGGTCGTGTCCGGGGAGGAACCCGACACGGTGCTGCTCCTCGAACACCAACCCGTCTACACGGCAGGGAAGCGCACCGAGGCGCACGAGCGACCGAACGACGGCACACCGGTCGTCGATGTCGACCGAGGCGGCAAGATCACCTGGCACGGGCCGGGTCAGGTCACCGGATACCCGATCGTCCGCCTGCCGGCCCCAATCGATGTCGTCGCCTATGTGCGACTCCTTGAGGAGATGATGATCCGGGTCTGCGCCGACTTCGGGGTGTCGGCTGGGCGCGTGGACGGGCAGTCGGGGACGTGGATCCTCGCCGACCCCGCAGATCCCCGGCGTCGGCCGAACCGCAAGATCGGCGCCATCGGCATCCGGGTCAGTCGTCAGGTCGCGATGCATGGGTTCGCGTTCAACGCCAACCCGTCGCTGGCGTGGGCCGACGTCATCATCCCCTGCGGCATCCCCGACGCCGGGGTCACGTCGCTGTCAGCCGAAGTGGGCCGTGACGTGCCGGTCCGCGAGGTCCTCCCCCACATCGAGAAGCACCTTGCCGACGTGCTGGGCACGTTGGCGCCAAACCGTCGGGCGATCTGAGCTCACGCCGGACGTAAACTGGGAGACCCGCGGACGGCATACTCCTGACCCGTTGCGGCAGGAAGGACGGACCCGGTGACGATCGCACCCGAGGGGCGGCGGATGTTGCGCGTCGAGGCGCGCAACGCGCAGACCCCGATCGAACGCAAGCCCGAATGGATCCGCACGACGGCCAAGATGGGCCCGGCCTTCACCGAACTGCATTCGATGGTCAAGGGCGAGGGCTTGCACACCGTGTGCCAGGAGGCCGCCTGCCCCAACATCTTCGAGTGTTGGGAAGACCGTGAGGCGACCTTCCTCATCGGCGGCGACACCTGCACGCGGCGATGCGACTTCTGTGACATCGCGACCGGTCGCCCGCAGCCACTCGACCCCGACGAGCCGCGCCGGGTGGCCGAGTCGGTGCGCCGGATGGGGCTGCGCTACAGCACGGTGACCGGTGTCGCGCGCGACGACCAGCCGGATGGGGCGGCCGGCCTGTATGCCGCGACGATCCGCGCGATCCACGAACTCAACCCGAACACCGGTGTGGAGATCCTGCCCCCGGACTTCGGCGCCAAGCCGGAGTTGGTCGGCCAGGTCTTCGACGCCCGGCCGGAGGTGTTCGCGCACAATCTGGAGACGGTGCCGCGGATCTTCAAGCGGATCCGTCCGGCGTTCACCTACGACACGTCGCTGCGGGTGTTGTCGATGGCCCGCGAGGCTGGTCTGGTCACCAAGAGCAACCTCATCCTCGGGATGGGCGAGGAGGCGCAGGAGATCGAGGCGGCCATCGTCGACCTGCATGACGCCGGGTGCGACATCCTCACGATCACGCAGTATCTGCGTCCGTCGGCCAAGCATCACCCCATCGACCGGTGGGTCAAGCCCGAAGAGTTCCTGCATTGGTCGTCGGTCGCCACCGAGCACGGCTTCAAGGGCGTCATGGCGGGGCCGTTGGTGCGCTCGTCGTATCGCGCGGGGCGGCTGTGGGCGCAGGCGATGGCGCGGTGGGGTCGGCCGGTTCCCGAGCATTTGGCGCACCTGGCGGAGGCTGCCGGAGCCCCGGCGCGTCAGGAGGCCGTAGCCGTGGTCGCGGCATTCGCAGAGCGCTCCGGCGCCCCCGTATCCTGACTCCCATGGCCAAGGACCCCTCCAGCACCGCCGCCCCGAAGAAGCCCGGGCGGATCGCTCAACTGCGCACCGTCCTGCAGCAGTCCAAGGCGCTCGATCCGAAGATCGTCTGGTGGATGGCGGGGGCGTTCGTCCTCACGCTCGCGGTCATTGTCGGCATCGGGTGGCTGGTCAACTGGCCGGTGTATGCCGCAATCCTCGGCCTCCCGTTGGCTGCCCTGGCCGCCACCATCGTCATGAGCCGCCGAGCCGAGGGGGCGGCATACGCGAAGCTCGAGGGGCAGCCTGGAGCCGCGGGTGCGGCGCTGACGTCGCTGCGTGGCGGGTGGTTCACCTCGTCCGAGCCGGTGGCCGTCGAGGGTGCCCGGTCAGGGAGCATGGCCGACGCCGCCCTCGTCTATCGCGCGGTCGGGCGCCCGGGTGTCGTGCTGGTGGCCGAGGGGCCTGAGGCGCGGGCGCAGCGGCTGCTGCTGGCTGAGAAGAAGCGCACCGAGCGGGTGGCGCCTGGGGTTCCGGTGACGGTCTATCGGGTCGGTTCGGGTAAGGAGGAGGGGGTCGTCGAGATCCGCAAGCTCACCTCGAAGGTGCAGCGGATGCGCGCGACGCTCTCGAAGGACGACGTCCTCAAGGTCAACCAGCGGCTGCGGGCTCTGGGCGGCGTGAAGCTGCCGGTGCCGCAGGGCATCGACCCGGCGCGGGCACGCCCGGACCGCAAGGGTATGCGCGGCCGGTGAGGATCTAGCGAGCGAGGAACGAGCGGGCGCTGACGAGCCGGCCCGTAGTGGCGGCCGGTGACGAGGTGAGCGCAGCGAAGCAAGCGGCGAGGAACCGGCCTATGTGACGGCCGGTGAGGATCTAGCGAGTCGGCCGAGCGAGGATCTAGCGAGCGAGGAACGAGCGAGCGCTGACGAGCCGGCAATGTCACCGAGGGCGAGGAACCGGCCTATGTGACAGCCGGTGAGGATCTAGCGAGTCGGCCGGTGAGGATCTAGCGGCCCGCTGAGGACGCCGCTTACTCGGCGGCGGTGTCGTCCTGCCAGGGGTGGCGCTCGGGTCGGAAGAGTTGGACCGATCCCACGGGGACGAAGCCGACGTGCAGGAAGAGCCGC
>Ga0116179_1001232_pt1 | contig 19322 bp, 17 predicted proteins | sample AD_UKC071_MetaG_FD_89751 | JGI IMG/M metagenome (GOLD analysis project Ga0116179, IMG submission 89751) | Active sludge microbial communities of municipal wastewater-treating anaerobic digesters from USA - AD_UKC071_MetaG | ecosystem: Engineered > Bioreactor > Anaerobic > Digestate | place: USA...
CTGAAACAGGTCTGCAATCATCCTGCGCAATTCCTGCATGACAACAGCAGGCTGGAAGGACGGTCAGGGAAACTCTCGCGCCTTGAGGAAATGCTCGATGAGATAGTGGAAGAAGGGGACAGAGCCCTTATCTTCACGCAGTTTTCCGAAATGGGAACACTCCTCAAGCACTACCTTTCCAAAGCACTCAGGCAAGAAGTGTTGTTCCTTCACGGTGGCGTGCCGCAAAAGGAAAGAGACAGAATGATAGAGCGGTTCCAAAACGATCCCAACGGGCCGCCCATCTTCATTCTCTCCCTCAAAGCCGGAGGCCTGGGGCTCAATCTGACGCAGGCAAGTTATGTATTTCATTTTGACCGTTGGTGGAACCCCGCCGTGGAGGACCAGGCAACGGACAGGGCCTTTCGCATAGGCCAAAAGAAAAACGTCAATGTCTACAAATTCCTCTGCGGAGGCACCGTTGAAGAACGAATTGACCAGATGATAGATGAGAAAAGAGCATTGGCGGACAGCATAATTGGAACGGGCGAAGAGTGGATCACGGAAATGTCCACCGATGAATTGCGCAACATATTCACCCTTAGAGACGAAAGCATCATCGACGACGACTAGCGTCAATAGCTCGGCGGATAACCCGAGCGGCGCATGGGAGGCTATTGGTTCATGGCGCGGAAAAATGAATTCGGCGGCAGCTGGTGGGCGAAAAGGTGGACCTTTGCCCTGGAGAATTTCGGCTGGGCAAACCGACTGCAAAGAGGCAGGTCATATGCGCGGGCGGGTAATGTTCTGTCCGTAGATGTTAGCCCCGGCATGGCGGAAGCCAAGGTGCAGGGTTCCCGCTCTCGGCCATACAAGGTTCAAATAAGGATGAAGCCCCTAAACGAATCGGACTGGGATCGCGTGACAACCGCCATGGCCGAAAGCGCGGCGTTTGCCGCCAGCCTCTTGGCCGGCGAAATGCCTGAGAACATCGAAGAAGCTTTCGCGCAATGCGATGCGGCCCTCTTCCCCGTCTCAGAGGAAGACTTGGCAACATCGTGCACTTGCCCTGATTGGGCCAACCCCTGCAAGCACATTGCAGCCGTCCACTATGTCTTAGCGCAGGAGTTCGACCGCGACCCTTTTCTCCTCTTCCTCTTGAGGGGAATGAGAAAGGAAGACCTGCTAATTTCGTTGAGGCGCAAGCGCTCTCAAGCAGCATGCCAGGAAGCATCCGAGCCTGAGAACACAACACGCTGCACAGATGCTGCAGCCGCGCTGGCCGAAGATCTCTGCCCGTCCCCCGAGGAATTCTGGAACGGCGATGTTGAGCACTTAGACCATGTTGCTATCTCCATTGTGCCTCCCTCTATCGACGCCGTTGCCATCAAGCATCTAGGGCCGCTTCCTTTGCGGGATCAAGGCAACACCAACTTGAGCCGGACATTCATCCAGACCATGGACCATTACTACAAGGCAGTGACAAAACAGGCCATCACATGGGCTTACGGCGATGATCAAGAGGACTCCACCGCGTTCGACTGTAATTCACATAAGGATAACGGCACAGTCCACAAGAAATCCCTGCAACGCTGATCATGAATGCGCCTGGCTTCAAACTCGCGCCGGTCTCCCGCAAAACCGAAGCCTCTTCCGCTCACTCGTTACACCACTGCTTAAAAAGTAGTTGCCCGACGCAGAGAATGCTGCATCCCGCCTCCTCGCTGGGCTCCAACGCGCATAATGACTGAGGATTCAAACCCGGGCAAGTCGCAGCAGATGTTTGAGCCATCTTTGACAGCCTGGGTTTGAATCCTCAGGCGGTAAGAAGTCCATAGCCGTACGGAGAATTCTGTCTCTTTCTGCTACATAGCGCAGAGCCTCTTATGTTGCCCTACGACGTGCAAAAGAAAAGCCGATCACAACATTGCGCAACGCGCTCCGCCACGATCGGCTATTTATTCATCCGACTGCCAGGCACGATACTGCCGGGCCAGCCCAGACGTTTTCCTGAATCACCTCTCCATGAGGTCCAGTCATTCCACTGATTGGCTGCGCTATCCGAACAACCCGCCTGCTGTGGCGCTGCTCAACCTGTCCATTATGAACAACGTGATCACGCCCACAACAACAAGGATGAATCCTAGAGCAGCCGCATCTCCGTGGGTCCCTCCGGTGTAGAAGGTGAATATGCCGACGGTCATCGTCTCCCAACCCGGTATGGCCAGAAGCAGTGTTGCCGCGCTCTCCTGTATAGATGTTATGAAGGAGAACAACGCCCCCGCCAGCACCCCTTTCCAAACCAACGGAAGAGTGATGTCCTTGAATGTCTTGAATCCTCCCGCGCCCACAGATTGGGCAGCCTCCTCCATCGAACGATGCACGACCAAGAGGGAGCCGTAGGAGGATCGGACCGTGTATGGGAGCCGTCTCACAGCCAACACGATTGGGATTATGATCCATATGTTGGCCAATGGCACGCTCCCGAGTATTGGGGTGTTGAAAGCTCTGATGTATGCTATGCCCAAAGCAGTGCCGGGCAAAGCCAACACCAACGTGGTCAGGATATCTAACGCTCCACTGCTCCACGTATCTGTTCTGGCCATGATCCATGCTACGGGCAATCCGATCACTATGCACATGATTATGGCCAATATGCAGAATTGGAAGGTATTGATGATATACCCTGGTGCATACAGCAAGATCTTCTCATAATGTGCAAGCGTCCAAGCAGTGGGAAGCGGCGACATCGACCAGCTCTTTGAGAAAGACGCAAGCGCAACACCCAAGTACGGGGTGTAGCTGATAACAAGAAGCAGGATCAGGAAAACATGGACCCACGCCTGCTTCTTGCCTTCGAGTGGTTTCCTTTCCACCGCCCTGTATGAAAGAGTGGTGTAGTCCTTGAGGGATATGTATTTCTTGGCTATCAGCAATAACACTACAGAGATCACCACCATTACCGCGCCCACGGTAATGCCCATCTTGAACAAGTGTCTGTCGGTGAACTGCTGAATATCCATGTAGGCCAGGGGAGCGATGAAGTTGGTCAAGCCCACCACCATTGGAGCTGCGAAGTCCGCAAATGCCCCGATGAAAACGAGCAATGCCCCGGTAACAAATCCCGGTATAGTCAGGGGGATAGTGACGTCGAACAGACGCTTGAATCCCACAGATCCAACGCTTTCAGCCGCTTCCTCCAAGGATGCGTCTATCTTGCTGAGCGAGTCCAGGACATTCAGGGTAATAAGCGGGAACAAGTGAAATGTCTCAACCAACAAGAGGCCATGCCAGCCATAGATGAAGTTGAACGGCAAACGGTCGAAAAGCCAGTTAGACATGGCAGGCCATGAGCTTTCCAGGACGTCCACCAACTGATAAAACAGCTCGTTAACCATGCCGCCTCTGCCCAGTATGAAGATGAACCCCAGCACTCCCACTAGAGGAGGCATAACTATGGGTACAGTGGTAAGGAAATTGTAGACCTTCCTGCCGGGAAAATCGTATCTTACGAGCAAGTATGCCACAGCAAATCCTATCACTGAAGTTGTGACAACTGTGGCAAGGCCTAGCAACAAGGAATTTCCTAGAGCCTTCATGTATAACTCGTCTCTGAAAACATCGAGAAAGAATTCTACCGAGAAAGCCTGTCGTGGAAGACTTACAACCTCATCTATGAGTGCCGTAGCCTTGCGTGACTCTGCAAGAGCGGCCACTGGATCGTCTTGGAGCTCCGCCATCACCGCCGCTTCCTTCGCCACATCCTCCTGGGCTTTCTTCCATTTGGCTATGAGCTCGTCTTGAGAGAACGTCGCCCTGCCAAGCGCGTCGATCATGTGTCCAATTACGTCCACAGACCTGTCAAGCTGAAGCGCGATATCATGTGACGCTGCCAGAGCGTCCTCTATTTCCCCTGCGTTCACTTTCTCCTCAAGCATATCGACGAGGAGGACCACCTCGTTCAGCGCCGAAAGCGGTATGTCGGCCGTTGTAAACGAATCGACAAAGAGCCTTACCAGGGGAAATATGACAAATATTATCAAGAAGAGATAGATGGGCAGTATCCATAGTTTGGACTCTCTGATCCACCTTCTCAAACCCGTTGCGCTCATTCCTGAAGACATAATACAATCACCTGCCCGTCCATGGTCGGAATCAGCGTATCAATCCGCTATGACAAGCGCAGCAGATTTCGGAAAGCAGAAATACACGTCACTACCCCACGACAACTCCTCATGATGCAACGGGTTCTTGACGTCGGCCTTAAGCAAGACGCCTGCCGGATGATCCATTTCGTAGCGAAGAGTGCTCCCCATGTAACTGGCGAAGCTTATCTTTCCCTGTATCCAGTTGTCTTCCCCAGATGGCTCAGTGGTGCTAACCTCCACGTTTTCAGGCCTGAAGGCCAAGGTGCACTTGTCACCAGGCTTCAACTCGGAGTGGGTGTACCCTTTGAAAAGCCCCAGCTCCGTTTCGACTATAATGTCGTCGCCTGTGGCCTTTACCGTGCCAGCTACCAAGTTGTTGGCGCCGATAAAATCCGCCACAAAACGCGTAGCTGGTCTCTCGTAAAGGTCATGCGGGGTTCCGATCTGGACCAGCTGACCTTCACGCATGATGCCTATCCTGTCGGAAAGCGTCAGGGCTTCCTCTTGGTCATGTGTCACATAGACCGTGGTTATGCCCAGTTCCTGCTGGATCTTTCGGATTTCAGCGCGGACCGAAGCCCGAATCTTTGCGTCCAGGTTGGACAAGGGTTCGTCCAAGAGCAAGACGTCTGGGTTGAGCGCCAGCGCCCTGGCGAGCGCCACACGCTGCTGTTGTCCTCCCGACAGTTGGCCTGGATAGCGATCCTCGTATCCCGCCAATCCCACCTTGACCAAAGCCTCATTTACTATTCTGGGCCACTCCGATTTGGGTTCTTTTTTGAACTGAAGGCCATATGCCACATTCTTGTAGACAGTCATATGAGGCCAAAGGGCGTAGTTCTGAAAGACCATGCCTATGTTCCGCTTGAATGTGGGGATATCTTGCACCTCGCGCTCACCGAACATGATCTTGCCCTCATCGGGGACGTAAAACCCTGCAATGAGGCGCAACGTAGTTGTCTTGCCACAACCTGAAGGCCCCAGCAAAGTGAAGAGTTCTCCGGCGCGCACATGCAAATCTACCTTGCTCAGGACCTCAACAGTCTTGAACCTTTTCGTGACTCCGATGAGCCTGATATTCATGCACTTCACCTCGAACGACTGGCTGGTCTGCGGGCGAGACCCCGCCCGCAGACCAGTGAAGTTATTTGCTTCAACTCGACTAGTACTTCGCTTTAAGCTGGTCCAGTTTTGAAAAGATGTTCTCTCTGAAGTACCTGTTCACTTCGCTTTCTCGCCTGGCAGACAACGTGTTGTCATAAGTGTTCTCCACAACGCCATCGAAATAGCTTCTGCGCCCGCCGTAGAATATGACTGCCTTCTCAGCTGTGGAACCGGCCGGACCGGCGACCTTGAGGTCAGGCACTATCGGGAACAGGCCCCGATCGATGAACAACTTCTGTCCTTCGTCTGTAAGCAGGAATTCGATGAAAGCCTTTGCTGTGTTGGGGTTCTTGCAGTTCTTTATGACACCGATTGGTTCAGGGGTGACGTATGCGCCGGGAGGCGCTATGAACCGGATATCCCCGCCGTGGAGGTAGTTCTCAAATGCCATGTAGCTTGGAACTGCAAAGCCCAGTGCATATTCGCCTTTGGCTACGACAGCCGGGACGTCGCCTGACTTCGCGACGAATTGGCCGGTGTAAGCAGCCAGCTTGGAAAGCCATTCCCAACCCTTTTCCCAGCCATACTTCTGAAGTATAACCTCATAGGTGGCATGATTGGAGCTGGAATTGTCAGGTGTGCACTGCGCTATTTGGCCTTTGAAACGTGGATTACTCACGAGGTCTTCCCATGTTTGAGGTGGGGTCGTCCGAAGTCTTTTCGTGACCAAACCTTCGTTGTACACGATTCCGTAGGGTTCCAACGCGGTACCAGTCCAGAATCCCTTAGGATCCTTCAATGGCATGGGCTTTGGCTGACCCATAGTTGCAGGTATCCGGTCGAGCAGGGCCTGCGAGACTTCGTGCTTGACCAGGAAGCCATCAGCGGCCAAGAGGTCATAGAGCACCGTCTCTCCGCCCCAAATCACGTCGGCCTGGGGATTTGATCCCCACTCTCGAATCATGCCTACTGCCAACTGAGTGCCTTTACTCGTGTAGTTGGTCTTCACGTCAATTCCATACTTCGCCTTCGCCCAAGGTTTGAAAGCGTCGAGAGCGGCCACGCTTACAAAGCTAGCTACGGGAGTAATCAAGTTGAGTTCCGCCTCAATCCTAGGGGGGGCGGCCGATAGCGTCGCTGATGCCAGCATAGCTATGGCCAGGACTAGCACTAGAAGCCTTTTCAGTAGCCTTTTCATCAGATTTGCCTCCTCGCATTGTTAATCTGCTCACTGAGCAGTTACAGGTTCTCATCAATGCATCACGGCCACAATGTCTTGATCAAGGCAGAGCACTTATTCAGTTGGCAGCCAGCCTTATAGCCTCGTCCGACAGTGAAAGGAATGAGGGCACGCGCATGAAGCGAAAGCGCTCCATGAGTGGCCCTCTCCATATCTCCATGCCACATTCATCTGGCTTCTAATATGCAATATTCTAGTCTCATTGCCATTCTCCTTCCTACTCTGCAGATATTTCTTTCACGTCCCCTCTGATTTCACTCATTATTGCGTCATTAGCCATTAAGGTCATATTAAGGCTCGCCTCACGGCAAGGGATGACTCTGTAGATGGGTTTTGAACTGATGAATATGGAAGAGGCCACCACCATTGGCGCACCCCGGGGCTATATAATTCTTACAACAGCAGTGATATAATATTCCAAAGTCCTTGATGATCACGCTCGAAGGCGTAGGAATTTGCCTTTAGAAGATGCGTTACAGGCCATTTTTGACCTGCGCAAGTTGGATGGCACAAGGATTTCGGCATCGGCCTATGAAGGAGGGAAAACGCTACTTCCCCATACGGGGGCCCTGTAGCGTGACATTTGATGAATTCATCACGTCTTAAGGCTGTAGCGGTCTGTCGAGAGATCAACCTTTCCAAGATCGCATCTCACTTCGGCATAGAACGCAAACTATCATGGGAGGACACGCTCGCCCTCAACGAACAGCGCCTATCTGGCATTCTGCCCCAACCGGCCGACAAAAGCTTGTTCATCTTCTCCTTCGGCTCTTTGGTATTCGTCAACTTCTCCGAGAGCGACATCAGGGACTCAATAGACTATCTGGCGAAGGTTGACCGGAATATCGCGGGCTTTGCAATCACGAAGTACACCGATGACTACCAGCTGACCGTCGGCGGCGACAAGCTTTCAGTCACCTACGACGAGCTGATAGCTCCGACACTCGAGCCGTACTACCTCGAACTCATAGCCGTCATACTCGCCAAGTCCGCGGCCCTCGAACGGATCGAAGACGAATTAAGCAAGCTGTTTGATGATGTCGAAGTCGTCATTAACGAGCTGGAAAAGGGCACCATGGCCATAAGCGATGAACGCCTAGCGAAGCTTTCCGGCCGAATTCTCAGCTACCGCTATAGTTCCATCTCGTACATCATGGTCCTCGACAAGCCGGATGTGGTATGGAGATTACAAGAGGCGCAAGAACTCTACCTCGAGCTTGAGCATGTTTTTGAGCTTCCGGACAGGTATGGGAAGGTGACTCACAAGACAGAGACCCTTCTCGACATCACCGGAGTCTTTGCCGACCTTTACCACGCCAAGCGCGGGACACGACTTGAGTGGCTTGTGATCATCCTGATCGCCTTTGAAATCGTATTGGGCCTAGTCGAGAAGTTTTGGCCACTTTGAACGGGCGCATCCATAGCCAGTCGAAACGCCGCTGCAGAAGCTTCTTCCTTTTTGCAGGTTGTGAAAGCTTTTGAGTGGCAGGCAAACGCCGTTCATGGTCCATACTGCGAAGAATCGTAGTATCAAAATACAAGCTAACGCAATTGGTAGTTACCCATTTAGTGTCCAGTCCTATCTATATATGGCACTCTTTCGGACTTAAAACGTGTGTAACGTTATCCGCGGAATCTTCATTGCATCCCATGAAGTGGAGGCTAGTTTCCTGGCAGTGGCTTTTTGCTTGACCTGAAACATTTTTGGAGCTGCTCATTCACCGAAGACCTCTCTGAGCGCCTCAAGGAGCCTTTCATTCTCAGGCCGACTACGCACTGCAATCCGCACATGGTTTTCACTGAGGAATGGGAAATTGCTGCAATCGCGCACCAGAATGTTTGAGCACGATAACCTACGACACAACTTTGCCGAGCTCAGCCCCGATTCACTCATGTCAAGAAGGATGAAGTTTGCGGACGGAGGGATAACCTTGACGCCAACTTCCGCCCCTAGCTTCTCAAGCTCTCGAACAAGCCAGGAACGCTCGCGCGCAATAAACTTCCTGGTGGACCCCATGTATTCCGTATCTTGCAATGACGCCACAGCTGCAACCTGGGCCAGAAAGTTCACGTTCCATGACGGCGCCTGCCGCCGCAATCTGTCTGCCAAGTCCTCGGGGGCAATCGCATAGCCGACTCGAAGTCCGGGGATTGCGAAGAACTTCGTCAAAGACCCGATAACCACGAGGTTCCTTCTTTCTTGAACTTCGTCCCGCACACTGTATTCTTCCGAATCAGCAACGAAATCGATGAAAGCCTCATCCACCACCAAAGCAGCCCCGCACCGGGCCACAATGTCTGCCAGTTTCAGGATGGATTTCCTCGGTAAAAGAGTCCCTGTGGGATTGTTAGGATTGCACACCCACACCATGTCGACGCCGTCCATGTTCGCGCGGACCATATCGTAGTCTATGGAATATCCATCGTCTCTTCGAAGCGGAACCCTCACAACCGTTCCCCCCGCACATGCCACAGCTCTGCCGTACTCGGAGAATGTGGGCGACAGGATCAACGCCTTCTGGGGCCTCAGAACGTACGCGAGCATCTGGATAATCTCTGCCCCGCCGTTTCCCACTATCACCGACACCGCATCTGCCTGTAGATACCGAGCAAGCTCCTCTCGCAGCTCAGTGCAGTCTGGATCCGGATAATGCCTTATCATGTGCAGATTGGACCTTATGGCTTCGGTCGCCAATGGCGAAGGCCCGAGAGGATTGATGTTTGCGCTGAAATCCAGCACCTTTTCCACATCCACGCGCCGGGCGCGCGCCGCACGATGCACATTCCCGCCGTGAAGCGGGATACAATAATCCACCATTACACTCTCACACCCCGATTCCATCGATGACCGCGCGCAATGCAGCCCCTGCCGCCATCGCCATTACAGACGCCCAGTACATCAAGTGGACAGATTCTTCAATATGGCGAGGCTCAAGGGTCTTTACAGCATCGCCGATATGCGGCCTGAAAGATTCCTGTTCTCCATATGTGTTGACCCCTCCTAGCTGCACGCCTAAGGCCCCTGCAACCGCTGCCTCTCCCACCCCCGAGTTTGGGCTTGGATGCGCTCTTTGGTCTCTCAACATGACATGCCATGCGCCCCTACAGTCATGTCCCGTCACTGCAGCTGCAGCCACCAGGAAGAGGCCGGCAATCCGGGCCGGAATGAAGTTTGCGATGTCATCCAGTTTTGCAGACGCCCACCCGAAATCGGCATAACGTTCATCCTTGTACCCTACCATCGAGTCGAGGGTGTTGACTGCCTTGTATGCCAATGCCAACGGCGCGCCTCCTATCAATCCGAACAGGAGCGGCGCTATCACCCCATCAGACGTGTTCTCAGCAACAGTCTCCACGGTTGCGCGAACCGCCTCTTCCTCACTGAGGTTCTCTGTATCGCGTCCCACTATCATGCTCAAGTTCTCCCTGGTTGCCGGAAGGTTGCCGTCTAGCAGCGGCGCGCGCACCTGCATGGCGCTATCACAGAGGCCTCGAGCCGCCAAGGCGGTCGACAACAGCCAGATCTCCAGAATATCGCCTGCGTGCGGACAAAAGCCGCGCACTGCATTGAGCAGCGTTCTGGAGACAGCATAGGTTCCTGCTACAATTGTAGCGGCAAGAACCGCTCCCATGATCTTCTCCGTCTTGGGCTCGGCGCGTCTAGGCCGGAGAACCTTTTCGAGCAACTCGATCGCCCTGCCCATGAGAACTACCGGGTGCGTACCACGTATTGGATCCCCCATTGCCGCATCAACGAGGAAGGCGATTACGACCATCACACCTGTGCTCATCCTACAGCCCCATAATCCCGAACAGCTCATCGATATCGATGGCTTTCCGCACAGCCGCCGCAATCCTGTCGCATTCCGCATCGAGCGTCGAGATAGCCCCCAAAGAGATTCCTCTTTTTCCGCCAAGCGAGTCCTCTTCCGCAATGGCAAGGTTATCGATGTAGGGAATCACGCCCAAAACCGGTTTTCCTGTCTTCTTTTCGAGGAAGTCGAGCCCTGGCGCAAGAAGGGAGAAGTCTCCCCTGAACTTGTTTATCACAAGCCCCTTTACTCTGTCCCGCTCATCCGCATCGAGCAGCTCGAGGGTGCCCACGATGGCGGCCAGCGCCCCGCCTGGATCGATATTCGCCACCAGTAAAACCGGAGCGTCGGCCATCCGGGCGATCCTCATGTTGCAAATATCCCTGTCCTTCAGGTTGACCTCGGCGGGGCTCCCGGCGCCCTCTATCACTACAATGTCGTATTCAGCTGCGAGTCGACGGTACGACCGCTCAATGCACCCGAGAGCGACACCTAAGTGCCTGTACCGGTATTCCGCCGCGTGGATCACGCCAACGCTCTTGCCAGCAAGTATTGCCTCGCTGGTCATGTCGCCGAGGGGTTTGAGCAGTACTGGATTCATGTCTGCTGACGGTTGGATTCCACAAGCAAGCGCCTGAAAAGCCTGGGAAACGCTGATTTCGCCGCCGTCAGCCGTAATCGCGGACTTTGTGGACATGTTCTGCGATTTGAAAGGAGCAACTCTGAAGCCCTCCTGATGAAAGAGGCGGCAAAGCCCGGCGCAAAGCACGCTCTTTCCCGCAGAGGATGTAGTGCCCTGAATCATGATTGTGGCCGCAGGCAAATCTGATCACCACTCCTTCACCTTGTATTTCCTCAACAAATAGATAAAGAACGGCCCCCCCGCAAGCGATGTGACGATTCCCACCGGCAGCTCTCTCGGAGGAATGATAGATCGTGCAACGGTGTCTGCAGCCAACATGAATACTGCGCCGAGCAGACATGCGTTTGGAATCAATTTCTTATGGTCAGGGCCGATCACTATTCTCACCAAGTGTGGAACGACCAAGCCCACGAACCCTATGATCCCACTGGAGGCCACTGAAGCAGCGGTTAGCAGAGAGGCAGCGGCTATGAGCCTTCTTGTGACTTTGCCGACGTCGACTCCGAGGCTCAGTGCCTCCTCCTCACCCAAAAGAATCGCATTTAGCTCTCTCCAGTAGTAGATGACCACTGTCAGACCGAGAACCAGATGGGGAAGCATCACGAGAACGTGTGTCCAGTTTCGCCCCGAAAAGCCCCCCATGAGCCAGAACATCAAGCCATGAAGGCCGTCCTGGGGCATGAGATACATAAGAAGCGACACGAGGGACGAGAGAATAGATCCAACAGCAACGCCCGCGAGAATCAAGTTGACCATTGGAGTCCTCTCGCCCACTCGTGCAAGGTTGAACACCGTAGCAACGCTGGCTATAGAGCCGATGAAGGCGAATAGCGGAACAACTCCCAGATGGAGCGTTTGGACGCTGATCGGGAGCATCATGGCTATTGTCGCCCCTAAGGATGCGCCGGCTGACGCCCCGATCACGTATGGATCTGCCATCGGATTCCGAAAGAGCGCCTGATACACAGTGCCAGACAGCGCAAGGGATGCTCCCACAAGCGCCGCCAAGACGATCCTGGGCATTCGGATCCTAAGAACGATCTCTTCGGTGGGAGTAGAGTCTCCTTTTCGGTCACCAGTTGCCGTCGAGACAATCCAGTCCCATATCACAGCAAGTATCTCCTTCCCGGAAAGCTCGACTGCCCCTATTCTCAATGACAAGACAGACACTACTACCAAAGACACAATCAGAATCGGCATAAGTCCTTTGCCCAACCTATCCCGCACCCGCCCTCACCTGCATTTCCTATACTCGCCATCTGCCGGGCTGCCAGGCCAGCTCCTTACCGAAACAGCTCAGGATAGAGAGCCCTCGCAAACTCCATAACGCCTTCGCCAACGCGCGGGCCCGGCCTCGACACGAGGTTATCGTCGACCAGGAATACATTCCCCTTGCGCACTGCATCGATCGTCTGCCATCCCGCCTTCGATTTCAGTGTCGCAGGATCCAGTCCACCGCCACTATGCACGTGGGGTGCGAGTATCACGTCTGGATTCTTGGCCACTATGGTTTCAAGGCTGTATGAAGGGTAGTCGGAGGACGCGTCGCGAGTAATGCTCACTCCTCCCGCACATGTGATCATGTCGGAGATGAGAGTGTTGGGACCGACACTCATCACCGGCTCGTCCCATACGAGATACAGCACGCTGAGACGTTCTTTGACAGGGATCTTGGCCACCGCTTTTGTCACCTGGGCCATTGTCTTTTCGATATTTCCGTTCACCTTGTCAGCTCGATCAGGAACACCCGCTATCTTGGCTGCCATCATGATATTGTCCATTACGCCGCGCACCGTCTGAGCATTCTGGCATACGAACTTGATTCCGCGCTTTTCGAACTCAGGTGCCACTTTCATGTGCATCGTGGTTCCAAAAACCACGTCAGCCTGAAGCGAGACGATCAGCTCGATGTTCGGGTCCGAAAACCCTCCTACCTTGGTCTTCTTGGCCGCTTCTGCTGGGTAGTCGCAGAATTGGGTCACCCCCACTACCTGGTCGCCAAGGCCGAGCTCAAAAAGGATCTCAGTCCAACTAGGGGCGAGAGAAACAAACCGTCGAGGCTTGCTCGTTATCTCAACCTTTCGGCCCAGGTCATCGGTGATGGACAATGGGTACATGTCGGCGGCGTGCGCCCCTATTGCCCCGGGAACCAACGTCAATAACACAGCCAGCACGATTGCCGATAGGGATCTGATCCAATCTTTTTTGAACATGTGAATCCCCCATTCTGTAGAAATATGGACGTCCGGACTCCTCTTGAAAGCCGGACAGCAACACATGTGTATGACAGACGAAACGGCCTGCCCATGCACCGCCCCCTTTCCGCCGAAGGTTCAGGCGCGGCAAACAGGCAGGTCTCCTGGCTTCCGGTCATAGCGTCAAATCCAGCGCCTTCCCATCGCTCCCAGCGACAGTGGCCATGCTGCACGCTCGCGGTTACAGTGGCGGGGCCGCTCAGGTCTCACACCTGATTCCCTATTCTCCCCGGCTTGCGGGGCGCCTGTTTGCACCGATATTCTGTTTTGGCCCGCACTTGAGCCTATCCTCTAAAACGGGCCGCTCTGCCTCTCTCCGAAAACGATGTCACATTCATCGATTCAACCTCGATTCCGGCAGCCCCCGGCCCGACACACCGCAAGGTGCTGATGGATCCGGGGTCCACTGGGATCGACCCGAACATCTCAAGGTTTCCACACAAACAAGACGAAAGGACTGCCCTGATGGGGCCCCCATGTGTCACAACTACTGCCGTGCCCTCTTCGCCCTGGAACTTGCCGGCAATCCGCTCTATGCAAGGGATGACTCTCGCAGCAAGCTGCCGAACGGACTCGCCCCCGGGGGGCGCGTACCCCAATGGATCTGCAAACCACCGCTTTACTTCCAAAGGATACCGGTGCTCTATCTCATCGAAGGTCATCCCTTCCCAGGCCCCGAAAGAGCCTTCCGCAAGATCCGGTTCAAGCTCAATCGCAACCCCTGTGGCCTGGGATATTGGGGTTGCGGTCTGTACCGTTCTCAAGAGAGGGCTCGCATACACCCCAAAAACGTCCTCGCCCGCCAGGGCATCAGCCGCCATCTCAGCCTGGATCGCGCCCTTCTCCGAAAGAGGAGTCCCGAGCCCGCTTATTGGGCCCGAGCCTTCGAACCTTCGCCCAGAGGTTGCAGCAGTCTCTCCGTGCCGAACAAGGTAGATACGTTTTACCATAGCGCGCTCAGCACTCCAATCCTCTAGCTATGCGGCCGTGAAAGCGAAGGCCGCGAGCGACACGACTTCTGCGATTTCGCATAGGGCCCCGTAAACATCCCCGGTCACTCCCCCGATGGAACTCGATACTCTCCAGCCCGCAAATAGCGCTACACCTAAGGAGCAGGCTGCGGCCGAAAGCGATCTGGGCCCGGCTAACATAAAGCAGAGTGCGGCAGTGCATGACAGGGTAATCGCAAACTCTCCCGGGCCAACTTTCCGGGCCAACTGCCTTCCCATTCCACGCTCAGGCGTGGCGGGAGGGAACAAGCAAAAGGACAGAACCATGCTCAACCGTCCCATGGCAGGTGCGCACATGAGGGCAGCTGTGCGGGTTCTGCCGCTCATCGAAGCCGCCAATGCAACTTTGAGGATGATTATGAACACTCCAACGGTCGCCCCCATCGGCCCCACGCTGCCGTCGTGCATGATGGCGAGGATCCTGTCAGCTGAGCGCCCGCTCAGCATCCCATCGGCAGTGTCCATGAGCCCATCCACGTGCATTCCGCCTGTAACCCAAAACTGCACCATCATCCCGATAACCGCAGCACACAGCGGACTGAATGCATGCAGGGCAAGTGCGTCAACCGCAGCTACGATGAGACCTATCACCAACCCGATCACGGGGAAGAAGACTGCGGAGCGGGCAATCTCGTCTTCCCACGGCGCATCCCCTCTGTAAACAGGCAAGACGGTCAGAAACGACATGGCTATCGCGAACCTATCAATTACTCTTTTCATGGCGCCTCAACCTCTCCGACCATGAATACCGGCTGTCCAATCATGGCTGATAGCTCCTGCCAATGTGCATCATCGCATGCCGCAACCACACACGTTGCAGGTCCGGCCGACTTGTCCAAGTCGAGATGGGCGCCTGGTTTCACCCGAAACCTGAGGCCGTTCGTTTCGGCCAAGTCCTCCGCCTCGGCGCGAATTCCACGGGAACCTACAGGCACGATCTCGTGAACCCACTCGATATTGGCCAGAGCCCTCACTGCTCCAAGATCCACGATTTCCGGGTCATCCAAAGTCACTTCGTTGCCTACCTTCGCAACCCCAATGCAGACGAGGGCATCGCCAACCGAGGCCCTTCCCAGCCTCAGTTCTGACCTTTCCGCAATCCCAATGGCAGCGATGCCGATGCCTGTCTGAGAGGTAGCGATGTTCTCTTCGGTACTCCCCGTCACAGCCATTTCAGGATCGAGCCCCGCAAGGGCCGCCTCGTCCCGCACGCCCTTTATGATCTCATCGCCTGTGGGGTCACGCTCGACGCAGAGCGCGTCCACCACCAGGATAGGTTGTGCGCCGCATGCGATAAGTTCCATGAGAGCAACGCGAGTGATGTACCTGCCCAGTACGTAGCCTGACGTTGCAATCACATCGCGCCCTTTGGGGCCGATGGCACCTGCCGAGTCACACGACACGACAAGCGCCGCCCCATCGGGCATGTTGTATATGAGGAGGTCCCTTATTCTTTCAAGGCGAGGCCTTGGAGACTCGGATCGGTTGACTGCCCGCAATCGTTCACCAACTCCTGCTTCACCCCGAGGTTTTATCCTGACGGGCTCCCCCGCCACGCACAGATAGACCTCGTCTGCCTCTTCAGCCACGATTTGGTTGGCCCATCCGAGCACATCCCTGAAGAGACGCCCGAGGGGATATGCAGGCACAACGCCCATCCCAACTTCGTTGGTAACGACAATGACGTGGGAACCGGCATCGCGTGCCGCCTCGGCAAATCTTGCAACCTCGGCCAGCACGGCCTCTGTCTTGGATTGATCATCAGCCTCTTCGTCCTGCGCAAACAGGTGGTTGCTGACAAAAAGGCCGAGGCAATCGACTAGCACCGCATCGTAGTTACTCGCCTCGTTCGCGATTGTCGCAGCAACATCAACAGGCTCCTCCACCGTAATCCACCACTTCGGCCTTCGCTCACGATGCCGGCTCACCCGAGCACGCATCTCTTCGTCCATGGGCTCGCATGTCGCTACATACATGACCTTAGTCCCAGCCTCAGCAGCCATGCGCTCGGCAAATGAGCTCTTCCCGCTCCTTGCGCCCCCTGTAATGAGGGTGAGCCGTCCAGACTTGTCCGGCCGGTCTGATTTGCCGAGTTCGCCCGCCTCGCAAGGCTTGTTCTCGATGCCAGTTACGTTGCCAGGCTCGTTGTCCTTGTTCAGCAGGGCACAGGAGCGCGGCGCTACGAGCGGAGTAGAGTGCACAGGGTGATCAGTCACCACAACTTTATCTCCATACAGACTCCCCACGTTTTCCTGCGTCAAAACCTCCTCAGGCGTGCCAGAATAGCGGGCTTCGCCTTCTGTCATCATCAGAATCTCATCACAGTACATGGATGCAAGGCTCAGGTCATGAAATACCCCGACCACGGTAATGTCGCGTTCGAGGCTCATGATCTTGACCAGGTCCAAGATCTCCACTTGTCGCCTTATGTCCAGGTGGGATGTGGGCTCATCTAGAAGGAGGACTTTAGGCTCCTGAGCGAGCGCCCGAGCGATGGCGGCACGCTGCCTCTCTCCACCGCTCAGTGATGTGACAAGTCTTTGAGCAAAAGGGGCCATGCCGGTCGATTCAATCGCCCAGCGCACCGCCTCCCGATCTTTGCGCGTTTCCCGCGAGAACCTCTTGAGGTGAGGGATCCGCCCCATCATCACGAACTCCTCCACCGAAAAGTCGAATCCGACCCGTGTATCCTGGGGAACCACCGCAACGATCTTCGCTATCTCTTCCCTCTGTAAGCACGAGAGGCAGCCGCCCCCGAGCAGGATTTCACCGACCGATGGCTTCAAAAGGCCGGCCAAACATTTGAGCAGCGTAGTCTTGCCTGCGCCGTTGGGGCCGACTACTCCCAGAAAGCGCCCCGGATCCAATCGGAAGGATACGTCGGAAAAGACCGGGGCTAAACCGTATGCAAATCCAATGGCATTGGCACTGACACTCGTGCCCAACTGCCTCACATCCCCTCATCATGCCGCAAGTGCCCACCAGGTCGTATCAAAAAACCCGACCTTTCGATAAAGGCCGGGCTAAAACCACTTACATGACTGGATTGTCACATGCAGTACCCGCCCTTGCGCCGAAGGCTCACGGTACTTCCAACCCAGGCAGGTCTCCTGACTTCCGGGTCACAGCGTGTTGGCGACAGCCTTCCCATCTCATCTCGTGACAGTGGCTCATGTCGCGCGCTCACCGGTTACAGTGGCGGGACCGTTCAGGACTTGCACCTGATTCCCTATTATCCCTCTATAGGCACCTGGTTGAAGTCGATTCAGTTGTCAACAAAAACTATACCCGAGTTGAGCCTTGGAAGCAAGTGAAGTCCTTCCATCCGCACATGCCGCTAAAGTAGGGATCCGGCAAGCCCACCCATGGTGCAAGCTGAGCGTGGGCCGGTACAACGCATGATAAATTTCTGTGCCTTGACCTCGCTTAGGCAGGAGAACGCAGGCAATGATGTCGAATGGTTTCATGGGAAAATGGGGGGGAGAATTGAACCACCTCTGTAAGAATTGGGCCATCCCAGTCGAAAGCAGTGGCAAGATACAGAAAGGGGGCGCCGAGGTGCAGATAGAGATTACGAAAAGTTCCGACTTGTTGGACTCCAATGGGGTCTTGATCCAAAGGGGTTGGGCCAAGGATCTCTTGCTACGTTACAACCGCGAGCGAATACGAGCCTCGAAGCTGAAGATCAAGGAATGGGATTACTACTGCATCCTGACGGAGGAGTATGGGGCGGCATTCACAATTGCGGATTTAGGCTATGCAGGCATGGGTTCTGTGACCTTTCTCGACCTTACCGAGCCGGGTGAGATCACGCAGACTGTGATCACCGGTTTTCCCATGGGCAAGCTCAACATGCCCACAACGTCGCATGAGGGCAATGTATCTTTCGAACACAAGAATCTTAACCTTGAGTTCATTAAAGACGGTCGCCAAAGGCTGATCAACGTGTTCTTCGCCAACTTCGCCGATGGCAAACCGCTTCAGGGAACGATTCGCATGACTCAGCCAAAGCCCATGGACACGATGGTAATAGCCACGCCATTTGCCGGCAACCCTCATGCTTTTTACTATAATCAGAAGATAAATTGCATGCCTGCCGAAGGGATCCTCATGCTCGGCAGCGAAAAGAGGGCCTTCGATCCGGCGAGATCCTTCGCTGTCTTGGATTGGGGAAGGGGAGTATGGACGTACTCGAATACGTGGTACTGGGGCTCAGCCTCGGGGCTTGTAGATGGGACGCCGTTCGGTTTCAACATAGGCTATGGATTCGGAGACACATCATGCGCGTCCGAAAACATGTTATTCTACAACAACAAGGCCCACAAACTCGATCAAGTCCAATTTCACATTCCTCCCGACGATTACCTTGCGCCCTGGAAATTCACGAGCAATGACCGGCGATTCGAAATGGATTTCTACCCCATCATCGATCGGAATGCAGACATCAACGCGTTGTTCTTCCGCTCGAATCAACATCAAGTCTTTGGCAGGTTCACGGGAAGAGCGGTGCTGGACGATGGCACCGTCATCGAGCTCAAGGACTTCCTTGGGTTTGCGGAGGAAGTCAAGAACAGATGGTAACAGAGGGCATCCCCCGTGGGCGGCGGCCCATACGCGCTATCCTACTATGTGGTTGGCGGCCACGCACAGCCCCTGTTTCGCGTGTCCCAACTAGACAAGACGGCCCGAGCAAGTCATTATGAACTTGGCCGGCCCCGACGGCGATAGCCATGAGTGAGACGTTGGCCGCCTAATGGTCTTCAAACACTATTTGCAGGCTGTTTCGCAACGTTTCCATGAGCATCCTATTCGTAGGCCAAATCCAGCATTGTGCGGGTGCTGCTCTTCAGTTCACTCCGTGTTCTATAAACGGGCAAAGAAATCGAGGTCTTCTGTACATATGCAACCTTCCAGGTATGATCTCGTCTTTGAAACTTATCTCTGCCTGGTATGCTTCATGATAGGGCCATTGAAAGCGGCTCATCCCAAAATAGATCATTCTGTCGATTTCCTTTGGCCTCGATACAACCAGGTAGTTCTTGTCAGAATCAACATTTGGCAATTGGGAAGCCTCCATCCCCTTGAAGACTCCATAAGGCATTCCTTCAGCTCTATACATATCTCAATAATC